>Ga0163150_10004036_pt1 | contig 19995 bp, 21 predicted proteins | sample OliLakLV19P2IB_FD_148628 | JGI IMG/M metagenome (GOLD analysis project Ga0163150, IMG submission 148628) | Freshwater microbial mat bacterial communities from Lake Vanda, McMurdo Dry Valleys, Antarctica - Oligotrophic Lake LV.19.P2.IB | ecosystem: Environmental > Aquatic > Freshwater > Lake >...
GGCGCCGAGGGCTATTTCGGCGTGCTGCCCGGGCACACGCCGCTGTTGGCGACGCTGCAGGTCGGGGAGCTGTGGTACCGGAAGGGCAGCGAGAAGTTCTACCTGGCGATTGCGTTCGGATTTGCCGAGGTGCTGCCCGATCGCGTGACCATGCTGGCGGAGCTGGCGGAGCAGCCCGACGAGATTGACACCGCGCGTGCCGAGGCGGCGAAACGCCGTGCCGAAGAGCGTATCGCCAAGCCCGAGGCCGACATGGACTTCGAGCGGGCCCGCCTCGCGCTCATGAAATCGCTGGCCCGCCTCCAGGTCGCCACCAAAGCCCGGACGCGCGTGTAAACTGTAGGGCGGGTCTTGCCTTGTAGACCCGCCGATCTTTCTGTGCTGGAAAATCTCCGCCATCTTTCACGATACCGAGGGCTCATCCAGAGCCTCGTCGCCCGAGAGCTCAAGGCGCGCTATCGCGGCTCGGTCCTCGGATTTTTCTGGTCGTTTTTTAATCCCCTGCTCCTGCTGACGGTCTACACGTTCGTGTTCGCCTACGTGATGCCCCCGGCGCAGTTGAGCGAGATCCCGAACTTCGCGCTGTTCCTGTTCTGCGGGCTCCTGCCCTGGACCTGGTTCCAGGCGTCGCTCGTCGAGTCGTCGAACATCCTCATCTCCGGCGGCAACCTCATCAAGAAAGTGATGTTCCCGGCCGAGATTCTGCCGATCGTCACCGTGCTTGCGAACCTGGTGCACTTCCTGCTCGGCCTGCCGATTCTCGTCGCGTTCCTGATTTATTTCGACGCGCCGCTCCAGGTATCGGAGCTTGTCTGGTTTCCGGTCGTCGTGCTCGTGCAGCTCCTCCTCAGTGTCTCGCTCGCCTTGATCCTGTCGGCGCTCACCGTGCACTTCCGCGACATCAAGGACATCCTGGCCAACGTGATGACGCTGTGGTTTTTCGCCACGCCGATCATTTATTACTGGAAGTTCGCTCCGCCGAGGATCCGGCCGTTCCTGAACCTGAACCCGTTTACGCATCTGGCGATCTCGTATCAGCAGATTCTGTACTTCCCCGGCGGCTTCGAGCACTGGAAGTGGCTGCTGGCGCTCGGCGCCGGTTCGTTCCTGCTGTTCCTCTTCGCCTACTTTCTGTTCGATCGCCTGCGCGATACGTTCGCCGAGGAAGTCTGATGAACGCGATCGAGGTCGTCAACGTCACGAAGGTCTACCGCCGGTACGCGCGGCGAAAGCAGTTTGCGACGCTGAAGAGCGCGCTGCTCAAGGGCAGCCTTATCCAGGATCTGCAGCCGGAGGAGACCTTCCCCGCGCTGCAGGGCGTGTCGTTCAACGTCGCGGCCGGCAGAACCTGCGGCGTCATCGGCCGCAACGGGTCCGGCAAGAGCACGGCACTGAAGCTGGTGGCCGGCATCACCAAACCGACGACCGGCACCGTCAAGGTCGCGGGACGGATCTCCGCGCTCATCGAGCTGGGCGCCGGCTTTCATCCCGAAATTTCCGGCCGCGAGAATGTCTTCATCAACGGCATCATGCTGGGCCTGACCAAGCGCGAGGTCGCGCGCCGCTTCGACGAAATCGTCGAGTTCGCCGAGATGCAGGATTTCATCGACGCCCCCGTCAAGACCTACTCGTCGGGCATGTACATGCGCCTCGGGTTTGCCGTGGCGATTCACGTCGATCCCGATGTGCTGCTGGTGGATGAGGTGCTCGCCGTCGGCGACGAAGGCTTCACGCACAAGTGCCTCGATAAGTTCGGCGAGTTCAAGAGACGCGGCAAGACGATTCTGCTGGTGACCCACGCGCTCAGCCTCGTCGAGCGATTCTGTGACGAAGCGCTCTGGCTCGACAGCGGCAAGGTGAGGGGTGCGGGCGATCCGAAGCGGGTCATCGGTGCGTATCTGATCGACGTCGAGCGCAGCGAAGAGCGGGAGCTGGCGAGAGCCGAAGCGCGCGCGCATGATCAGATGGCGAAAGAGGATGGAGTACGTGGGGCGGGTCCTCGGGGACCCGCCGCTGCCGGGTCTGGAGAACAAGACCCGGCCTACGCACCCGCCGCCGCCGGGTCTGGAGAACAAGACCCGGCCTACGCACCCGCCGCTGCCGGGTCTGGAGAACAAGACCCGGCCTACGCACCCGACGGTGGGGTCCGGCTTCAGCCGGACCGGGCAACGGAAGCAGCCGTCGAGGACATGACTCAGGCGGTTGAGGGGCGGTGGGGCTCGCGCGAGATCGAGATCACCGGCGTCACGCTCAAGGGCGAGAGCGGGGAGGCGGCGCACATCTTCCAGTCGGGCGAGCGTGTGTCGATCCACCTCGGCGTGCGCGCCCACGAGCCGAACAACGACTTCGTGTTCGGTATCGGGCTCTACAGCGCCGATGGCGTCACGTGCTACGGCACCAACACGCACCTCGAGGATTACCGGTCCGACGAGATTCGCGGCGACGGCGAGGTCGTCCTCCACATCGACAGCCTCGATCTCGTCGACGGAACCTACAAGCTGGACGTGGCGGTTCACAAGCGCGACGGGTACCCGTACGACTATCACCGGCTGCTCTATACGTTCCGCGTCAAGTCGCGCACGAAAGAAACCGGCATCTATCGCCCGCGCCACTCGTGGACGTTCTCGCCGACAGTGAAACTGAAGAAAGTCTGACCTCTGTGGTGAATAGCGACATGCGGCAGAAGGTCATGTCGGTTGCCGAGGCGGTGGCGTTCGTCGAGCATCAACGCCACCTCGGCAGGGAGGTCGTCTTCACCAACGGGGTGTTCGATCTCCTCCATCCCGGCCACGTGCGGTATCTGCAGGACGCGCGGCGCGAAGGGGATGTCCTGATCGTCGCCGTCAATTCGGATCGGTCGGTCCGCGCGATCAAAGGGCCGACGCGTCCCATCAATTCCGAGTCCGAGCGGGCAGAAGTCCTCGCCGGCCTGGCCTGCGTGGATGCCGTCGTGGTGTTCGACGAGGACGACCCGCAGCAGATGATCAGCCGGCTCCAGCCCGACGTGCTGGCGAAGGGCGCCGACTGGACGCTCGACGCCATTGTCGGTCGCGAGACCGTCGAGGCAAGGGGCGGCCGCGTCTCCCGGATCCCGCTCGCGGAAGGCCATTCAACGTCGGCGATAATAAAGAAGATACGTAATGCCGGCGACCACGTCCCTTAACCTTCAAGCGCTCCTTAAAACCGCCGCGGCCCGGACGGGGCTCGATGGTCCCGCCACGCGCGTCGGCGGGCTGTCCCCCTCTGCCCAGGCGCTCTACGTCGCCGTGCAGGCGAGCCATCGAAAAAAGGCGCTGTGCGTCGTCGTGGTGCCAGACGATGAGGATGTCGATCGGTTTTGTGACGACACCCGATTCTTCATGGCCGCGCTGGAAGGCGCCTCCACCGCCGCACTCGAGGAGGCGGTCAAGCCGTTTCCGTCATTGCAGATCGATCCCTATCGAAACATCGCGCCCCATTTCGGCGTCGCATCGGCGCGCGCGGCCGCGCTCCATGCGATCGCCCGCGGCACGGCGCGCATCTTTATCGCGTCGGCCGCGGCCCTGCTGCCGCGCCTGAGCGCGCCGGACAGTCTCGAGGCCGCCGCCATCGAGATCACGCCAGGCATGGATCTCGACCCCGTCGCGCTGGGCGACCTGCTCGCAGACGCCGGCTTCACGCGCGAGGATCCGGTAGACGAGCACGGCGAGTTCTGCGTGCGCGGGGGTATCGTCGACTGGTTCCCAGCCGGTGCCGACTCTCCCATCCGTGTGGAATTCGTCGGCGATAACGTCGAATCCATTCGCAGGTACGACCCGTCCAGCCAGCGCTCGATCGGGACCGTCGATCAGGCCGGCGTCATCCCGCTGACCGAGAAATCGGGCTCGGCGACCGTGTTCGCATACCTTCCGGACGATCGCGATCTGACCTTCATCGTCCGCGAAGAGGAAGACGTCATCGCGCACGCCGCGAAGCTCGTCGATCAGGTTCAGTCGAGCTACGAGGAAGCGAAGGAAGAGGACCCCACCGCTCCCGCGCCTGACGCGCTGCTGACGTCGTGGGCAGAGATTGCCGAGAGGCTCGCCGGCGCCACGCGGTTGGATCAGCTCGCGCTTGATGGCTCGCCTGAAGGCGAGACCGGCCGTGTCGCGCACATCGCCTGCCAGCCGGCCGTGGAATTTCGCGGGCGCATCCAGGAGTGGATCGCCGACGTTACACGGATGCGCGAGCGGGGCGACACGGTGTTGTTCGTCGCGGCGTCCGAAGGCCGGGCTGAGCGGACTGCCGAGCTGCTCGCGGAATACGGTCTTCGCGGCGTGCTGATCGATCGGACTGAAGAGCTGTTGAATGTCGCCATTCTCATCACCGTCGGGCAGCTGTCGAAGGGCTTTCGGCTGCCGGGCGCCGGGCTCCAGGTCATCGCCGAGGCGGACGTCTTCGAAGAGGAGCACGCCAAGGTCGAGCGCCGCGGCGATCGCCACCGGTCGATAGCCAAGACCTTCCTCTCGGACCTCCGCGATCTCAAAGTGGAAGACCTCGTCGTCCATGTCGACCACGGCATCGGGCGCTTTGTCGGACTCAAGCAGATCGGCGTCGGCGACGCGATGCAGGAGTTCATGGAGCTGCGCTATTTCGGCGAGGACAAGCTCTTCGTCCCGGTCGAGCGTCTCGATCTCGTCCAGAAGTACAGCGGCACGGCGAAGCCCCCGCTCGATAAGCTAGGCGGCACGTCGTGGGAACGGGCGAAGACCAGGGTCAAGAAGGCGATGCGCGACATGGCCGAAGAGCTGCTCAAGCTCTACGCCGCGCGCAAGGCGGTGCCCGGCCATTCGTTCAGCCCCGATTCGCACTGGCAGCGCGAGTTCGACGACGCCTTCGAGTGGGATTTGACGATCGATCAGGCCAATGCCATCACCGACATCAAGCGCGACATGGAGTCGCCGACGCCGATGGACCGGCTGCTGTGCGGCGACGTCGGGTACGGCAAGACCGAGGTCGCGATGCGCGCCGCCTTCAAGGCGGTGATGGACGGAAAGCAGGTCGCGTTTCTTGCCCCGACCACCGTGCTGGCGTTTCAGCATCAGAAGACGCTGACCGAGCGCTTCGCGGGGTTCCCCGTGAAGATCGACATGGTGAGCCGTTTCCGGAGCAAGGCCGAACAGGATCTGATCCTCACAGACCTCGGCGCCGGGAAGATCGACGTCATCGTCGGCACCCATCGGCTGTTGTCGAAGGACATCCAGTTCAAGGATCTCGGTCTGCTCGTCGTGGACGAGGAGCAGCGGTTCGGCGTCGCGCACAAAGAGCGCATCAAGCAGATGCGCCGCAAGGTTGACGTGCTGACCCTCAGCGCCACGCCGATCCCACGAACGCTCAACATGTCGCTCATCGGCATTCGCGACATGTCGATCATCGAGACACCGCCGAAAGATCGCCTGTCGATCCAGACGAACGTCGTGAAATTCGACTCGCACGTCATCGCGCAGGCGGTCCGCCACGAGATGGACCGCGGCGGGCAGGTGTACTTCGTCCACAATCGCGTGGAGTCGATTTTCTCCATCGGCGCGCTCATTCAGCGCCTCGTGCCGGAAGCACGGGTCGCCATCGCGCACGGGCAGATGGGAGAGGCCGAGCTCGAGAAAGCGATGCTCGACTTCATCAACCGGACGTTCGACGTGCTCCTGGCGACGACGATCATCGAGAACGGCCTCGATATTCCCAACGTCAACACGATCATCATCAACCGTGCCGATAAATACGGCTTGTCGCAGCTGTATCAGCTGCGCGGGCGCGTCGGGCGATCGGATCGCCCGGCCTACGCGTACCTGCTGATCCCGCCGGAAGCCACGCTCTCGTCCATTGCGAAGAAGCGGCTCGCGGCCATCAGGGAGTTCAGCGATCTCGGCAGCGGGTTCCGCGTGGCGGCGCTCGACCTCGAAATCCGGGGTGCCGGCAATCTGCTCGGCGGCGAGCAGAGCGGCCACATTGAGACGCTTGGCTTCGAGATGTACATGAAGCTGCTCGAGCAGGCCGTTCGAGAGCTCAAGGGTGAGGATCTCGAAGACGACGTGCGGGCGGTCGTCAACCTGCGTGTCGATCTGAAGATCGACGAGACGTATGTGCCCGACATGAACCAGCGCCTGATGGTCTACCGCAAGGTGGCCGATGCGCGCTCCGATGCCGAGCTCGATCAGGTGCTGACCGAACTGCGCGACCGTTACGGCCCGTGGCCGGAAACGGTGGAGCACCTGGAACAGTACGGCCGAATCCGCATCATGGCCGACAGGCTGGGCGTCGAGTCCATCGACCGGGAGGCCCAGGCCGTCCTCATCAAGTTCAGGCCGGATACGCAGGGCAAGCGTCTGAATGTGGAGCGGCTGCTCAGCGTGATTGGCGCCAGGCCCGACACGACCCTGATTCCGCCGGCGACCATCAAGCTCGATCTGCGGGCCGGCCTGAAGGCCGGCACGACGACGCCGGTACGTCGGCCGGGTCCTGTTGGACCCGGCGGCGTCGGCACCAAGGTCAAGGCGCGCCAGAGCAGCCATTCGAGTTGGTGGACGGCACGGGCGACGGCCGGCGAGGTCACGTCGGGGTTTACGAAGGAACAAATTTTGAAACCGCCAAAAGAGGACCCGAACGCGCCGGGCGGCGTGTTTGCCATGGTGCGCGGTTTGTTGGCCGAACTCGCGGGACTACAATAAGGGTTACGTTATGAAAAAGACGCTAGTGCTCGTCGTTCTGCTTGCCGGCCTTGGCACGGCCATGTCGGCCGAAATTCTCGAGCAGGTGCTCGTCAAGGTGAACGGCGAGATGATCACCAAGACCGAGTTCGAGAAACTTCAGGTCGCGGCCATTCGGGAGCTGCCCAACCAGCCCGATCCGTCGCGGATGGGCGACGCCGAGCTCTCGAAAACGCTGGCGCAGATCACCCCGCAGGTGATCGTGACCATGATCGACGAGATGCTGCTCCTGCAGCGCGCGAAGGAGCTCGGCTTTGCGATGAGCGACGCGCAGTACACCGAGGTGCTCGCGTCCATCAAGAAAGACAACAAGATCGAGAGCGAGGAGGCGTTCGAGGCCGCGCTCAAGACCGAGGGCATGACACACGAGCTGCTCAGGCAGATGCTCAGCAAGCGCATGTTGATTGGCCAGGTGCAGCGGCGCGATATCGGCGGTCGCGTCGAGGTGACCGAAGTCGAAGAGCGCGCGTACTACGACGCGCATCCCACGGAGTTTGCATCGACGCCCAGCGTGACGCTTCGCGAAATCGTCGTCAATGCCGAGGTCGATCCCGTAAAGAAGGCGTCGAGCGTCGGTGCGCTGGACGAGGCGCGCGAGAAGGCTGCGGCCATCCGGGCGCGCGTCGTCAAGGGTGAGTCGTTCGATACGCTGGCGGCCGAGATCTCAGACTCGCCGTCGAAGGCGAACGGGGGGCTCATCGGTCCCATTTCCCGCTCCGAAATGAACGAAGCCCTGCTGAAGATGATCTCGACGATGAAAGTCGGCGACATCACGCCGGTCGTCAACACGCCGACCGGCGGGCAGATTTTCAAGCTCGAGTCGTCCATCGATTCGACGACGCTGTCGTTCGAGGCGGCGCGGGGCCAGATCGCAGACAGGATCGGTCAGGAGAAAGTCGGGGTGGAGATCAAGAAGCTGATGCAGCGCCTCCGCACCCAGGCGAATATCGACTGGAAGAATGCCGAGCTTCGCAAGGCGTGGGAAGTGGGCATCTCCGCCGAGCCGACCTTCTAAATGGAGTCAAGCTGGTTCGCCATCTGGACCAGGTCGCGTCACGAGCAGGTGGTGCGCGAGCAGATCGAGCGCAAGCACCTCGACGCGTTCCTTCCCACCATTACCCGATGGAGCCGCTGGAAGGATCGGAAGAAGAAAGTCGACTGGCCGCTGTTTCCGGGCTACTGCTTTGCGCGCTTCAAGCCCGACGAGACCCTTGCCATCCTCACGTGCACGGGGGTCGTCAAAATCGTGTCCTTCGAGGGGAAGCCGGCATCCATACCCGAACACGAGATTGACGCCATCCGGCTTCTGCTCGAAAGCGAGCTGCAGTTCGATCCCTGCCCGATGATCCACGAAGGCATGATGGTGGAGGTCACCCACGGCGCGTTGAAAGGCGTCGTGGGGCGGCTGGTTCGCAAGGGCGCCCACGCCCGGCTGGTGCTCTCGGTCGAGTTGATCGGCCAGGGCGTCAGCGTCGAAGTCGACGCCGCCGACGTCAAACCCTATTAGAACCCTCCTGAACGCCGGTTGGCGCTCGTCTGCATCGCCAGCAGGAGGGCAGAAACTGCCACTCTCGCGACCGATGATCGATAGCAGAACTGAACCCTTCCTCGTCTAGCCTCGCAAATCCTTCGCAAATTCAGTCGGCACTTGTCTTGATATTGACGACGCCGGCGACTTGACCGACGACGGTATACTCGGGTTCAGAGTTGCTGGAGGACGGCTGTGGCGATGGAGCAGGAGCGACTCGAGTACTTGGAGAAGGTGTTGGAAGATCAACGACAGGATGGCCGTGAGCTTCGCGAATCCGTGCGCCACCTGGGCAATAAGGTGGACGGCTTTCGGTCCGAGCTATCGGCGCGCATCGGTGCACTCGACACGAAGGTCGATGCGTCACGGTCCGAGCTGTCGGCGCGCATCGATGCACTCGACACGAAGGTCGATGCGTCACGGTCCGAGCTGTCGGCGCGCATCGATAGCCTCGACACGAAGGTCGATGCGTTACGGTCCGAGCTATCGGCGCGCATCGAGGCGCTCGGTGGAAAGCTCGACGGGCAGTTCAAGTGGATCGTCGGTCTGCTGTTCGGATTCGCGGTGACGATCGTCGGGGCTGTCGTCGGGGCGCTTTACGCAATCCGCTAGCCGCGCCAGCGCCTCCGCGCCCAGGCGAATATCGACTGGAAGAATGCCGAGCTTCGCAAGGCGTGGGAAGTGGGCATCTCCGCCGAGCCGACGCGTTCCTTCCCTATTAGAACCCTCCTGAACGCCGTTTGACGCTCGTACTGCCTCGATCCCGTTGGATTCCTGTGTTCCATACGTACGGCAACTCGCAGGGCGGGACGTTAGTCCCGCGGCACACAAAGGAGTAAGACATGACGTGCCGCTCACGCTGACCGGCTGCGTCGTCCAGGGCGAGGCGAAAGACAGCTTCCTGCTGACGAACGTCGTCGTCGACGGCACCACGATGTCGCCGGCGTGAAGCGCGCGGAAGGCAACTGCGCGAGCTCAGCGGCGGCGCGGTAGCAGCATCGGCTGGTAGCTGGTAGGTGGTAGGCGGTGGGGTCCGGCTTCAGCCGGACCTCCCCAGGCGGACCTCCTCGCGAACGATCACCCCGCTATACTGTGAGGGTGAGCCAGTTGAAGATCGGTCCCCAGGTTCTCAAATCCCCCTTCATCGTCGCGCCCATGGCGGGCATGACCGATTCCGCGTTTCGCCGTCTCGTCAAGCGTCATGGCGGCTGCGGGCTTGTCGTCACCGAGATGGTGAGCTCCGAAGGCCTGGTGCGTGGCATCGACCGCACGCTCGAGTTTGCGGAGTACACCGAAGAAGAGCGGCCCGTGTCGATCCAGATTTTCGGCGGCGATCCCGAGAAAATGGCGGACGCTGCCCAGATTGTCGAGAGCCTCGGCGCGAACATCGTCGACGTCAACATGGGATGTCCGGTGCCGAAGATTGCGAAACACAATGCCGGCTGCAGTCTGATGCGCCAGCCCGAACATGCGGCCAGCGTCATTGCGGCGATGACGAAGCGCGTCAAGATTCCGGTGACCGTCAAAATGCGCGCGGGGTGGAATGACGATTCCATCAACGCGCCCGAGCTCGCCAGACGCGTCGAAGGGGCGGGCGCCGCGGCCGTCGCGGTGCACGGGCGCACGGCGGCGCAATCCTACTCAGGTCATTCGGACTGGGAGTTAATCGACCGGGTTGCCGGGTCGGTCAGCATCCCTGTGTTTGGCTCGGGAGACTGCATCGAGCCCGAGCAGATCATCGAGCGGATGGCGAGCGGGGTCAGCGGCGTCCTGGTGGGGCGCGGTGTGCTGCGCAATCCGTGGATCCTCGCCCAGGCCGCGGACCTGGCCGCGGGTCGTCCGATGCGCGAGGTGACGCTGCAGGACCGCGGGCAGTTCCTGCTCGATTATGTAGAGCTCTTACTCAGTGAAGGTGAAGACGAGGCCGAGGGCTTCCGGCATGTGGTGGTGTCCGGCGTCAGCCGGACCTCCCGCCACGAGCGCTGGGTGATCAACAAGCTGCGCGCGCTCATGTCGTGGTACTCGAAGGGGCTCCACAACGGCGGCCATCTGCGCACGGCGATCAACTCTGCAGAGTCGATTGACCACGCGCGGGAGATCGTTCAGTCCTTCTTCGCGCTGGCAGAAGCACAAGCTGGCGCTGTGCCATAATGCCGACGTGTGTCATCCTCCAGCACGCGATGTGCTGAGAGGGCAAGCCAGCTAGCTCCTCATGTTGGTCTTTAGACCTATAAAAATTCTGTCCATCTTCTTAGGCATCGCGCTGGTCTTGGGTGCGAGCTTGACTGGGTGCAGGCGCGCCCCTCGGGAAGAGCGCGTGCAGGCCACCTACGACAAGGGGACCGGAAAATTAAGTCAATTGACCGTTGACGGAGAAAGTGACGGGAAGCCTAATATTTTCAGTTACATGGACGGCACAAAGTTCATTAGGATTGAAATAGATCAGGACGAGGACGGTCGAGTTGACCGCTGGGAGTACTACGGCGCAAACCAGAAGCTCGAGAAAGTCGGTTTTTCTAGGTCAAATGATGGAAAACAAGATTCCTGGGCATTTCAAGGACCCGACGGAGCTGTGGCCCGAGTCGAAGTTTCGACCAAGCGGGATGGCAAGGTGGACAGAACCGAGTTCTACTCCGCGGGCGAGCTCCGCCGCGCCGAAGAAGATACCGACGGCGATGGACGCATCGACAAGTGGGAAGCGTACGCATCCGGCGCGCTGACGAGCGTCTCGTTCGACACCACCAAATCCGGCAAACCCACCACCACGATCGACTACACGAAGTAGTGTCCGGATTCATCCGACCGTATGAACACTCAACTCTCTCCCTCTCCCGCCCCCGGCGGCGACCGCCTCATCGGGGCATCGGCGGCGATGCGCTATGTGCTGAACGAGATTGCGCGCTAGATAGGGGTGAGGGGTGAGGTCTTCAACTATCGCATGGGCTCCGATGCCGATTACATGTCGATCGAGCCGAGCCTGACGATATCGCTCGGCCGGCGCTGGCCAGTGATGTTCACCGTGGACTATAACCGCACACTAAGCTACCTGGAGTCGCGCCAGTTCGTGCGCAATGCGGCCAGGCTGGCTGTTGGGCTCGGTTTTTTATTACGTTGAAGTGTGAAAGTGCGCGCGCCGCGTTCGGCTTCAAGGGTTTCGTCGTTAGTATGATTGATGGAAGCTTCAATGGGATGGTTGAACTCGGCCAGCGGCGCCTTTCGGCACATCCTCAAGAGCAGGAAGAGGAGGAAGGGCGCCGACGCGGCAGCCTCTTACGACCTGATGATCGTGCGTAGCGGGATGAGCCCTGCCTTCTATTTCTTCTGCAGGCTGTTTGCGAATGAGCACGGCCTCCACGTCGTTCCGGACAGGCGCGCGGTCGATCGCCGGCACCGCCAGCGCGCCACCCCGAGCATCGATCGCCGTCGCTTCGATCGCCGGACGGCCGAAAATCAGTGGGTGAAGGAAGACTTCCTTGTGGTGAGGGACCCGAGGAAGGGGACGAGGGGGACGTAGAAAGTAAGAAGTAAGAAGTTAGAGCGGTCTCGCCTCGTAGTCGTACACCAGCCCAATCTCCAGCAACTGATAGAACAGCGCGCCGAGCTTTTCGTGCTTGGGGTGCTGGAGGTATGCCTGCAGTCCGGCGAGATCGTCGAACTCGATGACGGCCGCGAACGGAAAGTCCTGCGTCATCATCCGCTCGTACGCCGCGCCGTGCGTGACGCGGTTGCCGATGTGGAAGCGACGCACCGAGGGAATCTCCTTCGCCGCGATCGTAAGAGCCTCGAACATGCGCGCCCGGTCGGACTCGGTCACCTCAGGCTTCGGACGGAAGAGCACTACGTGAATAAACATCGTCCATCGTCCATCGTCCATCGTCCATCGTCAAGTAAGGTCAGTTGTGTCATCAGTGTTTGTCCGACAGGTGAAAAATAGGGCATTCGTCGCGTTTTAGTTCGTTCCATCGGGCATGCATCTGCGTTAATAGGGCCGTGGGAGACGCATGATGACCTGGCTGACCTCTGCCGGCGGCGTCGTTCGGAATTTCTTCATCCGAGGGCAGTCGCCCGTCAGCCGTGACAGCGCCAATGCCGATCTGATGATCGTCAGGGCCGGTCTGAGCCCGGCGTTCTATTTCTTCTGCCAGGTATTTGCAAAGGAGCGCCGGCTGCAGTTCGTCTCCGATAGACGGGTGAACGATCGCCGACACGCGCAGCGCCCCGAACCCGGGCTCGATCGACGACAGCTGGACCGCCGGATGGCTGAAAATAGTGGATTCCAGGAAGACTTCCGGGTTGTCAGGCGTGACAGTCGACCGGGCGGTTCTTAGGACTCGGCTCGGTATTCCAGCCGCTTCAGCTTTTCGACGAGCGTCGTTCGCTTGAGGTTCAGCAGCTTCGACGCACGCCCCTTGTTGCCACCTGTCTTCTCGAGCGCACGGCGAATCAACTGATGCTCGATCCGGCTGACATAGGCGTCGAAGTCGATTCCATCCTCCGGGAGAGTCAGATCCGGCGCAGCTGCGGCCTGTGAGGCCTGTTGGATGTCGAGCGTGAGATCCGCGGTCTCAATCTGCGTTCGACCTCCGCTCAACGCCACCGCGCGCTCAATCGCATTCTCGAGCTGACGCACGTTGCCCGGCCACGAATACGCCATGAGGCATCGCATCGCCTGCTGCGACAGCGTCAGAATTGCCGAAGGCCGGCCCCCCGGTTCCGGGCGGGTCTGGTCGGGCTTCGCGCTGAGGACACCGGACTCGGGGCCCGAAAACTTCTTGAGGAAGTGCTGGACGAGGAGCGGAATGTCTTCCCTGCGATCGCGCAGCGGAGGAAGCAGGACGGGAATGATGTTCAGGCGATAGAACAGATCTTCGCGGAACGTTCCCTCAGCCACCATCTTCTGGAGATCGCTGTTGGTCGCCGCGACCACGCGCACGTCCACCTTGATCGTGTGTGCGTCGCCAATCCGCTCGAACTCGCGCTCCTGGAGCACCCGCAGCAGCTTCATCTGCATCCCCGGGCTCATCGTCCCGACTTCGTCGAGGAAGAGCGTTCCCTTGTGCGCCTGCTCCAGCCGCCCCTGCCGCGTGCCGATCGCCCCCGTGAACGCGCCTCGCACGTGCCCGAACAACTCGGCTTCGAGCAAGGTCTCGGGAATCGCGCCGCAATTGAGCGCGACGAACCGCTGCGCGCGTCGCGGACTGTTGTGATGAATGGCGCGCGCGACGACTTCCTTGCCGGTGCCGGTTTCGCCGCTCACTAAGATCGTGCTCGCAGATGCCGATACTGTCTCCAGAAGCTGAAACAGATCGCGCATGGCCTGGCTCCGGCCGATAAGGCCCTCGAACCGGTAGCGCTCCTGCAGCTGCGATCGCAGATAGGCGTTCTCGGCTTTGAGGCGGCGCTGCTCGAGGGCGGAGTTGAGCGCGTGCAGCAACTCGTCGAACTGAAAGGGCTTGGTCACGAAGTCGGTGGCGCCGCGCTTAATCGCCTCGACCGCATCCTTCACGGTGCCGTAGCCGGTGACGATGATACCGATGATGTCGGGATAGCGGAGCAGAGCGGCCTCGAGCACCCGCGTCCCGTCGAGGCCCGGCAGGCGCAGGTCGGTGATGACGATATCGAAGGCAAATTCTGCCAACTGCTCGATGGCGCGCTCTCCGGTGTCGGCTTGCACGACCTCGAAGCCATGGTCGGCGAGGCGCTCGGCGAGGGTCTCACGCAGCGGAGCTTCGTCTTCGACAAGAAGAAGATGTTTCGTAGTTTCAGGCATTTAGGAAAGCGTCAATAGTTTGACAGTCACTCAATCAATAGTCAATGGCGCGATGGTCGATGGTCGATGGTCTGGAGACTACAGAGTTGTAAGCCGAGTTCCGATAGGTTTTTCGAGGGAGGACAACAGTGGACATCGATAGACAGACGATTTCGATCATGAAGGCGTGCGAGGTGGTGGGCGTGAGCCGTCGCACGATCTACAACTGGATGGCGGGCGGCAAAGTGGAATATGTGCGTACTGCCGGCGGGTCGGTCCGCATCTTCGCAGATTCGCTGTGGAGGGCGCCGCAAGCCTCGCAGGGCATCGCCGCGATTCAGCACTAACGATCGGCCAGCGTCGATCGGCCACGTCCACGTCGGGTTGTCGGAGATAAAATGGATAGATTGTCGTATTCAGTTGCGGATTTGCTCGAGCGGGGCGCCATGGGACAGCCGCCGGAACTTCGAAACCTCTTTCACCGGTTGAATAACCAGCTCGGCATCATCCTCGCGCATGCGGAGCTGATGGAGAAGAAGGCCGCCGACGAAACCACCCGCTCGCGGGCAACCCAGGTTGTCAGCAGCGTCCTCGACGCGATGGGCACCGCAAAAGACATTCGGATGCAGATGGGGACGAAGGACGATTAGTTCCCAGAGTAGGCAAGTAACCGATCCCCTATTTCCCCTTCCAGTTACAACGACGATCTGACAGTTTTGAGATCCTGCCTGTGCGAAATTGAAACTTGGGACACCCAAAATTGTGATCCTCGAACGCCATTAGTTTGACGATATGGAAGCTATTCGTCAATAAAATGGCACAGTGCGGGCGGTACACGGGCCCATTTTACTGTCCATTCGCCCCTCACGAACATCCGTAAGTTACTGAAAAATAAACCGTTGTGCATATTCGAACGTCCTGTGCTGTTTGGCACATCTCACATGTTCCTATTCTGGTACTTATGTTGCGACAGAGCGTCCCGTTGCCGGACACACCGGCGCTTACCAGGAGCCAAACGAAATGCGCGCCCAGCCAATGCCCGCCGCTCAGAGCCGTCGAGTCGTTAACGGAATACCGTTCGTCGAAGCGCTCGCCCGCCGCATGGCATCGACGATGCCCCACTCGATCGACGTGGGCGATCTGGTGCAGGACGGCGTCATCGGCTTGATCGACGCAGCGCACCGCTTCGACGAATCGCGCGGCATCAAATTCGAAACCTTTGCCGAGCGCCGCATCCGCGGCGCGATGATCGACGCACTCCGGCGTGATGCGTGGCCGCGCGGCGTGCGCCGCGTGCGACGCGAGCTCGAGGCGGCGCGCGAAGTGTTGCGCCGCGAGCTCGGGCACGAGCCCTCGCTGGCGGATCTGGCCGCGAAGGTCGGCACCGACGAAAAGCGGCTCGGCCGCACGATCGTCCGCATCCACACCATTGAATCGACGTCGCCGATGGCCACGAGCAAAACGGTCGACGAAGCGTGCCTGCCGACGGCGCTGGTGCCCTCGGAGCCCGAAGCGCCAGACGCGGCGTACGAGCGCGGCGAGCTGGAATACAAGGTCAAAGAGGCCATCGCCTCGCTGCCACCTCGCGAGCAGAAGGTGATCACCCTCTATTACTACGGCGAAGTCACGATGAAGCAGATTGGATCCGAGATCGGCGTCAACGAGTCTCGGGTGTCGCAGCTTCATGCCCGCGCCATCAAGAGACTGCGAGTCGTGTTGGCCGACAGGGCGCCGGCCGAAGCGATGAACGCGCTGAAGAGCGCCGTCCTCGCGTTCCACCAGAAGCCGGTCATGGCGAAGGCGCACCTGCCACAGCGTGTGGCGGCGGCTCCGGGTGTGGTGGTCAACATCAAGCCGAATCTGTCGAAGAGGCCGTTTGTCGCGCCGCACCTGCTTCCGCAGGAGCGCGTAGCGGTCGCGGTGGCGCGATAGATCGGCCATCGGCCATCGTCCATCGTCTTGAAGGGAGAAGCCTGGCGCGTATGTCGCCGGGCTTTTTTCTTGGCGGGTCTGGCCGCCTTCGCCAAGGCTACGGCGCCCAAGCAAGACACGCCCTACGTCAGACGAGAATTTCGCGGGCCGTGCGGAGGAGGTCGCCGAGCCTGAACGGCTTGGCCAGCCAGCGGCAGCCGCTTTCCTGCAGAAATTTCTCCGCCTCTGTGCCGGCGACGTCGCCGGTGACGAAGATGACGCGCCGGGCCAGGTCGGGATCCGATACGGACAGCTTCTGATAGAACCGGATGCCGTCTACCTTCGGCATCTTCAGGTCACACACAATCAGATCGTAGGAGGCCGCACTCACGCGCTGTAGCGCTTCCTCGCCGTCTCCTGCGCGATCGACGACGAATCCGGCATCGGCCAGGGCTTCGCTCACCGCCGCGGCCAGCGCCGGCTCATCCTCGACCACCAGCACCGTCGAACCGATCAGCGACTCGAAGTCGGCCTTCTGCGGAGCCGCCGCGGGACGCTGCAGCGGTGTGCCGCTCACCGGAAGCTCCACGTAGAACGACGCGCCCGATCCGGTATTCGACGCCAGCCGGATGCGTCCGCCATGCTCCTGCACGATGGCGTAGGCGACGGTCAGACCAAGCCCCGTTCCTTTGCCCACTTCCTTCGTCGTGAAGAACGGGTCGAAAATTTTCGGCTGCAGCTCCTCCGCAATGCCCGGACCGTCGTCGTTGATCTCGAGCACGATGGCGTCGCGATCGACGTCGTGCCAGCTGCGCACGACGAGCGTGCCGCGGCCGTTGGCGGTCAGCATGGCCTGCTCGGCATTAATGACGAGGTTCAGGAGCACCTGCTGCACCTGGTGCGCGTCGGCAAACACCTGGGGCAGACCTGCCGCGAGGGCATCGACGATGGTGATGTTGGTGATGCGCTGTTCGTACGAGCGCAGCGCGAGGGTTTCGCGGACGACCTGATTGAGGTCCACCATCGCGCGGGTGGACTGCCGTTTGCGCGCAAAGGTCAGGAGATTGCGGACGATTTTGGCGGCCCGCTCGGATTCGCTCAGGATTGTTTCGAGGCCGCGCTTGGTCTTCTCGTCAATCTCACCCGCAGGGCGCTGCGACAGCCGCTCGGCCCACGTGAGGATGGTTGCGAGCGGGTTGTTCAGCTCGTGCGCGACGCCGGAGATGGTCTGTCCCAGGGCAGCGAGTTTCTCAGCCTGCAGCAGCTGGTGGTACAGGTCGCGCGTCTGATCCTCGAGCTTCTTTCGCTCGCTGACGTTGCGCACCAGCGCGTCCATGCGGACCGAGCCATCTTCCGCCGGCGGGTCGGCATGCGCCGTCACTTCGACCCACACCGGCGCGTTGTCCACGCGACGAAGGCGAAGCAGGTAGTCGGTGACGGCCCCCTCGGCGCCGAGACGGTCGATAAAGGCGGCGCGCGCCGACGGATCGATGAAGCGCGAGACGTCGAAGGGGCGTACCTGCGCGTCGCCCGATTCGGCCGCGTAGCCGAACATCAACTTGAGGTGAGGATTGGCCGCGAGGGTGGTCGTCTCGCGCTGTCCGAGGAGCCCGATGTACACGCCTTCGTGAACCGCCTCGAACAGCCGGGCGAAGGCGTCGGCGCGGTGCTCGGGCAAGGCTACTTGACCGGTGGCGGCGCCGGCGTCGGTGTTTCCGAGCTGGGGAACTTCGGACGGTAGTCGCTCTGGACCTTTTTGCGGATCGCCATGACCGATGCGCCCGAGTTGCGCATCTTCATCGAGTCGACGGCGATGTCGATGCACACCGCGCACGCGACGCCGTGGGGCTCCCATTCGGTGACGCGACCCTGCGGGTCACGAGCCTTGACGAAGCAATCGGCGTTGTTCTTGTGACCGGCGTTGCCGCAACCGCAGTAACAGGGGACGTAGCTGGCCACTTCGGGGTGATCGGCCGTGAACGTGTGCGCGTCGCGCAGCACTTCCATGGGCCGCGACGGAGCGTAGCCGCCGAGCTCGATGAGCGGCAAGTCGAAACCGGGGCCGTGCGGGGCGCCGGGCTTCGGCTTCGGAGGAATGACAATCGCGGGCTGCGGATAGTCAGGCTCGGGGGCCGTCGCCGCGGCTTGCGTGGCCTTCGCCGCATCGGCGTCTGCCGCCTGCGGTGTATCGGCTGCGGGAACCGGAGCGGATTCCTTGTTCGAACAGGCGCTCAGCGCGAGCATGCCGCAGAGCGCGAAAAGACTGAATGGATGCTTGAACATGGTGAGCCCTGATTGTACACGGTCCGGCTGTACACGGTCCGGCTGAAGCCGGACACTACGCCCGGCGTCCGGCGTCCGGCGTCTGCAATAATATGGGTACCATAACAGATGACCAATCCTGCACGCCTCCCATTCGTCCGCGCGTTGTCACCAGAGCTGAACGGCTGGGGGTATTTTCTCTGCACCCAGAAGGACGTTCGGCAGGGCCGCGGCGGCGATCTCTACATCTCGCTCTCGCTCCAGGACAAAACGGGCATCGTCAAGGGGCGCGTCTTCAATGACGCGGCTCGTCTGCGCGATGAGTTCGACAACGGCGAGTTCGTCAAGGTGCAGGGCCGGACGGATCTGTTCAATGGCAGGGTCCAGCTGCTGGTCGAGAAGATCCGGCGGATCAATCCGGACCAGGACAAGGCGCAGGGCTTTCGCGAAGAGGACTGCGTGCTGTGCGCGACGCGTCCGGTCGAGGATATGTGGGCGGAGCTGCAGGAGCTGATTCAACACGTCCGCGATCCCCACGTCCACGAACTGCTCGAGCGCATCACCACGCAGCACGCCGACAAGCTGCGAATCTGGCCCGCGGCCCAGACGGTGCATCACGCCTATCGCAGCGGATTTCTCGAGCACATCCTGTCGGTCGCGCGGTCGGCGCTGATGCTGGGCGCGAGCTACGGCGCGAACCAGGATCTGCTGACGGCAGGTGCGCTGCTCCACGACATCGGCAAGCTCGAGGAGCTGGACTACGACCGGGCGACGAGTTATTCGCGGGAAGGCAATCTGGTGGGACACGTCACCCTCGGCACGATGATGGTGCACGCGGCCATGGTGTCCATCCCTGGATTTCCCGATATTCTCCGCACGCAGATCGAGCACCTGATCCTCTCGCACCACGGACACAAGGAGTTCGGCGCGCCCGTGGAGCCGATGACGATCGAGGCGATGATTCTCTCGGCCGCAGACGATCTCGACGCGAAGATCAACCAGGTGCGACAGGCGCTCGCCGAGGAAGGCGAGGGAGAGTTCACGCCGTACCATTCGAGGCTTGGACGCGTGTTGTGGCGGGGATGACGTGCGGCCTCGCGATCGCGATGCTTCTCGTTCTCGGCGCATCGCCTGCCATTGCACAGCAACCATCGGCCGCATCAAGATTCGGCAGAGTCCTTCTCGGCGGCGCTGCGGGGCTCGCTATTCATGAGTCGGGGCATCTCGTCGCCAACTGGGCGTTCGACGAGAAGGTCGTCGTCAAGAAGGTCAACTACAAAGGCATTCCGTTCTTCGCGCTGTCGCATGCCCCCGATGTGTCGCCGAGACGCGAGTATGTGGTGTCGTCCGCCGGGTTCTGGGCTCAGTACCTCTACAGCGAACAGATCCTCACGCATCATCCGAATGTGAAAAACGAACAGAGCCCGCTCCGCAAGGGCCTGCTGACGTTTCACGTGGTCACGTCGCTGGTGTACGCGGGGGCCGCCTTCGGAACAACGGGGCCCACCGAGAGGGACACGCGGGGCATGGCGTCTTCGCGCCGTATCAGCGAGCGCTGGATCGGCGTCATGGTGCTCGCTCCGGCGCTGCTCGACGCCTACCGCTACTTCAACCCGGACGCCCGCTGGGCGTCCTGGGCGTCGCGGGGGACGAAGATGGGCGGGGTGTTGCTGGTACTGAAGTAACTTTTGAACGAGTGATCTAGTGAACCGGTGATCTAGCGATCTAGAACGGTTCACCACAACTCGTGGCTTAGATCACCAGTTCCCTAGATCAATAGTTCCCTAGATCAATAGTTCAAAAGTTACAACGCCGGGATTTTG
>Ga0163150_10004037_pt1 | contig 19994 bp, 18 predicted proteins | sample OliLakLV19P2IB_FD_148628 | JGI IMG/M metagenome (GOLD analysis project Ga0163150, IMG submission 148628) | Freshwater microbial mat bacterial communities from Lake Vanda, McMurdo Dry Valleys, Antarctica - Oligotrophic Lake LV.19.P2.IB | ecosystem: Environmental > Aquatic > Freshwater > Lake >...
TTTCCCGAGCCTTGTTGGTCTTTATTATCCTGTCCCTGTTGTTTATCTTTATTCTGAGAACCGCCGCCACTTTGATTCTGCTGCTCGTTCTTTTGATTCTGCTGCTGATTTTGATTATTTTTTTGTTTGTTTTTGTCATCTTTTTTATTGGGATTATCTTTTTTTCGATCATTATTTTCTTTTTCAAAATTACTTTTTTTATTTGTTATAAATTCAATATTGTATTTTGCGTCTTCATCTTTCGGGTTGAGCTCGAGTGATTTCTTATAGGCCTCAAGCGCGCCCTCGTAGTCACCTGAACGGTAAAGAGCATTGCCATAGTTGTAAGCGGCTTTGGCCTGCAACTCAGGATCCTTAGAGCTTTTTTCAACAGCGTTTTTGAGATGGGCGGCAGATTCTTGATATTGATCAACTTTATAGAGCGAGGTTGCAAGGTTGTATTCAACCGGAGGCGAATCGGGGTTTTTTACTTGAACTTCTCGATACTTTTGAATCGCAGATTGATAACGCTTTCCTTCAAAATCTTGATTTCCATCTTCGACTTTATTTTGAGGTGTTGGGATGAATCCGCAGTTCAGTATAAAAACAAACGCTAAAGCGGAGATTGGCAGCATGCGCTGAGATTTTCCTCGACGGACGAGCATTTCAAGCATGAGGCAAAGCAGGGCCATAAAAATAAAAATCTGATAATGGTCTTCTTTCTCAGTAACGATTCGGTCTTCGATTTTTTTTACACCCAGTGACGATAAGTGACGCAAGATAATGTTGATTTCATTCTCCCCCGGCGTTACGGGAAGATAGATGCCGCCGGTTTCAGAAGCAACTTTTTCAAGCAACTCTCTGTTGAGCTTGGTAATGACAATGGCCCCCGCGCGGTCTTTTTTAACAGCCGTTTGAGCTCCCGATTCATTTTTCAGCGGAATCGGCGCGCCTTCGACAGTTGCGGCACCAACCGTGTAAATGCGCACATTTTTTTGCTTGGCAAGTTCAAGGGCTCGATCAATTTGCATCTCATGATCTTCTCCATCAGAAAAAATCACAATGGCTCGATATTTACCTTTCTCATCCGGAAAAGCTTCAATCGCTTTTTGAATCGCGGGCCCCATGGCAGTCCCGGGATCTGGAACATGCCCAACATCAACTCCTTCAAGAAAAATTAAAAATGCGGAATAGTCGAGAGTGAGCGGTGTCTGCATAAAACTCGATCCAGCGAATGCCAGCATTCCAATTCGGTCACCTTTAAGCGATTTGACAAAAGACTCAATTTCAAATTTTACTTTTTGAACGCGGCTGGGTTTAATATCTTCGGCAAGCATGCTTGTTGAAACATCGAGCATGAATATCAAATCAACACCTTTGCGTTCGATTTTTTTCTTTTCTTCTCCCCACTGAGGCTGGGATAACGCAATCACTGAAAAAATAAATGCCAATAAGAGCAAAACGGCTCGTATGGGCCACTCTGATTTTTCATAATGCGGTAAAAGCTTTTCTTGAATTTCTGCTGTTTTTAAAAGAGCACGCATGCGCTTTTGGGCAAGCCAACCTGATGCAATGAAAAGCAAAAAGAGAATGGGCGTGAGCCAAAGCAAGCTGAGGAAGTGAGATTCGTAAAACTGCATCAGGGCACCTTGAGCAAAACGGTACGCGCAAGCGCAAGCTCAAGAAATAAAAGAAGTACGGCGGGAATCAGAAAATATTTAAATAGCTCATTGTAACTTTTATATAAATGAACTTTGACCTCAGTTTTTTCGAGTTTATCGATCGTGGAGTAAACTTCTTTTAATGACTCAGGATCTCGCGCTCGGAAAAACCTGCCATTGGTAATATCGGCAACGCGCTTGAGGGTGAATTCATCAACATCCATTTGAACTTGGACATATCTTTTACCAAACAGAGGGTCGACAACAGGAAAATCGACTAGTCCCCCTCTCCCCACACAAATAGTGTAAACCTTAATGCCAAAGGTCTTTGCAAGCTCTGCCGCCGTCACGGGATCAATGTTTCCTGCATTGTTATCGCCGTCAGTGATGAGAATGACAATTTTACTTTTTGCTTCACTGTTCTTAAGCCGATTAACCGCAGTCGCAAGCCCCATGCCAATCGCTGTCCCATCATCAATCATTCCAATTTGAACATCATCAACAAGGCGTGTCAGGATTTTATAATCAAGCGTGAGTGGGCATTGTGAGTAAGCCTTTTTTGCAAAAATAACTAAGCCGATTCGATCATTTTGACGGCCAGCAATAAATCGTTTAGCTTCTTCTTTTGCAACGTATAAACGATTTTCTGGTTTGAAATCTTCTGCGAGCATCGAGCCAGAAATATCGAGTGAGATGACAATGTCAATGCCCTGGGTCTCAAAGTCCTTTTCCGATAAGGGTTCAATGGGACGCGCTAAGACTGCAATTAAAAGCGCGAGAATGATGAGGCGCAAAAAGGGTAACAATTTATAAAGAAAGATTTTAAGCGAAGCGGTGGGAAGAATTCGTTCTTCTAAGTTAGAAAAAGGCATAAGTATTTTTTGGCGACGAGTTGAAAGCCAAAAGATGACTGGCAAGAGAATCAGCATTAAAAAAAAGAGCGGATCACGAAACTGCATTCGGAGACTCCTCTTGCGCTGTCGGTGTGACTGAAAGTTCAATAACAACAGACTCAGCTTGCTTATTTAAAGCAACGATTTCTTCCGGGGATGGAATCCACTTCGCAAATTTAGCAAAATCAGCGGCTTGCAAAACCTCAACAAGGTGCTGTTTAGGAATGGTCTCAAAATCAACTCTTTTGAGCATGGAAGAAATTTCAGAAGTAGTGGCTTCAACTGCCTGCACCCCGAATTGTTTTTCTAGAAATAATTTTAAAATTTCCGACATACGAAAATAGTACAATTTAACTTTCCCCTCGCGAATGAGTGAAGAATCAAAGAGCTCATGGAGGTCACGAATAGCTTGCTGAGCCGGAGTCAGTTTCTCAATCAGTCGATTCATCTCGTTTCCAAACTTGCGGCGGTAAATAAAATAAGCCAATACGAGCAAGCCTAAGAAGCTTGTGATTGCAGCTGGGACGGCGTATTTAAGTAATAAATAAGGAAGTTTAACGACTCCTTTAACATCTCGAATATCGGTTTTCTCTTCACCTTCCGCAACGCTTTTGACCGAAATATATAATTTATTTGTTTTGATTGTTTCCGCGAGTTTGTCTTCTGCGCGATACGAAATCTCTATCGGTTCAATGACATAATTTCCTAGCTGAAAGGATGTCACAGTGAATTTCTTTCCCGTAATTAAGAATTGTCCTTCACGGTCTTTCCATTCCTGAATATCTTTGGCTTCGAGTCCGGGCATCTCAGGCTCTGTCATAGCGCTTAAAAGTTTGATTGTTTTTTTATGACGAACAATAATTTTAATTTCGATGGGGTCGCCGAGAGTTACGCTTCCTTTGCTTGCTTCTGCGCGCGCTGAAATATCGGGGGTGTCTTCTTTAGCTTCGACGTTTGAAACAAAACCAAAACTGATGGCAGTAACGAAAATAAGAAGGCTGATTATAAAACGCATCAGACTCTCCCCTCGCGCTTTCGAAAGAAGCGTATCAGGGGTTCAACATAGGACTCATGCGATGAAATAAGGATCTTGTCGATTCCTAACCGCTTAAACAAGAAATCCACCCTCTCAAGTCGATTCGATTCAAGCAATTGAAAGGCTGTGCGCGCGCGTTTTGAAGAACTATCGAGAAGGGTTGTTTGTCCGCTTTCAATGTCTTGAAACTCAATGATTCCAGCGGATGGAAGCGCACTTTCCAGAGGATCTTTGAGTTGAATCGCAATAACATCATGCCGTTGACTTAAGACTTTAAGTCCTTTTTCATAGTCTCGATCCATAAAATCAGAAATAATGAAAATAACAGCCGTGCGAGTCAGAATGCGGGTTAAAAATTCGATTGCGGACTGAATATTTGTTTTCTTCTTTTTTGCTTTGTAGCCCAGAATCTCACGGACAACTCGCAAAACATGAGTTTTACCTTTTTTTACAGGGACAAACTTTTCAACGGTGTCTGTGAAAATAACCAGGCCGGTTTTGTCATGGTTTTTAACTGCGGAAAAAGAGAGCAAAGCTGTTATTTCTGCGGCAATTTCAGATTTGAGATTGTAGTAGGATCCAAATTGCTGAGAGCCCGACATGTCGACTGCGAAAATGACCGTTAATTCACGTTCTTCGACATATTTTTTAATAAAAGCTTTGTCGGAACGCGCAGTCACATTCCAATCGATAGAGCGAATGTCATCACCGGGAACATACTCGCGAACATCGGCGAATTCGATTCCCTGGCCTTTGAAAACAGATTGGTATTCACCACCAAACATATCATTTACAAGTTTGGTTGTATGAATTTCAATCTTGCGGACTTTTTTTAAAATTTCCGCGGTGTTCATTTCAATGGATGCTCCTTAAAACGAATCGATAAATAGGCAAGTGAGTTTTATGGAACTTCAACTTGATCAAAGATCTTTTTAATAATATCTTCCGATTTGAGATTTTCCGCTTCAGCCTCGTAGGTAATCAAGACGCGATGACGCAAAACATCCATGCCTATTTCTTTAACGTCATCGGGGGTTACATAGCCACGTCCGCTCATGAACGCATTCGCTTTAGCTGCAAGAGTTAACATGATGCTTGCGCGAGGCGAAGCTCCGCACGAGATGAGTGGTTTTAAATCTTTCAAATTATATTCTTCGGGGAAGCGAGTCGCGAAAACGAGATTGATAATGTATTCCTTCACTTTTTCATCGATATAAATCTCATGCAGAAGCTTGCGTAAAAAAATAATTTTTTCAACATCGATGACAGGTGAAATTTTAATTTTTCTACCGGATGTCATTCGCTCCAAAATTTCTTTTTCTTCCTTTTTGCTCGGATAGTTAATCATGAGCTTCATCATGAATCGATCAACTTGAGCTTCGGGCAAAGGATAAGTTCCCTCTTGCTCTAATGGATTTTGAGTTGCAAGCACAAGAAATGGATGCGGAAGCGGAAAGGTCTCTCCTCCGACCGTCACTTGATGCTCTTGCATGGCTTCAAGCAATGCACTTTGAACTTTTGACGGTGAGCGATTGATTTCGTCAGCTAAAACCACATTCGCAAAAACAGGTCCGCGTTTCGTTGAAAAAGTTCCCTCGCGCGGATTAAAAATCATCGTTCCAATGATGTCTGCGGGAAGCAAGTCAGGCGTAAACTGAATTCTTGCAAAGCTCGCCCGGATCGCCTCAGAGAGAGTTTTAACCGTCATTGTCTTCGCTAACCCAGGGACGCCTTCGATAAGAACGTGCCCATCCGCCAGCAAGCACATGATGAGTCGCGAAACCATATAGTCTTGCCCGACAATTGCACGGCCAATCTCGCGGCTTAAATCGCGTAGAACTGTGCTTGCGTCACGAACCTTAGTGTTAATTTCTTGAATCGAAACATCTGAAAAGCCCATGTGGCCTCCTTTAATGAGTATGACGTGTCAGTCTGTCGAATCATTCATAAATACGAACAGATGAACGGCGTATTATAAGAGTTTTTGCTGGCATTTTCATCTAGTACTCAACATTTTTTTCAGTTCGCTTTTTGGGAGATCAAATAAAGAAGATCAGCTTGCAGAAATTATCTTTCAGCCGTGAAAGTGAAATAAAAAAGCCCCAGAATAAATTCCGGGGCTTTTTTATAAGACAGGCGAAGAAACGGGTTTATTTTCCCTTTTTCTTTTCTTCGTCGTCAACAACTTCATATTCAGCGTTGACCGTATCATCTTTTTTGGGTTCTTCGCCAGGCTGAGCTTTTTTAGATGCTTCCGCATAGATTTTTTGGGCAAAGGATTGCGATGCCGTCGAAATCTTTTGTGTTGCGGCATCCAACTTAGCCTTGTCGTCGCTTTTTAGAGCTTCGCGGGCTTCTGTGAGAGCCTCTTCGATGCTCGTTTTTTCCTCAGGGCTCGCCTTGTCACCATTTTCCTTGAGGCTTTTTTCGGTTGCATAGACCAGGCTGTCAAGTTGATTGCGAGCCGTGATTACTTCGTGCTTGGCTTTATCCTCTGCCGCATGCGCCTGACCTTCTTTGACGAGTTTGTCGATCTCATCTTTTGACAACCCCGATGAAGATTCAATTCGAATCTTTTGCTCTTTGCCTGTACCTAAATCCTTAGCGGACACGTGGACAATACCATTGGCATCGATATCAAAAGTGACTTCGACTTGAGGTACGCCGCGTGGTGCGGGAGGAATTCCTTCGAGGTTAAAAAGACCAAGGCTTCGGTTATCGCTCGCCATTTCACGCTCGCCCTGAATAACCTTAACCGTGACAGCGGTTTGGTTATCTGCTGCCGTCGAAAAGATTTCAGATTTTTTGGTCGGAATCGTGGTGTTGCGTTCGATAAGCTTTGTCATAATTCCGCCGAGAGTTTCAATTCCCAGTGAAAGCGGCGTCACATCAAGCAAAAGAACATCTTTGACGTCGCCTTGAAGAACGCCACCCTGTATTGCCGCGCCAATCGCGACGACTTCGTCAGGATTCACGCCCTGGTGAGGCTCTTTTCCAAAAATCTCTTTAACTTTTGCAACCACGGCGGGCATACGTGTCATTCCGCCCACAAGAATAACTTCATTGATATCGGCCGCACTGATGCCGGAATCTTTAAGTGCCTTCAAGCAGGGTTGGGCTGTTCTTTCGATCAAACTCTGACACAGTTGCTCCAGTTTTGCGCGGCTCAGCGTAAGTAAAAGATGTTTTGGACCTGAAGCATCCGCCGTAATAAACGGAAGATTGATTTCAGTTGATTGAGCTGTCGAAAGCTCACACTTTGCTTTTTCTGCAGCTTCCTTTAAGCGCTGAATCGCCATTTTATCTTTCGCTAAATCAATACCTTCAGATTTCTTGAACTCTTCAGCGAGCCACTGAATAATGATTTGGTCAAAATCGTCTCCGCCCAAATGCGTATCTCCATTGGTGGCCTTGACTTCAAAAACGCCGTCGCCGATTTCTAGAATGGATACGTCAAACGTTCCACCGCCTAAATCGTAGACCGCAATTTTCTCATCTTTCTTTTTGTCGAGTCCGTAAGCAAGTGCGGCAGCGGTGGGTTCGTTAATAATACGCAAGACTTCTAGCCCAGCGATTTGCCCAGCGTCTTTTGTAGCCTGACGCTGCGAGTCATTAAAATAGGCTGGAACCGTGATGACCGCCTGCGTAATGGTTTCTCCCAGAAAGGCTTCTGCGTCGCTTTTAAGTTTTTGCAAAACCATCGCGGAAATTTCGGGCGGTGTAAATTCACGCTTCTCTTGCGGAATTTGAATGACGGCTTCGCCGTGCTTGCCAGCCTTCACTAGAAATGGCACCATCTTGCGATCCGCTTCCACTTCTTCATTACGACGACCAATAAAACGCTTTGCGCTAAACACCGTATTTTCAGGGTTGGTAACCGCTTGGCGTTTTGCAGATTGCCCAACGATGCGCTCCCCCGCCTTGGTGAAAGCAACAATTGAAGGCGTCGTTCGGTTTCCTTCTTTATTGGGAATAACTTTTGTTTCCCCGGCCTCGATAATCGCCATGCATGAGTTGGTTGTTCCTAAATCGATTCCTAATATCTTTGCCATATCAAACTCCTTTATATTTATTGAACGTATTGCGACGAAGCCTATATATCAATTGTCATGCCACAAAGGAAAGACTAAGTAGATGTCGTAAGCCTATATAATTATTATGCTTAAAGAAAGACGTGCCTGGGGAGAATTAAGCAGATGTGACTTTTTGCGTCACCGATGGTGCGTTTTGTCCGTAGTCTTATAAATCTGAAATCTTATATTCGTCGAGTTTGCGGTACAGGGTGCGCCGAGAAATGCCGAGCGCTTGGGCTGCTGATGATTTATTACCATGCTGGAGACGAAGAGTTTTTTCAATGAGCTCACGCTCAACATCACTGAGCGATCCGGTTTGATTGACGAGAGTCGTGGCTGCTGAATTCGTTTGAGGAAAAAAAGAGCGGATATCATCAGGAATTAAATCCGCCCCCAGGGTACCTTCGGAGCTCAGAACAATCATGCGTTCAACAATATTTTTCAACTCGCGAATATTTCCGGGCCAATTGTAGGCCGTCAAAAGATCGAGAGCTTTTTTATCAATGCCGGTTATTTTTTTTCCATTGGCTCGCGAGTATTGTCGAATAAAATTTTGGACCAAAGGCGCAATATCTTCTTTTCTTTCGCGAAGCGGAGGAACTTTGATATAAATCACATTGATGCGGTAATATAAATCCTCTCTGAAATTACCTTTTTTAACTTCATCAAGTAAGTGCCTGTTTGTCGCCGCAAGGACTCGCACGTCAACGCGAATAGACTTGGTTCCGCCGACACGCTCAAACTCACCCTCTTGAAGGACGCGCAAAAGCTTAACCTGCGTATCTTTTGAGAGCTCACCCATTTCATCCAAAAACAAAGTGCCTTGATGCGCTCTTTCAAAGCGGCCTTGTTTGCGATCTGTGGCGCCAGTGAATGAGCCTTTCTCATGTCCAAAAAGTTCGCTCGTGAGCAATGTGTCCGTGAGGGCAGCACAATGGACGGGTATGAATGGCGCCTGCGATCGTTGACTCAGGCGATGAATTCGATTCGCAATCAATTCTTTGCCTGTTCCGCTTTCACCTTCGATCAACACCGTTGATTGCGAATGGGCAATTTTATCGACTATTTTAAGAAGCTCCTTCATCTTGGGAGACTCAGAGACTAATTCACCGTCATCAAATTTTTGTGTGAAAAGTTCCCGTTTTAATTCGCGATTTTCTTCTTCGAGTTTTTTACTGGAAAGGGCTTTTTTAATCAGAATTTCAAGTTCATCCAGATTGACTGGTTTCTGCAAATAATAAAAAGCGCCGCGTTTAATGGCTTTAACAGCATCCTCGACGGTACCATAAGCCGTCAAGAGAATGACTTTGACGCCCGCGTGAATTTGCAGCAATTTATCAAGCAGCTCCGTGCCGTTCATGCCCGGCATTTTGACATCGGTTAAGACAAGATCAGGTTTTTCACGTCGATAAATTTCGATTGCTTCGTCGGCGCTCTTTGCCGTAATGACGTCATAATCGTTTTCAAGAGAACGAGCTAGGCCCTTGAGGGAGTTTTCATCATCATCCACAATCAATATGGTTTCAAAATTAAGCATTTTCAGTCCCCTCTTTTTCTTGGCTTAGGGTGTGATTGATTTGCAAATTAGAGCGTCGCAATGGAAGCAGAATTTCGAACCGAGTGCCTTTTCCTTTTTTGCTATCCACTTGAATTTTGCCGCCATGATCCGTAACCGCATCATAAACAAATAACAAGCCAAGCCCTGACCCGTGGTCTTTAGTCGTAAAGTAAGCTTCAAAAATATGCGGCAAATCTTCTTTCGCAATACTCTTTCCACTGTCTTGAATTATGATTTGAACCGCTTGGCCTTGCAACCGAACGGCGATTAAGAGTTTCCCCCCATCAAGCATCGCTTCAAGAGAGTTTTGAATGAGGTTCGTCAGCATCGATCGAATTCTTTCTTCATCTAAAAAGAATTCCACTTTGTCGGGCATATCAAGGTTGAGCTGAATGTCATGCTCTTCGAGAGAGGGGCGCAAAACCTTGAGGACATCCGTAATGATCGCACAAAGGTTCATCATGCGAAATCGAAGCGGCGCGCGGCGCGTCGTCTTCAAAAAACTGCGCACGATATGATCCAGTCGGCGAATTTCGTCCTGAATGATTTCGACTGTTTCAGTCAGTTTTTCATTGAGGTGAATGGACGATTTCTCAATTTGTTTTTTTAAGATTGAGGAGTGCAAAGAAATTGCGTTGAGTGGATTCCCAATCTCGTGAGCAAGTCCCCCAGCAAGTCGAATAATAGACTCAAAGCGATTGCGCGCCAGCCTTTCGACTTCGGGCAAGATAGGGTCAGTTAAGTCAATCAGGCTAACAAGATGCCGAGTGGGGGTTTTAAATAATTGCGGATGAATGTGAATTTTTAAATCGCGTTCTTTTGGATTCAACACGCGAAGGGTTTGCGTTACTTCAGAAGATAAACTTTTAAATTGGTTCTGAAAAAAATGACGTAAATCGGAATCAATGAGATGCTTCCAAAATGGCTTTTCCGCATCACTTGGAACTCCTAATAGTCGCGTTGCTGCAGAGTTGATAAAATTAATTTCACCATCCGTTGAAACAATTAGCACGCCCTCATCCAGACGATCTAAAAGTTCGAGCCAGTTCTGATGAAGCTCGGATTCAGAAACAAGCCTTGAAAGCAGAGTCTGCTTGTCGACTTGTTCCAAGTTTTCAGCGAGCCGTTTTAAAAAACCCGTGCGTTGTTTAGGAAGTGACATGGCTGTTCATCCCGTGTGCGATGTGAATGAACTGTTGCAATTTAACAGGGTCTTTAATTCCGGGTGACGCCTCGACTCCGCTGGCGACATCCACCGCAAAGGGACGAATGGAAACGAGAGCTTCGTTCAGATTCTCTAAATGCAGCCCTCCCGCTAAAAAAAGTTTTTCATGAACATAAGGTTTATCTTGAATCAACTTCCAGTCAAAAGTTTGACCCGTTCCTCCTCTCGATGTTTTTGAAAAGGTGTCAAAAAGATAAGCTGTGACGTTATATTCATCGATGCGGAGCAAGCTGCGCGAATCTTGAATTCTGAAAGTTTTAATCACATGAAAGCCCTTATCGATAAAATAGGCGCAGTAACGCGATGTCTCTTCTCCGTGAAATTGCAGCCAGCGAATGCCGGTCTGAGCTGCAATCTCCGCAACTTCTTCTTTCGACTGATTGAAAAAAACACCAACAAACTGACCAAAGTCAGGCGCCGATTCAACGAGTGATTTTGCGGTTTCAGGGCTGACGTAGCGTTTGCTTCCCGGTACAAAAATCAGCCCAAGAAAGTCGGCTCCGAGCGAGATTGCTTTTTTTATGTCGGCTGTATTCGTGTTGCCGCAAATTTTGACTTTAGCCATGGGTGCCTTCAATCAAAGTTGCAGAATGTTTTCCGAGCAACTGATGAAATGTTTGTGCGATGTCAGGAGATTTCATGAATGTTGTTCCGATCAAAAAAGAATTTGCGCCAAGACTTTTATAGCGCATGATTTCATCGTGAGTCTTAAGACCACTTTCCACCACAATCACTTTTCCGGCAGGAATATGGGGTATCAGTCTCTCAGAATTAAGTGGGTTGACCGCAAGGGTGCGCAGATTCCGATTGTTAATTCCAATGATTTCAGCGCCCGCGGCGAGAGCTTTATAGAGGTCTTCATCCGAGTGAACCTCCACCAGCGCATCCATCCCCAAGCCCCGTCCAATTTTGATAAATTCGCGTAATTCTTCTTCGGTTAATAAAGATGAAATCAGCAAAAAAGCATCCGCTTCAAGAATGGCTGTTTCATAAATCTGATAGCGTTCAAAAATAAAATCTTTTCGGAGTAACGGTATCGATGTGACTTGGCGCACAGTTTTAAGATAGCTGGTGCGGCCCATAAAAAAATGAGATTCGGTTAAAACCGAAAGCGCCGCCGCTCCACTGATTTCATAAATCTCCCCCAACCGCATAGGTTGAAAGTCTTCACGAAGCACACCTTCCGAAGGAGAAGCTTTTTTTAGCTCCGCAATAATATTTATTTTTTTCGGATTTTGGATTGCATTCTTAAAATTGCGTCGAATATAAGTGGTGCGCGCCTCAGCAATTTTCTGAAGACGGCTCAGAGGCAAACGGAGCTTGAGCTCATCTAGATCTTTTCTTTTTTGCGTCAGAATGTCATCTAAAATCATAATTTTGAAAACTCGATTAATTGGTTTAAAACCATCCATGCTTTGTTATGATGCAAAACTTGTTTGGCTAAGGTCACGCCCTCAGTTAAATTCTTAGCTTTTCCGGAAATCCAAATTCCACAGGCGGCGCTCAGGATAACGCTATCAAGTCCGGCCCCTGATTTTCTTTCTTTTAAAATTTGTATCGCCTTTTTTTTCGCATCCGAAATCGAGTTGATTTTTAAATCCGATCGGTTTCCTTTTTTGAATCCATAATCAGACGGATTGAGTTTCCAAGCGAACGCGCTTTTTCCAGAAAGCCGGAGACCATTTGAGATACCGAGTGATGTGATTTCATCCATTCCATTTGCGCCCTGAATAATCAGTGCTGATTTACGTCCCATTTCGGGAAGGAGCTTAGAATAGATCGAAACAAGCTCAGGTTTAGCGACACCTAAAATTTGATAATCAACCGCGACAGGGTTAAGCACAGGGCCGAGCAAATTAAACAACGTGCGCACTTTAATGCTGCGACGCAAGGGTTGAAATTGAGAGTAAACAGGATGAATCGCAGGGGCGTGAAAGTACCCCATCCCTGTTTTTGCCGCCGACCGTAAGACTTTCTCAGGAGCCAAATTTAAATTAAATCCAAATGCTTCGAGCAAATCAGAGCTGCCGCATCGTGATGTGATCGCGCGATTTCCATGCTTGATGACCCGGACTCCCGCAGCTGCCATAACAAAAGATGAGAGCGTTGAAAGATTAATGGAATCACTGCCATCCCCGCCTGTTCCGCAAGTATCAAGTGCATGCTCAACTTTAAATACTTGTTTGGCTTCGGTCTTGCGAATGGACGCCCATGCGGCAAGTAATTCATCCGTCGTTTCTCCGCGTTCAGCCATTAAGACTAAGGCCGCACGTGAACCGTAAACGGAAGACTTTGGACTAAACAATGAATCAAAAAAACGAAACTCAGATTTTGTGCTGAGCGTGTGACGAATTAAAAGATTGCGGAGCGTTGACTCAAACAAAATATTTTTATAACGCGAGTCCATTTTACTTTTCACTCTTTGAAAGTTTTAAAAAATTTGAAAGGAGGCGCATTCCTTGGGTTGTCAAAATTGATTCAGGATGAAATTGAACTCCCCAAATAGGATGTTCGCGATGACGCACGGCCATGATCTCTCCCTCTTTCGTCCAGCCGATTTTCTTCAGGCTTTTTGGAAACGACTTTGGCTCAATCACAAGCGAATGATATCGAGTTGCCTGGAAAGGTTGATCCATGCCCGCAAATAAAGGATCACGATCGTGATAAACATTCGAAACTTTTCCGTGCATGATTTGTTTAGCGCGCACAATTTTGCCACCAAAAACATCGCCCAAGCATTGATGTCCAAGGCAAACACCGAGCAGAGGAATTTTTCCAGCAAAAGCACGAATCACATCATTCGAAATGCCCGCTTCTTTGGGTGTGCACGGCCCAGGCGAAATAACAATTTGCGAAGGTTTTAGTTTTTTGATTTTTTCAAGGCTGATCGCATCATTACGGTAAACAGTTGGATTTGCGCCCAATTCACCGAAGTATTGAACAAGGTTGTAAGTGAATGAGTCGTAATTATCAATAACGAGCAGCATTAGAAAAAATTCCTCTGTTCAATAGCATGGATCACGGCACGCGCCTTATTGACCGTTTCGTCATATTCCTTGCGCGGTTGAGAGTCTTTGACAATCCCTGCCCCAGCCTGCAAACATAAATGAGTTCCCTGAATCATCAGTGTTCGGATCGTAATGCACATATCCATATCACCATTAAAACCGAAATATCCAAGGCATCCTGCGTAGGGACCACGTCCGTCTTTCTCAAGTTCATCAATAATTTGCATGGCGCGAATTTTTGGTGCTCCGCTCACGGTTCCTGCGGGGAAAACGGCACGCAAAAGATCTGCGGCCGACTGTCCTTTCTTTAAAGTCGAACGGACATTTGAAACCAAATGCATGACATGCGAGTATCGCTCAACATGCGCGTAATTCTCGACCACAACGCTATTAAATTCTGAAACGCGCCCGAGATCATTGCGTCCCAGGTCGACAAGCATGACATGCTCGGCAAGCTCCTTGACGGAGCCGCGAAGTTGTTTTTCATATTTGAGATCTTCTGTGTCAGTTTTTCCACGGGGCCGGGTCCCCGCAATCGGGCGCAGTTCCGCGGTTCGGCCTGTCTTTTTGACGAGGACTTCAGGAGATGATCCGACAAGGCGTGTATTCCCTGAACGAAAATAAAACATATAAGGCGACGGATTGATGGAGCGCAAAGATCTGTAAATCTGAAAGTCATCGCCGATATATTCAGATTCAAAGCGCTGAGAGAGCACAACCTGAATAATGTCGCCTGCGCGAATGTATTCTTTTGCCTGATTCACAATGCTCTCAAAGCCCTTTGGGGTGAAGTTTGTTTTTAGCGAGAGAGGTCGTGCTTGACTGGGTTGTTTTTTAAGTTTGAGTGGAGCTTTGAGCCGTTTCTCAAAAAAACGAATCCGTTTCGAGGCGTATTCGTAGGCCTGTTCAGGAGTTTTGAATGACGTGGGCGGCGTCATTACGACAATGGAAAGTTTTTTACGAAAGTGATCAAAAACAAGAAATTCATGCACGCGAAAAAAAACAGCATCGGGGAAAGAGTGAGGATGTTTATTTTTAAGATCAACACTCTCAAAGTCGCGCACATTTTCGTAAGAACAATAGCCAATATAACCCCCTGGAAAACCAGGAAAAAGCATTTCTTCCGCAACAGAATGCTGATGAATCTCCTGCTCAATGAAGTCGACAACATTTTTTACAGGGAGAACTTTTTTCTTGCCTCGTTCCGTCAGGGTCACCTTGCCGTTGCTGGATTCAAGAATGGCTTCGGGTTGAATACCGAGAAAGCTATAGCGACCAATTTTTTGTTCTTCGATGGCCGATTCGAGCAAGAAGGCATGCTTTTCATGTTGTGCAATTTTTAGAAATGCCGACACCGGTGTTTCTAAATCGGCTGGGAATGTCTCAAAAACAGCAGCCATTTTTCCGGACTTAAAATGCTTTTTATATTCAGACAATGTGGGAGAAATCATATGTGCCATTTTGGCTCAATTCTATTCTTATGTCAATCACAGAGGCGCTTAAAAAAACAGTTAACTCGAGCAGCTTTAATCGTTAAATGCGGACGGGAATGCCACGCTGTTTAAGATATTTTTTTGCCTGGGGAATTGTAAATTCACCAAAGTGAAAAATAGAAGCTGCAAGAACAGCATCCGCCTTACCCTTTGAAAAGCCGTCATAGAGATGGCTTAAATTTCCAACACCGCCTGAGGCAATGACAGGAATTGAGACCGACTCCGAGATTTTACGAGTAAGCTCTAAATCATACCCTCGCTTTGTTCCGTCAGCGTCCATACTTGTTAAAAGAATTTCTCCCGCACCACATTTGACGGCATATTGAGCCCATTCAACCGCGTCCCACTTTGTGGGTTTCCGTCCGCCATGAGTGTAAGCCCGCCAGCTTTTCCCGTCGCGTTTTGCATCGATTGCAACCACAATACACTGCTTTCCAAATCGGCGACTTGCTTCACGGATAAACGAAGGGCGTTTCAGTGCGCTCGAATTAATTGAAACTTTATCGCAGCCAGTCTTTAAAAGATCGCGAATTTCTTTCGTCGTTGAGATTCCTCCACCCACGGTAAACGGAATAAATATTTTGGATGCGACGCGCGACGCCAAATCGATAATTGTTTTACGACGTTCATGCGAAGCCGTGATATCAAGAAAAATAAGTTCATCCGCTTTTTGCTTGTCATAAGCGATCGCGCAATCAACAGGGTCGCCGGCATCACGAAGTTGAGTAAAGCGAACGCCTTTAACAACACGGCCCCGGTTAACATCCAGGCATGGAATAATACGACGAGTGAGCATAGATTAGGCGCTGAGTTGTTGGTCTTCGAGCTTCTTAATTTGATCTAAAGACGATGTGGCGTAAGCACTTAAATGAAAAATGACAGAAAGTAAAAAGGCCACAACGCTACCCGCGGCAAGAGGCTGAAAGAGTTCTTGAAGTTCGAATGTTTTAAAATAATAAGCATACCAACAGAGAAGGAACAGGCCCAAAGAAAGCAGATAAAAAAACCAACCCGAAAGCGATCGAAAGAGATAGATGCTGTGAATGGCTTTAAGATTTTTGGAGCTGATTCGCTTGGATGCTTTCTTGACCGGTGCGGTTAGTAAATATTGAATAAAAAGCGAAGCAAGCAAAAAAAAGAGACTTAAAAATATCCAAGCGTGACCCGCGTCATGAAAAATCATTTGCTGAATTGGGTCGCTATATTGTTTCAACATGATGATTCCTTTGCCGTGTTTATTTGCAATGCTTGTCGAAGTGTGAATTTTTTCTCGTATAACGCTTTCCCAATGATGGCTCCATCAAATAAAGGGCTTTTCATTTTTGAACATGCCGTTAAATCATCAAGCGAGCTAATCCCGCCTGAAAGGATGATGGGCGCTTTGGCCAGGCGAAGGCAATTTTCGATCATTTTAAAATTAGGGCCTTGAAGCATTCCATCACGATGAATATCGGTGACAATTAATGCCGCAAGCGCATAGCCAGACAACTGAGAGAGGGCCATTTCGAGCGTGACGCTGCTGTTTGATAACCAGCCATGCGTTCGAACCCAACCATCCATAACATCGAGCCCCACCGCAACACGATAGGGAAAAGTCGTGAGCGCTGCGTCAAGAAAATGAGGTTCAAGGGCGCGACTGCCTACAATAACACGCTCGACACCTAAATCGAGAAGATGTCGTATGTCGTCAAGCCGCCGAATTCCGCCGCCAAATTGAATTCTGCAATTGACCTGGCGACGAATCTTTTTGAGCGAATCTAAGTTTTCAAGCTTTCCATCACGCGCGCCATTTAAATTAACCAAATGAAGCCAACGCGCTCCAGAATCCTCCCAGAGTCGCGCCGTCTCTGCGGGGCGATCATGATAAACCGTCATTTTTTTGAAGTCACCCTTCTGAAGTCGGACGACTTTATCTTCGTAAAGATCAATGGCGGGATAAAAATTCATAATTTTATGACCAACGTATAAAATTATTTAAAAGTCGCAAGCCCGGCTCCTGACTTTTCTCAGGATGAAATTGAACCGCGACAGCATTTTGATTACCAGCAATCGCGGTAAATATTTCCCCACCATGTTTACATTTCGCTAAACAATTCGAATTTTCCGGCACGGGATAATAGGAATGCACAAAATAAAAAAAATCCTTCGACGTAATTTTTTCGAGCAAAGGATGCTTTTGAATCGAGAGCAATTGATTCCAGCCCATATGCGGAACTTTTGCTTTCTTCGTTTTAAAATGTTGAACTTGACCGTTGAAAATGGATAAACCCTTAACGCCTCGACTTTCTTCACTCGCTTGAAATAGCAATTGGAGGCCGAGGCAAATCCCCAGAAACTTCTTTCCTTTTTCAATATGCTTTTTCAAAGGCGTAATGAGTTTTCTTTGCTTGAGTTCATACATGGCATCGCCAAAAGCACCTACGCCCGGAAGAATGAGTTTGGACGCCCGAGCAGCCACTGAGGGTGATGACGTAATAATCACGTTGGCGCCTAAATGAAGTAGAGCCTTATAGACACTGCTTAGATTTCCCATTCCATAATCAAGAATGGCAATTTGGGGTGACACTAATTTTTGAGCCATAGCTCTTTAAATCAAACCTTTTGTTGACGGAACACCTTGCACGCGCGGATCAATTTGCGTGGCGTAGTCGAGCGCTTTTGACAGACATTTAAACACGCCCTCAATAATGTGATGAGAATCTTTGCCTCTGACGACTTCAATATGCATGTTGATTCCAGCATGGTGACAAAAAGCGCGCATAAATTCCATGGCATCGTGAAAGGAATAATTTTCAAGGCGTGAAAATGAAACCCCTTCAGCCTGGTGGATAAAAAGCGAAGGACGACCCGAGATATCTAAAGTGATTCGGATGAGCGTTTCGTCCATCGGTAAGCTCCAAAAACCATAGCGCCGAATTCCCTTTTTATCCCCAAGGGCCTTGACGAGTGCCGAACCCAAAACAATGCCGGTGTCTTCATTGGTGTGATGAATGTCAACCTCAAGATCGCCTTTAGCTTTAACGTGCAAATCAAAAAGACCATGCTTGGAAAAAAGTTCGAGCATATGATCTAAAAAAGGCAAACCCGTTTTGATTTTTGAAAGCCCTGTCCCATCAACAGAAAATTGAAGCTGAATATCAGTTTCCCGCGTTTTACGGTGAACAGATGCGCTGCGAATTTTGATTTTCATTTGAACTCCTGATTTCTTAAAAACACTTTTAAGCGCCATAAGATAAAAACCGAATAACGTTAATTCTTTTCGGGCTCTTGTTCTTGCTTTTTTTCGACAAGTCGCGCTTCGAATGAAATGCGATGCAAATACAAACCTTCCATCTCAGTTAATTTCTGAACATGTTCACGCGATTGGCGAATCGCTTCTTTTGTATACTCGATCACCTGTGTGCTTTTAATAAAAGTAGATGCGCTTAAGGGCGAATAATATCGGGCGCTTCCACCTGTCGGCAGCACGTGACTGGGCCCGGCAATATAATCACCAATCACAGCCGGTGAATACGGGCCAATAAAAATAGCACCGGCATGACGAATATCTTCCATGACTTTGCGCGGATTTTCAGTCATGATTTCCAAATGTTCGGGCGCAAGTTCATTAATCACTTCGCAGCCTTCCGCGATAGATTTAACCTGAATAATGACGCCGGTGTCGATTCGTTTCCGAATGCTTTCAATTAATTTTTTGGAAGGCGTAACAAGATAAGACGTTCCGCCATGATGCTCTGATTGGGCTAATAAATCGCATGTAACATAATCGGGATCAGCCTGCGCATCCGCCAAGATAGCAACCTCACTGGGCCCTGCAACCATATCAATATCCACAAACCCATAAACTTGGCGCTTCGCTTCCGTGACATACATATTGCCCGGCCCTACAATTTTATCGACTTTTCTGATTGTTCGCGTTCCATAAGCAAGCGCGCCGATGGCCTGGACACCACCAGCTCGATATATCTCAGTCACACCCAGTAAATTGGCCACTGCCAAAATGTTTGGATTAATTTCCCCTGTCTCTTTATTGGGCGGAGTAATAATGACAATTTCTTTGACGCCTGCAATTTTCGCCGGGATAACGGTCATATAAACGGTTGAAACAAGCGGAGCGGTTCCGGCGGGGATATAAATACCGACACGTTCTATCGGAGAATATTTTTTTCCGAGTCGAACACCATACTTTCCTTCGATTTCATAAGATTCGCGGAGTTCTTTTTTGTAATAGTCTTGAACATTCTCCATGATCTGCTTAAGAAGCGGGACAAACTTGACTTCAATATTTTCGAAGGCCCGATTAATATCACTTTGCGTCACTTGAATGCGCTTCAGTGGTAAATCAAGACCGTCGAATTCGCGAGTAAAGCGGCGAATGGCATTATCACCTCGCAATCGAACTTCATTCAGGATGCGGGCTACTTTTTTTGAAATAGCGGGATCATAAAAAGCAGCGAATTCGCGGCGAATTTTCTTTTGTGTTTGTTTGTCCCAATTAAGAACCTGCATTACGATACCTTTAGTGACATGAATTCAATCAAGAGAAGTCGCGCTTTTTCAAGACGCTCTTTTAAATCCGTTGGCATCGCACCGCCCGCACGAATAAAATCAGCTCGGCCTCCGCCGCGAAGCTCTAAAAGCATTTGAATCTCTTTGAAAACAATGCGAACATCCGATTTGTCAGACATTTTTGCACTTGTCCCTACGATGACTTGCAGTTTTTCTGATTCTGTGCCGGCTAAAAAATAGACACTATTTTCAGATTGGTTTCGAATCGCGTCAGCGAGTCCTTGTAATTCATCGGCACTCATGTCACCAAGAAATTGAAAAATGAGTCCCAGATTATTGACTGGCGCAGCGTCAGTAATCATTTTTTTATAATCGCTCGTCCCCATGCTTTTCTTTTTTTCGAGGGCTTTGAGTTGCTCATTCGTCTTCTGGATACGCGACTCAATGTCTTTTGATGGAACCTTAAGTGTTTCGGCAAGCTTAGTGATTCGTGTACGCAACTCACGGAAATAATCGAGCGCCGCCCGTCCCGTTAATGCCTCGATGCGGCGTACACCAC
>Ga0163150_10004038_pt1 | contig 19992 bp, 19 predicted proteins | sample OliLakLV19P2IB_FD_148628 | JGI IMG/M metagenome (GOLD analysis project Ga0163150, IMG submission 148628) | Freshwater microbial mat bacterial communities from Lake Vanda, McMurdo Dry Valleys, Antarctica - Oligotrophic Lake LV.19.P2.IB | ecosystem: Environmental > Aquatic > Freshwater > Lake >...
GCCCTCTTCCCAGAGGTCACATCGATCCGCATTGTCTACCGGGCGATACGATTGTTTCATGTGGAACGTAAATGTCAAAACTTGACACTCCCTGACCTAGTATCCGACAGTAAAACGGTTTAAGCTCCCTGTAGCTGAGGGGCGTTCGTTCTGATTTGAAGAACGGAACCCCTCTCCCATGCTCTCTCACCTCTTCGGACACCCCTCAGTGTCCCGATCAAATGCCCGTAGGCGCCTCGCGCTCCGTTAAATCGGGCCTTTTTGTTGAACCCCCCCTTCGCCATCCGGAAGGTGAGAAGTGAGCAGGACATCGCTTCGGGCTTACGTCGCCTTGTGGCTGCGCCTTGTCTTCCTTAACGCCTCCAGCTCGCGAGAAAATCAATACGGGAATCATTATGGCGTTTCAGAAAGGGCATAAGCTTGCGCCGGGGGGCAAAAGGAAAGACGCGGGAAGAGACCCCGACTGGCTCAAACAGCAAGTCCGCGACATCATCGGCAAAGACAAGCTCGTACAGCGCCTCGCTCAAATTGCAAGGGGCGACAATATTGACCAGCCACTCAGCAATGGCGAGGTCGTACCGATTCCAGCCCCTGTGGCTGAGCAACGGAAAGCAATTCTTGACTTACTAGAGAGGGGCTACGGAAAAGTGGTGCAAGGCATTGAACATAGCGGAGATGTGGCGGGCCGGATCGTGATTGTTCGCCCGACATTGGGCGTGGCGGCCTGATGCTCGCCGTTCAAACGATTCCGAAGAGCGATATCCGGGAAGATGACAAAGTTTTCAATACGTTCCCCGCTCAAGATGGCTACATGTTCTCCGAAGCCAAGTACCCCGCCTATGTTGCGGCGTGGGGAACCGGGAAGAGCTTCTCAGCCATTCAGCGGGCCATCATGCTTTCCGAAGAGTCGCCCGATAACCTCGGCGTCATCTTTCGCAGAGAGTTCACCGACCTGAGAGATTCAACCCTAAAAGATTTCGAGCTTTACACTGGGATCAAGGTTGATTCGGCCCGTTCCGTTACCCTCGCGAATGGCTCAACCATTCTTTTCCGCCACCTCGAAGAGATGCACGGAACGATGCAGAACATGAACCTAGGGTGGTTTTGGATTGAGCAGGCCGAGGAACTAGAAACGGATGCTCAGTTCTTCGTGCTGCATGGCCGCTTGCGCCGGAATGTTAAGCGCCGGTCTGGCTTCATAACCGCCAACACCAACGGGAACAATTGGATTCGAAAGCTGTGGAAGAACAGCGCCGACCCGGATTACCCGCTTTTCGAAGCCAACAGTTTCGACGCTGCGAAGTACCTCCCGGCGGATACCATTGCGGATTGGCGAAAGCTCGAAACGAAGTCTCCCAAGCTCTTTCAGCGTTTCGTGATGAACTCATGGGAAGAATCGGACACCTCCGACATCATCGTCCAGCCGGAATGGGTCCGTGCCGCCGGTGAACGCGACCTAAACGTTACCCCGCCCTTCCGCCGTATCGCCTCGATTGACGTCTCGAGGTACGGCGACGACAAGACCGTGATCTACGGCATCGAGAATTTCAAGACCATCGGGAAAGAGGTTTGGGAAAAGAAATCGACAATGGAGACGGTGGGCCGGGCCGTACTTTTCGCCAAAAAGCACGGGATCAACTGTATCGCCGTTGACGAGATCGGCGTAGGTGGTGGCGTTGCGGACCGTCTGGCCGAATTGGATTTTCAGGTCGTCTACGTCAACGCCTCCGAAAAAGCCACCGGCAGCGCCTTCTACAACCGCCGGGCCGAGATCTACAACAACGGGGCCAATCTTCTACAGGAAGGCATGGTTCAGCTCGACCCCGCCGACCACGACCTGAACGAACAGCTCTCATGGGCCAAGTACAAGACCATCAAAAGCAACGGCGTTTTTCAGGTGGAAGCCAAGGACGACATCAAAGAACGCTACGGCAAATCACCTGATGAAGCCGACGCGTGGCTCAACGGCGTCTGGGCTTTGCCTCAGGTGCGGGCCGTTGTTAAGCGCGACCGATACAGCGCCCCGGCGCGTCAGGCCGCGGCGTCAGGCATGGGAATATGAGAGACGCGAACATTTACGCCATGGTGGACGACCTCAACGGCAAAGTCGCGCTGTTAGCCGGGCAGATCCAGTTCGTTGAACTACGCCTCCAGTCGTATGAGGCGGTGCTTAAAACACTCTTAAAGGCGGACGACATGAAAGAACTCATCGACGCCGAACACCTCAAGATTTTGCAGGTCACACACGCAGCCCAGCTGGAAGCTCGCCGCAAGGCGCAGGAAGAGGCTCGCAAGCCTCAACTACTGAGGGTCAACTGATGGCGTACAAGGATGGCGACATGAAAATCCTTAATAGCGGTTCCGCCTCGGACATTGTTTACGTGGATCACACTAGCTCGGCCGTAGGCTCTGCCACGCCTCAATCAAGCACCTGCCCGGATGCGTTAGCAGAGCAGATTAAGAATTGCTCGATCCGCGCCGAAGTTGCGACAGCAGAAGTTGATAAGGGCAGCGCAGCCTCACCAAAACTTTTGAGAGTCAACTAATGGCGTACAAAGATAAAAAGCTCACCGTCGAATCGTCGCTTAAAGATTTCGAACGCGCCTACCGGGCCAAGCGGAAGTTGATCGAACGACAGAAGGACGACCACCTCTTCCGTTTGGGCAAACAGTGGGACCCGGAAATCGCCGCTCAGCTCAAGGCTAAAAACATTTTGCCGGTGACCGACAACCGTATCCAGCCCAACATTTTTTTGATCACCGGCTTGGAGCGCCAGAACCGTTCCGACCTGAAGGCATTCCCCGAAGGCGAAGAAGACACCACGAAGGCGGCGGTGGCCACGGCGCTATTCAAAGATTCGATCAAGAAATCGGATTTCGGTTACAAGAAGTCCGAGGCCTTTGAAGACGGCATCGTCTGCGGCGAATCGCACCTAGAACTATACCTCGACGACACTTACAACATCGTCAACCTGAAACCCTGCTGGAAAAAGATCGATTCAAGCCAAGTGTTTCCGGAACCCGGCTGGAAGGAATACGACTACTCGGACGCGGGCTTCCTTTACAAGCTGACGGTGGGCCTTTCAACCGGCGACATGATCGGCCTCTTCCCCGACAAAGAAAAGAAGATCGAGAAGGTGAAAGACGGGAAGATCGATTTCAAGGCGATGGTGAGCGAAGCGGAACGGAGCGTTCAACCTCGAGACTACGGGAAGACGGACGACACCAAGCCGGGAGAGGCGGAAGAGTGTGTGTTCGACCTGATCGAACGATATTACAAAAAGCTCGTTTCGACCTCCTACATCGCGGACCGCAAGACGGGCGAAGTCAAGGAATCTCAGGCTTCGGAAGAGATGGACGGGGAAGAGCAGGCGACCTCTTTTGTTCAGAACTACCAAAACACGATTATTCAGGCCGATGAACAGTACCAGTCCGATTTGATGACGTATCAGATGGGCCAGGTTTCGCCTCAGATCGACGAAATGGGTCAACCGCTACCTCCGGCGCCGGCGCCACTGGAACCGCCTCAGCAAGACCCGGAACGGTTCTACGTGTTCAAGCGGAAGGTCCCGGAAATCTGGTACTTCGCGCATGTGGCGGGGATGGCGGAACCGCTCGCCGACGAACGCGCCGCTTCTTACCCGAAGTGGAAATCTTGGCCGATCATTCCCTACTTTGCCCACTACTCAACCGCGCCCATTGATGGGGAAGATTCTCACCTGAAGGTGCAGGGGTTGGTCTACGGCGTCAAAGGCGTTCAGGACAAACACAACAAAGCCGAAACGCTGAAAGTTTTGCATCTCCAGTCATCGGTAAATTCCGGCTGGCTCACCGAGGAGGACAGCTGGGTAGACCCGACAAAGGTTCAGGCCTTGGGCGCTCAGTCGGGTGCAAACCTCGAATACAAGAAGGGGCTCGCCAACATCCCCCAGCGCCTTACCGCCGTCCCGCTGTCTCAGGCGCATACCCAGATCGCCGCCGAATCGGCGGAAGCCATTAAGGCGATTCTGGGCATCAACGCGGACCTGCTCGCGGCTCAAGAGGGCGGTCAGTCATCGGGCCGTGCAATTGCCCTTCGCCAACGTCAGAGCTTGGTGATGGTTCAGAAACTTTTCGACAACCTCTCGCGCACCACGCAGATTTGCGCGCGTTTCCTTTTGTCTCAGCTGGGCGAAATCTACGACACGGAAAGCGCCAAAAAGGTTTTGGGCGAGTCGTTCCTGATTAAGAATTTCCCACCGGTCATGGAACCGGTGATGGATGAGATGACGGGCGAGATTGCCCGCGACCCGATGAGCGGACAGCCTCAGACCGCGCCCCGCAAAGGCCCGGACGGTCAGCCTCAGAAGTACGACACGGAGATGGCGGATTTCACCATTGCCGAAGTGTTAAGCGGAGACCTCGGCCAGTACGATGTGACGGTGGGCGAATCGGTGGCATCGGAAACGATGCTCATGGCTCAGCAGGCGGAAGTGCAGGAAATGGCTCAGCTGCTCCCCATGGCCTTTACCCCAGACATGATTATTGAGGGATCGAACATCCCGAAGACGATGAAGAGCCGGGCTATTTCCAATGCTCAGGCGTTTCAAGCGTCGCAGCAGCAGATGCAGGCCATGCCCGCGCCTCAGAAGACCGCGCCGGACAACCCGCTCGCGGCTTAACCAAAGGAGAGAAAATGCCCAAAGGTATCCCGAATAAGAAGCCCGCTGAGAAGCAGCCGGAAACGATTTCAGAAGAGAAAAAGCCGGTAGCGGCTAAAGAGTCGCACGAAGATTTTACGGACCGATACCGCAAGGCCTCGGCGCAGCGTGACGCTGATATCGCAAGCCCGAAACCTCCGGCAAAAGAAGAGACGCCGCCACTTCCTGCCGGTGTTGCCTACTTTGAATCCCCGGAGGGCTACATCATGACGGGTCCGTCGGATAAATCGCAGGTGTGGGAACCGAGAATGAGCAAGGGAAAGGGTGGATGGTCTCTCCGGCAGCGATAGGAGCCTGTGTGCTCGCGCCGAGTGCGAGTGCTCCTGGTTCGTGTCGCAGCCGTACTTCTACGGTTTGTGCTACTGGTGCAACCATACGGTGGAGTTTCACGAGGGCGTGTCACTTAAAAGTCTGAAGTCATAACGAAATTTAACTGGTCGGGGTAGCTCCCCGTTTAGGGTCTCAAGCCCACAGTAAACCCGACTTGAGCGGGGGTTGTCCGAAAGGATAGCCCCCGCTTTTTTGTCGGTGAACAACACGGGTAAAGCCCGAAACGCGCACGGCGCGAAAGAGGAAAAACACAATGAGCGAAGAAGCTGAAAACACGGCAACCATCGAAGTCTCGGCCCCTGAATCGGTTCAGGAGTCCAAGCCCACGAGAGAGGCGCTTAAGGAGGCCGGTTTCTCGAAGGAAGAACTCGATCTGGCCGAGAAGCACGGGAAGGTCGAAGTGGTGACCAAGCCCGAAGAAAAGAAAGCGGAAGCGGTTGAGGAAGTGAAGACGGAGCCGGTTCTAGACGAACGCCGCAAAAACACATGGCCGGACATGAAAGACCTGACGCCGGAGCAGTTGGAATCTCTCACGAAGGTTTTTCCTGTTGGTTCTCCTCAGCGCGGTCTTGTTGACCGTTTGAAAACGGAACGGCGCATGCGGCAGGAAGAGCGCTCGAAAAATCAGCAGTACGAAACGCGCATCAAAGAGCTGGAAGCGAGGGTCACGCCGCCGTCCAAAGAAGTGGACGAAGCCGGGAACGAGATTGACCCGCTCGATAAGCCTCTGACGCGCCGTGAGCTTCAGCAGATGGAAGAGGACGCCCGGGCTCAGCGTGAGAAGCAGCAGAGCGAGATGAGCGAGAAGCAGGCGCGAATCGCGGACGTTCTGGAAGAGCAGGAGCAATATGCGATGGACGCCTTCCCGGACTTCAAGCGGTCAATCGAATTGGCGACGGAGATAAAGCAGAGGGGGCTGGCGCTTATTACTGACCCGACCGCGCAGAAGTTGGCACGGAAACTTTTCAGGGATCTTCAGCACGCAGGGATGCACGCCGACGAGCTGACCGAAGACGATTTAAACGCAGCCGAAATCACTCAGGAGATTGCGAAGTTGCATCCCTCCTACGGGAAAAAGGCAGCAAACGGCGACACGGCCGAGTCACACGACGGGAGTTCTAAACCCGATACACAGGCAAACGGGGGCCTCAGGTTCACGCCCGAAGCGATGAAGCGCATGGAAGCAAACACCCAACGAAGGGCCTCTAGCGCGTCGATTCCGGGCAGTGGTGGACGTCGAACGGTTTCAGCCGATGACGTAACACTCGAAGACTTGAGCCGAATGACATCCGAAAAACGGATTGCATTTCGTGAAAAGCACCCGGAAAAATACGCAGAACTTAGGGCCTGACGGGGTTAATCGTCAGGAGGTTAGCCAATGGCTAACACAGTCAGCATTGACGCGCTTCGCCAAGAACTCTGGGGTAAAGAGCTTTTTGACGATGTGGCGCGTGACGTAAAGAACGTCCTTAAGTTTGTCGGAGAAGACGAGAACAACATCGTTCAGGTCAACCGTGATCTGATGAAGAAGGGTGGGGATACCGCCACCTTCGGGCTCATGGCTCAGCTTACCGGCGACGCCGTCCTCGGTGACGACGAACTGGAAGGCAATGAAGATTCGGCGCTCACCTACTCGCAGTCCGTGTCCATCGATCAGGCCCGCAAGGCTGTTAGAACCAAGGGCAAGCTGGACCTGCAGAAAGTGACCTACGACTCCATCAAGGAATACCGCAAGCGGGTGCAGCTCTGGATGAAGCAATTCATGATTCGCCAGATATTCCTGAAGGCAGGCGGCGTGACGAATACGACCCTCGTTGATACCAACGGCGTTGTTTATTCCAAGCAGGCGCTCTTCTCGAACACGCCTGCCTTCATTCCCGACGCGGACGAAGCGGCTGGTACCGGAGCGCGTTACATCTGCTCCGACACCGCTGGCACGGACGCGCTGGGATCGACTGACACGATGACGCTGGACTTGGTGACGAAGGCCGCGACGGTTGCGGAACTCGCCTCGCCGGGCATCCAGAAGATCGATCAGGGTGGCGACGAGTTCTGGGTAATGTTCATGCATCCCCTGCAGGCGCGTGACATCAAGCTGTCCTCAGACTGGAAAACCGCTCAGCAGAACGCCCGCGACCGTGGCGATAGCAACCCTGTTTTCAAGGGCGCTCTCGGCTTCTGGTCCAACGTGCTGCTTCTCTCCTCTGAATACGTGCCGTGGCTCGACATTTCCGTTTCCGGAAATTCGTTCCGTGGTGCTGCCACCGGTACGGACTGCACCTTTGACTGCGCGCGCGCGCTGCTCTTCGGACGTCAGGCCGTTGTCATGGCGGAAGCCTCCAACCCCGAAGCGCTTGTGGTCTCTGACTTCGACTACAAGAACAAGACGGGCGTTGCTGGTTCCTTCATGGGCGGCATTCAGAAATCGGTCTTCAACTCGAAGGAATTTGGCGTGGTAGCGGTCGATACCGCTGCTGCCGTCTAAAGGAGGCTCACAATGGGAGCCATCACTGGAACACTTGTCAAAGCCACGGAGTTTGGCGGCGACTACAAAGTCGTCAAGCTCACGATCGTCCCGGCTGCGGCCTCGGACACCGTGACGCTCACGCTCGAGACTCACGGCATCACGGAAATCCTCGCCGTCATTCCCAGCCTCACCGCTGGTTATGACGCGGCGCTCGCGGGCATCTTCGCGACGTTCACGGGCTTGGTCATCACGGTGGTCACGACCGCCGCTGCTGGCACGGCTGCGACGGACTTCACGTCTGCGACGGCGGACCTGATCGTCATCGGGCGATAACGCAATGAATCACCGGACCCCAGCGAGATTCACTGGGGCGAGCGGGTGGAAAGCCTGCACCAATTTCAAAAAAAGCTGTCTCTAAGGGGTTAAGTCAAATGAAGAAGATTCTCCTACTCGCTATCGCCTGCTTTCTTAACTCGCCATTAAAGGCAGACGACGTTTTTACCGGAAACGAAATCCTCAGAACCGGACCGATAGCCTTCAATCAGGATATCGACATCGGTAAGAACAAGGTTACTTCGGTTCAGGTGGTGGCCGCAGACGGGACCCCGGCCTCTCACACGGTGAACGACGGGATAAAATCGACGGCGAATATAACGATCCTCAGTACGACCTCTCTTCTCACAAATACCATCACCATTGGTGCCGTTACGATCACCTTCGGCACGGAAATCGCTACCGGGCCTGTTACCGGAAACACCGTTGTTATCGTCGCTACGAGCGCGGCAGCGGCCCTTCGAACGTCTTTCGGAGGCGTGATTGACTTCTCAACCGGCGTTGTCTCTGGGAACTCTGTCGTTACGGCTACGGCTACGAATGTCGGCGTTTACGTCCCGTTCGTATCCGCGACATCAACCAATACGGTGTGGAGCTTCCCTTTCATGAACGGCGGCACTGATCCGGATATCACCGTTTCCAATGATTCGATCCGAAAGGTCCAGCACGGATTCGATACCGGCCTTCGGGTGTGGGTTTCGACGCTGACGGGAACGATTCCGACGGGCCTGACGATGGGTTCGACGTACTTCGCCGTAAAGCTTAACAGCGACGTTTATCAACTCGCCACATCTTCCATGAACGCCGTGGCCGGAACGGTGGTAGACATTACCCGACTGATCGGTTCCAGCACGATCAACGCAACGCCCTTGGCCCTTGTTCTGGTTAGCGGAGCCGCGAGCAATACTGGCTTCAAATGGCAGGTCTCTAACGACCAGACGAACTATAACGACATCAGCGTGTCGTCGTTTACATACGTGTCTTCGACCAGCACCATCGTTGACCTCGGCGCACTCGCCTACCGCTGGCTACGCATGGTTTACGTCGGCCCGACTTCCGGAGCCCTCTCGATCAAAGCCGCCGTGAACGCCCGGCGATAATGAAAAATATCAAGCGCCTCCTCATCATTGGCCTGCTCTCGATACCCAGCGCGTCGTACGCTGTGGTGACGAACGTTCAGACTCGCCCCTCCGGGGCAAGCGGGACGGTTCAGATCAACGACGGAGGGGTGTTTGGTTCTTCTCCGACATTCACCTACACCAAATCCACCGGCGACTTGGCCGTTTCCACCGTGTCAGTGACTTTCCTCGACGGTTCAACTGCCACACTGAGCCAAATAAGATGGGCGGACGGAACGACACAGGTGACGTCTGGCGCTTCGGGCCAGTACGTTAACCTTCAGGCAACGCTTCAGAGCGGGGCTACCTTCTATACCTCGTCTGGAACGGTTGTCGCGATGAACGTGACGAGCCTAAAGTTTGCCGACGGGACGACGATGACCACAGCTTCGTCCGGTAGCGGTGGCGGCGGGTTCTGGATCGGTACGGCCACCTCGTCCCTCAATATGCAGGGCCTTTACTCGATATATAGCGCGACAAATGTCATCACCTCATCGTTCACGGTAACGGGCGGGACGGAGACCCACAACGGCGTAACCTACAACCTGCCTTCTCTGACGGATTTCTCGACCTCTCAACAACTCCTTACTTGGACTAAAACGGGCGGGAACATGGTGGGGACGCCTTCAAACGTCATCATCGACGGCATGCGAAAGATTTCCACCGACACGGTATCCGGTGCCAAAGTGTTTCAGTCGTCCGTGACGATACCGACGACAACGCAGGTTACGACGGTGGACGAGACGGGCGAGATGGCAATACAGATCGGCGCTTACGCCACGCAGGGGTCCAGCTCGACGCTTGTTTACTACGCCGACGGGCGAAAATATTACGTCGTTGCGACGACAGGCCCGCCCCCGGCGAACTACATCCCGAAGTACAACGCGACTTCTAACCAGTGGGACGTTGCCGTTGACTCCGGTTCTTCCAGCGGTGGCGGTTCCGGTACGCCGGGCGGGTCGACGACCCAGCTTCAATGGAATAACGCTTCTTCCTTCGACGGCGTATCCGTCGCCACGTTCAATTCCACGACCAACCTTCTTACCTTCTCCTCGGCCATCACGCATGTCAATATCGCGTCCGAGACGTTTACGAATGCCAATCTTGTCATGGCGGGGACTTCTAAGCTCTACGACAACACCGGTTCAGCGGGGACGGCGGGATACATTTGGACATCGAGCGGATCGACAGCAGGCCCTATTTGGCAGACGGGGCTTACCGTCTACCCGGCGACGGCCACCGCATCTTTTACCTATGGTCAGTCCGGCTCGACGATCGCGCTCGCCGCCGCCTTCGGCACCACCGGCCGCCCGATCATAATGCAGAACACAACCGCCTTCAGCGGGACCAACCGCCTCGGGATCGTGTTTCAGCAGAAGATGGACGATGAAGGGATGGATGACGCGGGCGGCCTCTCGGTTGGATGGAATGATATTGGTGGTCAACAGGTTGGCGACGTGCGCCTCCAAGCTGGCATCGACAACGGCGCGGCCGCCACCGTTCTGGCCACTTTTCTCCATCGCCACAAGGACGTAACCAGCCAGAGCTTCATCGACTTCGGCATCTCGAACGCCCTCACCGGCGAAGGGTCGACGATTGCCAGCCATATCCTGCGTACCGTCGGATCGCACTCAACCGTTGAACTGACGGACACGAATGGAAATTTGCGTTCAGGCGCACTCTCCGGCGCTCTGCCAAGCACCGTCCTCGCGTCTTCGTTCCCGGTAACGGCGGTTACTGCCGGAAGCTACACCAATTCGAACCTCACGGTGGACGCCTACGGTCGAATCACGGCCGCCAGCAGTGGAAGCGGCGGTGGAAGCGGCACCGGCATCCCCACGGATATCTCGACGGGAACCACCGGAAATCTCGCTACCAATCGCCTTGGTGGTGTGGTCGACGTTTCAACGGGAACCAACCTCACCGTAACCGGCCTGCTTCGTCTCGACGGTGACCAGCTCGGAACGACTGCGGTGTCTCTCTCGACGGGAACCACCGGGACGCTCTCGGGTTCTTCCGTTTCCGGCGGCACGTTCGGGGCCGTGAACGGTTCCGCGTTGACGTCTCTAACGGCGGCGAACATCAGCGCGGGATCACTCGGGGCATCTGTAATCGCCTCGTCCCTTACGACCTCCGCGTACACGAGCGATAACACCATCCGTACAAATCTCGGTCTGGCTATCGGAACCAACGTCCAAGCCTACGACGCCGACCTGGACGATCTGGCGGACGGATCGCTCACCGGCTCAAAAGTGGGAAGCGGCGTTCCGGCGGCGAACATCAGCGCGGGGAGCCTCGGCGCATCTGTCATGGCGTCATCGGTTACGGCGGGAACGGTTCAGACCGCGCTATCCGCAGGGTCAAACATCACGCTCACCAATACGGCGGCGGGCGTCTCGATTGAGGCGACCGCGGGCGGCGGCGGTCCCTTCACGAACGCGACCTCATCAACCTCAATCAGCATGTCCAGCTTCTCGATAACAGAGGTGTCAGCGATTACCATGTCGGCGGGCGGTGCCAACTGGATTCAACCCGTTTCAAGCCACTCATCCACACAGGCAGATTGGATTCTCCCCACAACCTCCACCAATAACATCCCCGGATTGCAGTTTGAAACGGTGGCGGGTGGAACCTACACGTTCCGCGTAGAACTCGGGTTTGCGACAAGCTCGATCGCCGCCTCCGGCGTGCGCTTCGCCGTCGATGGCCCCGCCGGACTCGCCGACTTCCGCATGAACGCTGGTGGTGCAAGCGCGTCAGGGACAACGGCGCAGTTCGGGCAAGGGTCCACGACGCTGGTAACTGTAAACACTACCGCCCTTGGTATCGGTACCTCTCAAAACCATGTCTCTGTTCATATGTTCGGAAAGGTTGTCTGCGGACCCGACGGGGGGCCGGTGAACATCATGGCCTCCGCCGCCTCGGTTAGGGGAGTAATCACGTTCCGCACCAGCTCACAGATAACGGCATTCAAGGAATGAAGCGACTAGCCTTCATCGGACTCGCCTTACTCGCCACTTGCGTTTTTGCGGGGGACGTTTACTTCGGTGGGGCGGGGAGCGGATCAATCGTCCAAGATCGTTCCTCGACAGGTGGAACGCTCGCATTCTCGTTTCTTACCGCGCCGTCGACCGCCCCCGCCTGTGTTGGCGCGTTCTTCGCGGACACTTTCACTGAAAGCGGCACGGGGAACATCAACCTCGCTGACAGCACTACGAACGATTGGGAAGGGACCGACGCCACGGACGGCTCGATCGTTATCGACCGCTCCAACGACGAGATCAAGTCGACGAACACAGGCGGGGTTACAAAAACAGCATTTACGACGCTTACCGCTAATTGTTCAAACTATTCCGTCACCGGGAGCATGAAAACAGGGAGCACCGGCAATTCTCATCGCGTCGGTGTTCTTGGTCGATGGATCAATACCTCCGGCGGCAACGGTTACCGGGGGCGCATCGAAGGCGACGGAACGGTGCGACTTGAGAAAGTTACAAATGGAACATCGCTTGATCTAGACACCGACACCATCGCCGGGTTCTCATCCTCTACTTACTACTCCGTCGAGCTTCGCATGGCTGGATCGACGATAAGCGTTTATGTCGGTGGTGTTCTGGAATGCACAGCCTCAGACAGCGCTCATGTTACACCGGGAAGCGTCGGTGTTCTTCTGCGCAACGGCAATATCCGTCTAACGTCGGTTACGGCGACGTACCTATGAAGCGCATAATCGCCTTTATCATCGCCTTCTCTCTGGCGACCAACGCCGTAGCGGTACCGATAATCACGGCCACATCCGGCACGATCCTAACGGGCAACACGCTTAACATTTCAGGTTCCGGGTTCCCGGTGAAGTCAAGAAACAAACTCCTCCTGTGGGCCGATGCTCAGGAAGGCTCGATTGCGGGCCACTCCACTCTGTCTAACGGGACCTCTCTTAGCGAAGAGGACATGACCATCGTAACGGACTCAACGAAACGGTGGGGGAACGGTTCGTTCAGAAGCGACGTTACCCCGCCCATTCGCCGGGCTACCCTCCGACCGGCGGACATGTCTGGAATTACGTACAACAGCAGAATCTTTATTTCTTGGTGGGAAAAATCCACCATTTCTTCCTATTTCCCAAACAATTGGAAGTATGGCGTTCGATGGTGGGCTGGAACGGGTTCTTCAAACTATCCCAGCCATTATTTCGCTTCGCTAGCGCAAGGTTCCTCGAGCCTTAGTCACATTCGAGAAAACGTGGAATTTCCGACCGATTCGCAAGGCTTAGGCGCTGGCTATGGCTTAACCAGCCCGACTTGGCGGCGCATCACCGCTCTATACCAGATGAACGCCACCATTGGCAGTTCGGACGGGAAGCTCTTAATATACGTCGGGAATACGCTCGTTAAAACCTACCTCAACATGAAATTCAACGAAGCCGCGACGACGCCCGCAGGCCGAACCGTCGGAGCCTTCGCCAATCGCCCGTATTATCAGCATGTCATGGCCTCGGGGAGCTGGGTACCGGGAGAATACTGGTGGGTTACTGATCTTGCTCTCGACGACTCTTGGGGCCGCTACGAGATCGGCAACGCCTCGACCTACGCCGCCTGTACGCAGGTAGAACTTCAGCCCTACACCCTTTCCGCGGCAAACAACGCCAATATCGCCATCCGCACCGGCACCATCACCGGTTCCAAGTGGCTCTACGTCTGCGACAACGACAACGTATGTAACTCGGCGGGCTTCCTCTTGTCCTCCGGTGGCCTCTTGGCACCGACCATTACCAGCCTCTCTCCTGCTAATGGCCCCGCCGCCGGAGGCACTTCTGTCACGCTAACCGGCACCGGACTTAACGCGACCCCGCAAATCACCGTTAACGGTATCGACGCTACGGGCGAAAACTACGTCAGCGCCACGCAGATGACCTTCACCGCGCCGGTGGGTAGCGCCGGGACCACCGCTACGGTTGTTCTCATCAACCCCGATTCACAGACCGCGACCTACAGCGGCTTCAGCTACAACCCCGCCGAAGCCAGCATCGATCCGGTGCGGGAAGTGTTTCCGTGGAAATAGGAGAAATATGAGCAAAGAACTAGAAGGCTACGGCGCTCCCGGTCTCACCACCTACGCCATCATCAAGAGAAGAGGCGGGACGTTCTGGGACGGATCGGAATTCGTCGCGTACGCCACAGCCGACCGCTCCTTGTACGCCGTGAACATGACCGAACTCGGCACGGCCTCCGGTATCTATGACGCCGATTTCCCGCCCGCCATCACGGACTCTGGCTCTTACGCCTTCATCGTCTACCAATCGACCACGGGGTCGGTGAGCGAGGGCGATAACTACGCCGGTGGTGGTACCGTGGACTGGACGGGATCAGGCGCGGCTTCTGCGGGTGTTGGGGCCATGTCCGGTTCCGACTTCTACGACTACCTGCTCCGCACGTTTAAGCGCGACGACAAAACGACGGAGGTTTATGAGGCCATCACCGACACAATCAGAGACTTGCGGCTTCGTTACCACTTCGACGAGGCAACGGAAGATTCCGTTACCACCGACAGCATAACCACGGCGGGCGATTTCAAGCTCGACATCGAATCAGACATGGGCCTTTTGCTCGGGGTAACACTTCAGGATGGCACCTCGGCCCGCCCGCTTACGACCCGGACAAAACAACAGTTTGACGCCCTTTACCCGGACATTAACGTGTCATCGGAAACCGGATACCCCGCGCACTACTGCCTATACGCGGGGGCGATTTACATCGGCCCGAAGCCTGACAAAACAGACTACACATACCGCCTGAGCCAGTCCACGCGCGGCGGCACGGTGACCTCCAGCACCGCGTCCGTCCCGTTTACCGCCGTCGACCGGGAACTGGTCAAGCACGGCGTTCTATCCCGCCTGTTCGTGATGGTGGAATCGCCTGAGCTTGCTTCTGTTCACGAGGGCCTTTACGAAAAACGTTACGAGATCAACAAGCGCCGGGAACGATTCAACAAGGGAGAGGGGCCGTTTTCAGTTCTCCCGATGGGAATGTAATGGGCGCAAAGCTAAACATCGCGCTCCCGGTTCTCGGCCTCTCAACGGGGAAGCCGGGCGAGTTTATTGATCAGCGGGCGACACCGGACTGCCAGAACGTTGAATTCTCGCGCTACACGATAACCAAGCGGCCCGGCGGTTCCATTCTGGGCATTTCTGCCAATCAGCGCATTCTCGCGCTGGGAGAACTCAAACGCGGAACGTCTCGCTACCACTTCCGGATCGGACTAACCAAGTTTGAAGAATATACCTCCGGCGCTTGGACGAGCCGGGCCAGTTCCGCTTTGACGGCAACCGAGGCGGAGGTGGTCGACTACACTTTCCCGCTCTTGTCGGCGTCAAAGATTATTGTTTACACGAATGGGATTGATTCGATCCGAAAATGGACGGGTTCCGGCAATGACGGGGTACTCGGCGGTTCGCCTCCCAAATCAAAATACGTCCTCGCCGTCGGCCCCTACCTTGTCCTCCTTAACGTCATCGACGGCGGCAACGACCGACAATCTCGCGTCCAGTGGAGCGATGCCGGTCTTATAGAAACTTGGTCAGGAGGTAACGCCGGGTCTATTGACCTCATCGACGAGGAAAAGGACATAACGGGCGGTGCCTTGTACGGGGCCGGGTTCACCGTCCACAAGACGGACTGCATCTATATCGCCTACCGGGTAACGACCTCGGACGTTTTCCGCTTTGACCGCAGGAATACGGGCGTAGGTGCCGTGGCCGGGGCCACGATCCAGAACCTTCCCGACGGGCAGCAGATTTTCTTGGCTAAAGACGGCATCCACATCTTTAACGGCGTAACGGCACCCCTGATCGACTCCGACATTATGGACGAGATTCGAGAAGGCGCTAATCCGCAGTACATCTACAAAGCGACCTCTCGAATTGTCAGGGAACGAGATGAGTACTGGGTGGCCCTGCCCATCGGCTCACAGACGGAGCCGGAAACGGTCTACAAGTACAACTACCGCACCGGCCAGACCCACAAGGATATACGCACCGGGCTTACCTGTTTTGGCGAGTTTGAAGCCACGACAGAAAAGACATGGGCCGACATCGCCGACAGCTGGGACTCCTATTTGGCGCGTTGGGACGACATCGTAAACCTGAGCCTGTCGCCCACAACATCTTTTGGACATTCCGATGGTGTTGTGACCAAACGTCAGCCGATTTACAACGACAACGACGTATCGTACTCGGCCTTCTGGACTTCGCGAGATTTCACCGCCGCCGATTACGGCTCAGACGACCCCGGCGTTCTCCTCCGTTGGCAGGGCTTAGAAGTCTGGGCCAAAGGAACTTCTGTCGTCGTCTACTATTCCAGCGACTCCGGCCTCAACTGGACGCTCATAAAGACAGTGACCTTGGCTAATGATTACCCGTCGGACGCTTCACCGGCCCAGCTTTATTTCGACAAGGTAAGTTCAAAGATTCGATTTAAGTTCCTGAACACCACCAACGCGTCCACGTTCAGCCTGAAGCAGTTCATCCCGTTCTCCACCGTGCGGGAATCAAGACGATGACAGCCTACCGTCCTCTTCAGCTCGAATCCGTTCTCCGTGGCTCAACGGTTGATGTCATGGCTCTGGTTCAACGCCTTTCCGAATACGACCTGAACATGAAAGCCATTTTAGATCGAGGCGGTGTTTTCAATGACAACTTCGACGGGGTAACGGTCAGCTTCACCTCGTCCGGTGTCGCCGATACCGAAAACACGGTGCCGCACACGCTTGGCAAGATACCGACGAGCTTTATTGTTCTGAGCCTCGACAAAGCGGCGGCGGTCTACAAGGGCACGACGACGTTTACAACCACAAATATTTATTTGAAAAGCAACGTCGCATCGACTGTCATCAAAGTTTTAATTTTCTAACGGGGGGACATATGACCATTTGGGATTTAACAACGCCGACGGGTTCGGAAGGAATCAGCAACGGAGACAACCGAATCCGTGAACTTAAAGACGCCATTCAGGACGCCTTGCGCGCTGGAACGACGGAAGGTCTGTCCGCGATATTCCCAGGCAACGCACCGACAACGGCACCGGTTTTCCACTACCGGGGACTTCGAGGCGCTACGGCCTCTCGTCCCGTCTCCGGCCAGTCCGGACTCTACTTCGACACCACGCGCCAGAGCTTACAGCGGGACAACAGCACGACGTGGGAGGACATCGGCACAAACTTTCCAGCCGGAACGATTATGCTCTTTTGCCAAGCTTCGGCCCCGACCGGATGGACGAAGATAACGACCCAGAACGACAAAACGCTACGCATCATTTCCGGTGCGACCGGTGGAACGGCGGGTGGAACGCTCGGGCTATCCGGCGGTATCACACACACCCACATCCTTCAGGATCACGACCACGATATCGCGCAGGCCAGCATAGAGCATAAGCATAAAACCACCGTGGCCTACGCTTCCGGCGGCGGCCTTATGGTTGCTGTTATTGGAAACGTGTTCGGGTTGAGCGGTGATCCAAACGGATCTAGCGGAGCAACCTTCGCGGGATCGGGTGCGATTGGAGCGGGATACCAGTACCAACTTACCGGCGGGGTTGAATCCTACGCCAACCTCGGCACGAACGGCTCAGGTTCTTTGGTAACCAACGCGACGTCGCCGATCCTTGCTTACGTCGACGTTATTCAGGCGAGCAAAGACTGATGACTCAACAGCCCGTCATCCAGTGTTGCTCGATCAACGGCAAAATTTGCCGTAACGGGAAACGTGACGATTTCTCCGTTGACGAGCGAACCGGTGAGAAATACTTCTGCAACGAGTGGGTGAACGTGAAAGGCAAGCACCCGCAGACTGGCGAGGTTCTAGACAACTTCATGTGTGCCAAGTACGCAAACGTCTTGATGGCGTTGGAGCAGGCACAGCAGACCCGTCAAGCGGCGGCATCGTCGGACAAAGTAGCGAACGAAGTTAGAAGTCATCACGCGACATTCTTTTCAGCATTGAACGATGAAACAAGGGCACGGCTCCTTAAGGCCGATGACGTGAAGCACATCGAAGTTAAGGAGAACGAAAATGGGATTTAACGGCGGCGGAGCATTGGAGGGCGGGGCTTCGGGTGCGGCGGCGGGCGCGGCGTTCGGTCCGTGGGGCGCAGGAATCGGCGGCGGAGTCGGCGCGATTGTGGGCGGGTTCGGTAGAAGGAAAAAGAAGAAAACCAGCCAAGAAATCATGGAATCCCCGGAGCAGCGAGCGGCCCGCCAACAACTCTCTCAATTTGGACGTACCGGAGAGTTTGGCGGCCTGACGGCGGGGCAAGACCTGAACCAGACCATGGGTTCTTACGACATGACGTCTCTAGAGAATCAGGGTACGGCGTCACTTGCCAACCTGATCGGTTCCGGTCAACCCGGCGAGTTCGACATGGCCTCGGCCTCTCTCCGTGACCTGATGGACACATCAGAGGCGGGCATCGAAAAGATGTTCTCTCCGTTCTCTAACCTCGCGGATCGCTCAACGATGGAAGCCTCAGACGCGGCCCGCCGTAACGCCGCATTCTCTGGAAACCTCTACTCGACCGACACCATGCGAAATCTCGGCAACGTCGCGGTTCGTGGGCAGGAGAACAAGCTGGCGAGCTTGGCCGGACTTACCAACGACGCCATGAACCGAAAGCTCTCAGCAACGGGTCAGGCCGTTAATTTGGGGAACGCGCGCGAAAACACGGAGCAGAACCGGATCGGTTCCGCCTTCCAGTACGGCGGTCTTCAGCGTCAGCTTGAGGATCAGAAGTTCAAGGAGCAGTACGCCGAAACCCTCCGGAAGCGTGATGAAATTTTCGGGACTCAGTTGGGCGCGGTTAAGGGCGTGGCCGGCAATAACTCTCAGTTCGGCGTCCCTTCGGTTGAAACGGCTAAGCCGAATCCATGGATGGACTTTCTCAATTTGGCGGCTCAGGGCGGCTCTCGATACATGGCCTCTCGGAGCGGGCGCCCGTCCGGCGGTACCTACTACGGCCCGTCATCCCCTAACGAACAGTTCTTCCAGTAAAGGAGCCTCATCATGGTTGCTTCAGTCCAAGAATTAATTGCGGCAGCAAATGCCGAATATCAGCGCCCGAAGTCTCAGCTTCAGGAGCTGGGCGAGTCAGCGTTTACCGGGTTTGATCAGGGGTTGAACGACCGCGCGGCGTATCAGCAGTTTGCAAAGCGGGCGCTCGAGCAGAGGATGGCCGAGGAAGCCTTCGCAAAGAAACAGCGTGAACAGGCCATGATGGCCGCGGAAGCGCAGGCGGAAAGCGGAATCACGGGTGGTTTCAACGCCACTTTCCAAGGCCCAAATGGTCCCGCGTCTGTCACTCCACAAGGGAAGACAAAAAAGACGTTCACGCAGAATACGGACGGCGATTACTCCCGGAGCATTGAGCCGGTTACGGTGGCCCCGGTCAAATATTCGGCGCGGCCATATCAGGACTCGAAAGGAATTAACCGGCTTGGGAAATGGAGCGAAACAGAAGGGCTAATCGCTTCTCCGAATGACCCGCTTGATGAAAAGAAGGTGGATACCAGCGCGAATCGTCCTCAGCCCGGACCGGGCTTCCGCTGGACTGCGGACGGAAACGGCGTTGAGCCGATTCCCGGAAGCAAGCCGGATGCGGAAAGAAGGGACGCGGAAACGCGTTCATCGGACTATAAGAGCCGCGCGATTGAACGGGCGGAGCTTGTCGTTTCCACGGTGGACGAAATCCTCCCTAATATTGACTGGAATTCATCCGGGATGGTCGGGAACGTGATGAAAAAGATGGGGGGTTCAGACGCCTTCGACCTCGACGCCCAAATTGAAACCATCCAAGCCATCCTCGGATTCAAAGAACTTCAGGAAATGCGGGATGCTTCAAAAACAGGCGGGGCGCTGGGCCAAGTGGCCGTGCGAGAACTCGACCTACTGCAGGCAACGCTTGCCAGTATGAAGGTTGGTCAAAGCCCGCCGCAATTACGGAAGAACGTGACCAAGATCAAGGATCACTTCACGAAATGGCTGGGCGCTGTCAAAGGGG
>Ga0163150_10004040_pt1 | contig 19985 bp, 12 predicted proteins | sample OliLakLV19P2IB_FD_148628 | JGI IMG/M metagenome (GOLD analysis project Ga0163150, IMG submission 148628) | Freshwater microbial mat bacterial communities from Lake Vanda, McMurdo Dry Valleys, Antarctica - Oligotrophic Lake LV.19.P2.IB | ecosystem: Environmental > Aquatic > Freshwater > Lake >...
ATCCAAACATGATGCCAAATTTGAACAGCGTTGCATATGCTGGAAAGCTAGTATCCATGAGGCTTTCAACCACATTTGCCTCTAAAATTACCCACACTAAGTCCCGAAGACCCTTCTTTCTTTCGAGGCATTCACTTGCCTTGGAAACAGGCTGCCCGTTGCCCGTTCCTTGAGGAGTCGTGCAGCGCCAGGGTAGTTGGTGCGGGACGAAACATCCCATAAAACTTACACCACCGAAAGTTCTGACTTCCCGGCAACGCACGCAGGCGCGCCTGGCCAGACAGACCTGCCCACATGGAACAGACGCTCTTCGAAAACCAGCTTCCCTCGGAGAAAGAAGGCGGCTCGATTTCTTTAGCGTACAGAAGATTCGAAGCAAAGTCCGACATGTGTTGAATGAGGAACCGAGTAGTGAACTCGTCTGCGCCCGTTCGCAGAAAAAATGTCCCGCCAGCTTGCAAACCGGACACCCCCTATCCGGCCAACGGACCCTTTTCTTCCGGAACACTGTCAAATCGGGATGCCTCATTCCGTTTGCGCCACATCCTGTGACGCCTCCAAAGAACTAATCCTCAATTCATCCCTAGGCCGGATATCTATTCAGAAGGTAGCGTCGTATCTTGTCAACGGTGTCAAATGAAAACAATCACTGCTGTCCTAGAAGGCACTCGGGCGCTTGTTAAAGAGGTACTGCACTATATGGTGACCCGCGCTGGCATGGAAGTTGTGGGTGAGTGTTCAAATTCACTCGACCTGCTGTGTTCGATAGAGCGGCTTCGGCCCGAGGTTATTTTTCTCTGGACTGCTGACGGACTCAAGCAGCCTGGAATTGTCAGCCACCTGCTGCAAGAATTCCCGCACCTCAAAGTTGTCGTTGTTTCACCGGAACACTACACCATCTCAGACGTGGGAGCACGGGATCAGCAGTTCTCAGACTTTTCCAGGGGTTCGATACGCACTTCGCTTCTGGAGAGTTTCACGTCTTAGCAGTTAAAAAGTGGCTCTAGGTTTAGGGCCGAAAGAGGTTGTTGTGACAAAAAAGAATGCGATCAATTGGGAACCCATCCTTTCCAGAGTCGCGTGCGGAAAAACAGCCATAGAATACGGTGCGAACCGCACGGTTTTCTCGCAAGGAGACGATGCGGACGCCGTGTTTTACGTGCGAAAAGGCAAGGTGAAGCTGTCGGTGACATCCCAACAAGGCAAAGAGGCGATCGTCGCCGTCCTTGGCGAAGGTGAGTTCTTTGGCGAGGGCTGCCTCGCCGGTCAGAAGTTGCGTATTGCCACGGCTATCGCGATGACCGACTGCTCTCTGGCCAGAATTGAGAAACAGCTCATGGCCCGCATGCTGCATGAAGAGCACGAGACCTCGGAATTGTTCGTGACCCATCTGCTTTCGCGCAACATCCGTTTCGAAGGGGATCTTGTTGACCAGCTTTTTAACTCCAGCGAGAAGCGTCTGGCCCGGATTCTTTTACTGCTGCGTCACTTTGGCAAGGAGAGTAAAACCGAAACAATCGTTCCTAGAATCAGTCAGGACAACCTGGCCCAGATGGTAGGCACCACCCGGTCACGGGTCAGTCATTTTATGAATAAGTTCAGAGACAGCGAAAACGGTGGATTGTCGGTTCAAAGTGGCCTGCTCAGCGTGGTTCTGCAGGACTAGCCTTGATGTCCAACTCACACTAATCCCCCCGCACCCCGGACTGTTCTTTTCCTTCCCTGAAAATCGATGCCCACGCCGGCTTGCGGCCTGGAAAGCCGGGTTTCATGCGGCCGAATGGTGTTGCGCAGCCCCCGCCCTCGACACACTGCGATGAGCATTTGTGACCAAACTTCTGAGCAATACTGAACTGACGCGCGAGGTCCAACCGTAAGAGAATCAAGTTGGGTCCGAGCGTAGAAAGAATGACTCAGTTTCACCTGGATGCTGTGGCCGAGTATTGCCACCCGCCCCGTTTGAGCTCCTATGAAAATAGGTCCTAAGTTGTTTAAAAAGCCTCGGAGCACTTGGTCTGCCGGCCGGCATGAGCACGGATGGCTTCTTAAGAAAAGCACGCTCTGCCCACGATGATTTTCATGGGTCGTGGCGCCGCAACGCGGCATGAAAAACTGTGAACAAACTCGCCAGAAACTCGGACGAGTGAGAAAGCAGTCTAGCGAGGGCTTGGCTATTAAGAAGAGAAACAAGAAGAAATGAACCCCGAACGGAATCTTCCCTTCGGAACTTCCTTTAGAACGCAGAACTAGTCAGGAACAGGACCTATGATCAAGGCATTGTTGGGCTCTATTTGGCTCGGAGTAACGCTTTTCATGCTTGCCGCGCCAGCCGATTCGATTCTGTCGGTAAGTAACTCAGTCGGCGATCCCGCTGCAACGATCTCAGGGCGCGTGACAAATTCCAAGGGCAAGCGTCTTGGCGGAGCCCAGATTGAAGCAACCAGTCTCGGATCCCATGTCACAGTCGCAGCAAAGACCAACAAGGATGGCTCGTATCGACTTGCCGATTTGCCGCCGGGCCCCTATAGCGTGACGGCACGAATGCCTGGCTTTCGGACGATCGTCAATCCTGGTTTCAACGTGGAGACACAGGGCAACCTCGCACTGAACTTCTGCATGGATTGCGGCTCGGTTCCTGATTCCAGTGGCGGCGGAGGAGCGGGAGGCGGTTCCTCGAATCAGACTGGGACAGCTACGAAGAGCGCCGGAGACAGCCCGCTTGCTTTGGCCGCATCCTCGTCATTGGCGGCGAACTTTAACGAGTCGGCGGCTTCGAAATCGGGTCACTCTCTTGCCACCGCCCCTGGCGGAATGCGCTCCTCCCTCAACGAAGACTTGCAGCTTCAGCACGGGGCCAATGGCGGCACTCAACCGGCTCCAGTCAGCGTCAAGGCTTCCGTATACTCCGGGCTTGGCAGCAATCTGCTTGTTAATTCCTTCAATATCTCTCCGTCGCTAAACGTGGATGGGAGATTTCTGAATTTCTCCGCCGCGGAGCGTGCCCGCGGCGCCGGCCGAGTTGAGTGCTTCCTGGAGGGTGGCCGGTTCAGAATATCGACTCGAAGGCGCTCCTGCCACCGGGAAAATCACTGGTAAGGCAGAGGGCAAGAACACGGGAGAACTTTTGGAGAGCACTCCCAATGACCCGGTCGCAGCGGTTTTGGATGTGGAAGGGAATGGCGCCGTGGAATCGACGGTCTCAGCGGTTCGTGAGCCAAGTAGTTTATTGTTGCTGGGAAGTGGCCTGATCGGTCTGGCCATCGTCGCACGAAGGCACAACTCAAGACGTCAAGGAAGCAGCCCAGTAGTTAAGGTCGAACCAAACACGCTCTAAAACGAGTCGATGACGGAGAACGGAGATCGGCAGAAGAGCGCGTCGTGTGATTCCGTCAAAGTCGCGTGATTCGTTGAGTCGAGGCAGAGCCCTTTCTGACGCGCGGGTTGAGCCTCGGACCTGTTCAGTAGCCCGACCGTAAGGGAGGGGCTCGCGACTTTGACGGACCCCTGACCTGGGTTCTACCTGACTTAACCGACGAGAGATCTGAATTGCCCGATCTCCGGAAAAGAGGAGTTTTCATGCTGAGAAGATTTCAGTTTTTGCTGTTGATGGCAGTGTTCCCCTTCGCGGTGAGCATTTTAGGGGATACGGTCACTTTGCGGAATGGAACGCGCTTTGATGGCACCTTCGTGGCTGGATCACCCAGTAATGGCATCACTTTCAGGGATGGAAAGCGGATCAGGCATCACTTTGCGATTCAAGACGTCCAGTCGTTGGAGTTCGCGTCGTCAACGGATGCCACACTCCGCCAGCGGCCGGGGCGATCGCAGGCGGCATCCACCTCTCTGGGGACCGCCAAAATCATTCCCAGCGGCACTGAGATCGCGGTTCGATCCAGTGAAACAATCGATTCCAAGACGGCAGCAGTGGGACAGTACTTTCCCCCCATCATCGAGCAAGACATTTTCGACAGTTCAGGCACGTTGGCAATTCCAAAGGGTTCTGGTGCCCAACTGGTCATTCGAAAGACCGTCGGAGGCAGCATGACCGATGCCTCGGAACTGGTGCTCGACATTGATTCTGTGAGCGTGAGCGGAAGGCGTTACCTGGTCTCCACCGGGGATGTGGCCGAGAAGGGCCGCCAGGGACTTGGCACTAACAAGCGGACCGCGGAAATGGTAGGTGGCGGTGCGGCAATCGGCGCTTTGATCGGGGCGATTGCCGGCCATGGGAAAGGGGCGGCCATTGGCGCAGCTGTCGGTGCGGGAGCCGGGGTCAGGTCTTGACCAGAGGCAAAGAGGTGCGCGTCCCTGTTGAAACCGTGATGAACTTCAAACTCGATCAAGAAATGCACTTGCAGCCAGTGCGCTAGCACGGGCTCTGGGCGTGGCGAATGCGCCCTCTTTCCTGCTAGGACGCAGTGCACGAGGAGCTGCGCATGAATGAGATTTCGGGGGGGGCGCCTCAGGATAGCCGCAGATCTCAGAAAGGACCTGTCTATGCCCTGTCAGGAGTTCGTTGCACCGCTGTCCGCAACCGAAACGGTAGCGCGCAACTTTTACGACCGCTGGATCGGAAGATCCGGGATGCTTTCTTTTTTGGGTCGGCTCATCTTCCGCCTAAGTGGGGCAGCCTATTCAGGACCGTTCATTCGCGCCGCTAGAGTGACTCCCGGCGACCGTGTGCTCAAGACTGGCTGCAAAGTCTAGCCAGGAGGAACATATATGAATCAGGCATTAATAAATTGGTGGCGCGGGTACACTGATGAGGACATGGAAAACGTGAAGGAAAGGCTTTCCTACTCCGGATCCGCAGGTATCTATGTTACAGCACCGGAAAGACTGGCTCTTAGACGTCTGCGGGTTCTGCTCAAAGCCGAGAGTGGCAGAGACGTTGAAGACTTACAGCAGACTGATTGAGAAGGAAGTGAAGTACACAATACTCGGAAACTATCATTCACATTCGACTTGGCACGTGCACTGCCGGGCGCGTTTGCCTTTGATTTAATTCATCATGGTCCTGCTCACGGAGAGTGCTCTCCTCTGGATAGTCAATCCCCGTATACGGATGGCGAGTCCCATCAGGTTATCTTGAATGCCGTCGTCGTCATTGCGGGGTTTCGTGGCTGCAGGATATTCTTGGATTCATTGCACACGACCTCGAGTCTCCGCGTGGGCAGATGACAATCGATCGATCCAAATGGGTCGCGTTGGTCGCCAGCTTGAAAGAAGCGGCGTTCGACTCATCGGAACATTTCGTGCCCGTGAATCAGGCAAAGGTTCTCGTTTGAACAACGCGTCTTGGGAACCGCCCTGGAGACCCTCGTCAGGCTCGGCTGCTGCGTAATACCCGTCTGCTGCCACATCGATCCCAGCGAGAACCCCGCCCAGCACACTCCAGCCATGCCTCAGGTTTGCGCCGAGGCCCTTCCACCCAGGCTGCGGCGGCACTGGCGTGTTGCTGGTACCCCCCACTGGATTGAGCAGTTCTGACCGAACAGGTGACCAGTGCTCAGCTGGCACAGGCACGAGGAGGAAGGATCATGGAAATGCAACAGCGACCCCTAGATTCCAGGCTCTCATTTCCAGCAACCTCACCCGGTAGTTTCCCCCTGCCCAATGGCGAGGAGCGGTCTTGGCCGGGCCGATGAGCTGTTTCGAACAGCCAGCTGAATTGCTCCAAGGGTAGGATAGAACCCGTGTCTACAGGTGCAGCGAGGGGAGCTGTGAAAAAATTCCCCCTTTGTCAAAGGAGGGCGCAGCGAAAGCGGTCGCCGCCCGGGGGTTGTCTTACGAATTGGGGAAAGCCTGACATCAGCGCATCGCATCTCTAATGACGCTATCATCTTCCCCTTGGCCTTCCGGTGTCCCAAGACAACCCCAGCGCGTCTTCGGCGCTGCCCCACTTCCGAAGGGGGAATTTTTGGCAACCGCAGAGGATCTGGGTGGGAACGTCTGGGAGAGGCGTGATAGAGTTCCTATTTGGAGCGAATGGCTCGTGTGATGGCCAGACCCAATGTGTTACCCCTTTCCTGCCGGACGCGAGTTCGTCCCTGCTCGCGCCGGTTTGCTTTTCCTTCTTGAAGACTGAGCCAAAGACGCCAGTCGAAACACCCAGCCTGGCACTCCGAACGAGCATTGAAAGGCCCGTGAGAAATAGGTCAGAGTTCACGAGCGTCAATAGGGCGTCCGTTCTTGGGTGATTCCAATAAAGAAACACTGCCGGGGAACAGGGGAAACCTCACGAAAAGGGAATCCCATCAGATGGGCATTGTCGTCGGAACTGCCCTTGATCATGCCGATGCGGTGAGGAAGGTATGTCCGTTGCCAGGCGACACCTCTGGCTCCATTGAGACTTCGATTCCAGAAAAGAGCTCGCGAACTTGAAGATAAGCAGCAAGCCCATTGCCGGGAACTTGTTCCGTTTGAAGACGAGCCTGGGCGAAAATGGTTTGGCACGGAGGTTCGCCGGCGGCGAGCCGCCGCTGCGTTCGGAACTATTCAGCAGTGACCAGATGGAGCGGCACGGCAAGACCCTGGCCGGCTCGCACAGACTGAGCTCGGAACGCGCCGCGGACCCATTGTTGCATCGGCTGGCTGAAAATGAAGGGGTCCTTGTCAGCGTCCACGATCTGCTGACAAAGGCAGTTCAGTCGGACCTCCGGATTACGCCGGCTGGAGAATGGCTGCTCGATAACTTCTATCTGATCGAAGAACAGATTCGGACGGCGAAAAGGCATTTGCCAAGAGGTTATAGCCGGGAACTGCCCCGCTTGCTGAACGGTCCTTCGGCTGGGCTTCCACGGGTGTATGACATCGCGTTGGAGACGATCTCGCACGGCGATGGACGGGTGGATCCGGAAAGTCTCAGTCGTTTCGTCGCCGCCTACCAGACGGTCGCTGCTCTGAAGTTAGGCGAATTGTGGGCCATCCCGATCATGCTGCGCCTGGCCTTGATCGAGAACCTCCGTCGCGTGGCTGCTGGAACCGCGGCTCACAGAATCGACAGGAACCGGGCAGGCTTCTGGGCAGACCAGATGGTGGAGATCGCCGAGAAAGACCCGAAGAGCCTGATTCTCGTGATCGCGGACATGGCGCGCTCGAACCCGCCGATGGTGAGTTCTTTCGTGGCGGAGTTTGCCCGGCGGTTGCAGGGACAGAGCCATGCTCTCGCCTTGCCGCTCACCTGGATCGAGCAGCGGCTCTCCGAATCCGGCCAAACCATCGAGCAGTTGGTTCAGTCGGAAATCCAGCAACAGGCTGCCAACCAAGTCTCTATCAGCAATAGCATCGGCAGCCTGCGATTTCTGGGCACAATGGACTGGCGCGAGTTTGTCGAGACCCTGAGTGTCGTCGAGCAAACGCTGCGAGAGGATCCTGGCCAAGCCTACACCCGGATGGATTTCGCCACCCGCGACCGTTACAGGCACATGGTAGAGCGGATTGCCAAAAGCAGCCGGCATTCCGAGGGTGAAGTAGCTGGCCAAGCGATTGGACTGGCTCGCCAGAGCCTGGCGAGGAATGGCGTTAACGATCGCACGGCCCATGTCGGGTTTTACTTGATCGACAAGGGATTGCCGGAGCTCGAACGAAACGCGGAGATGCACGCATCTCTCTCTGAATCTGTTCAGAGAATCAGCCGTCATTTTCCTTTGCTGGGGTATCTCGGCACGATCCTTTTGATCACGGCAATCCTTGGTGGCAGCATGCTGGCCAACGCCCGTGCCGGGGGATTGCACGGCTGGCGACTGGCGCTGCTCGGAATTCTTTCCACCCTTTGTGCCAGTCACCTCGGGGCCGCATTGGCGAATTGGCTGGCAACGTTGCTGGCGCTCCCGCATGCGTTGCCGCGAATGGACTTCTCAACCGGGATTCCGCCAGAATCGCGCTCTCTGGTGGTGGTCCCGACAATGCTCACCGGCACCCAGAGCATCAAGGACTTGGTCGAAGCGCTGGAAGTGCGGTTCCTCGCCAATCGGGACCCGAATCTGCACTTTGGCTTGCTGACTGATTTCCCGGACGCAGGCGAAGAAACTCTTCCGCAAGACGAGCCATTGCTGCAGTTGGCCCGGACGGGAATCGAAGAGTTGAATGAAAAATACGGGGGGCCAACCAGTCGCTCTTTCTTCCTTTTCCATCGCCCGCGCCGCTGGAATCCCAGGGAAAAACTTTGGATGGGCTATGAGCGGAAGCGAGGAAAGCTGGCGGAACTGAATGCGCTCCTGCGGGGCGGTTCTACGGACTCTTTTGCGCTCGTTGTCGGTGAGACTTCTGTTTTGTCGAACGTGAAGTATGTCATCACCCTGGACACCGATACGCAACTCCCACGCGATGCGGCATGGCAGTTTGTAGGCGCGATGGAGCACCCGCTGAATCGGGCGCGCTACAGCGAAAGCCTGCAGAGGGTCAGTGAGGGATACGGCATCCTTCAACCGCGGGTGGCTGTGAGTCTGCCTTGCACAAACCGGTCACGCTATGCGCGACTGTTCGGAAGTGAGCCAGGCATCGACCCGTATACCCGCGCCGTCTCCGATGTTTACCAGGATGTGTTCGGTGAGGGTTCCTTCATTGGCAAGGGAATCTACGAGGTCGATGCGTTCGAAAAGGCGCTCTCTGAACGCTTTCCCGAAAACCGCATCCTCAGCCACGATCTTCTCGAAGGTTGCTACGCCCGCGCCGGCCTGCTAAGCGACGTGCAGTTGTACGAGGAATACCCATCCCGCTACAGCGCGGATGTGAGCCGCCGGCACCGCTGGATACGCGGAGACTGGCAGATTGCGCGGTGGCTGCTGCCGCGGGTTCCCGGTCCCGGCGGCCGCCGCCAGCGGAATCCGCTCTCCGGGCTTTCTCGCTGGAAGATCTTTGACAACCTGCGGCGCAGCCTCGTGCCCGCAGCCCTCACGCTCCTGTTGGTGTTCGCTTGGACTCTCCTTTCACCGGTCTCGTTGTGGACCTTGCTGGTGATCGGAATCCTGCTGATTCCTTCCTGGTGCGCTTCCTTTCTGGATCTGTTCCAGAAGCCGGACGATGTGTTGTTGAGCCAGCATCTCGCCGCCACCGCTCGGGCTGCGGTCCGTCACTGTGCGCAAGCCGCGTTCACTTTCGTGTGCCTCCCGTATGAGGCGTTCTTCAGTCTGGATGCGATTGGCCGCACCACCGGGCGGATGCTGCTCACCCGCAAACGGCTTCTGGAATGGAGTCCGTCTGACGATCCGGATCGGAACCGCCACACGAATCTCGGCGCCCTTTGCCGCATGATGTGGGCCGCTCCGATGATGGCCTTTGCCACGGCCCTTTACCTGACATTCGCCAGACCGGCCGCACTTGCCGTGGCTGCGCCGGTACTGTTCTTGTGGTTTGTTTCTCCTGCTGTCGCGTGGTGGATCAGCCGCCCGCTCCTTCGCCGCGAAGCTAAACTGACGGTCGAACAGACCCTCTTTCTTCGAAAGCTTGCCCGAAAAACCTGGGACTTCTTCGAGACCTTCGTCAGCCCTGAGGATCATTGGCTGCCACCCGACAACTATCAGGAGTATCGCGTTGCAGTGATCGCGCATCGGACCTCGCCAACCAATATGGGGCTGGCGTTGCTCGCGAATCTCTCCGCCTATGACTTCGGCTACATCCCAGCAGGACAACTCATCGAGCGCACGGCGAATACACTGCATACGATGGAAGCCCTGGAACGGAATCGAGGCCACTTCTACAACTGGTATGACACGCAATCTCTGCAACCGCTTCCACCGCTCTATATTTCGACGGTGGACAGCGGGAACCTCGCGGGGCATCTGCTCACACTGCGGCCAGGTCTGCTCGCGCTTCCCGATGAGAAGATCCTGGGACCCCGATGGCTGGACGGGCTGAGCGATACGCTTAGCCTCTTGGTGGAGGCGGCCGGAGCGGGCGCTCCGGCAAGGTTCGCTCAACTTCACCAAGAGCTTGAGTCGGCGCGCGATTCACGGCCCGCTACGCTCAAGGCGGCCCGGATCTGCCTTGGCGGTCTGGCAACCGCTGCCTCGGGCGTTGTCAGCGACCTTGCTGCAGGCCCCGAGAATCTGGCCGGTGTGTGGGCGGGAGCTTTTGCCCGCCAGTGCCAGGCTATCCTGAACGAGCTGACGTTTCTCTCCCCCTGGGTCTTGTGGCCTGCCGCTCCGGAGAGACTCAGCGATTTTCTGGACGCCGGCGAGATCCCAACCCTGCGCGAACTAGCGCAGCTTGAGGTGACGCTGTTGCCAGCCTTCGAGCAGCGGCTCAGCTCTGCGGCGACTCCCGAGGAGAGAGGATGGCTGGACGAGTTGCGGCGGTTCATCGCGGAGGCAAGCCAACGGGCCAGGCAGAGGATTGCCGCAATCGAAGGTTTGGCCTTGCAGTCAAGCACACTCGCCCAAGCGGAGTATGACTTTCTATTCGACGAAGCCCGCCACCTGCTGGCTATCGGGTACAACGCCAGTGAGCGCCGGCGGGACACGAGTTACTACGATCTGCTGGCCTCGGAAGCAAGATTGTGCACTTTTGTGGCGATTGCGCAGGGGCAACTGCCGCAGGAGAGCTGGTTCTCTCTGGGCCGCTTGCTCACCAGCGCCGGTGGAGAACCGATCCTTCTTTCCTGGAGCGGCTCGATGTTCGAGTACCTCATGCCGCTGTTGGTGATGCCGACGTACGAAAACACGCTGCTCGACCAGACCTGCAAGACGGCGGTGGAGAGGCAGATCGAGTATGGGAGGCAGCGAGGCATCCCCTGGGGGATGTCGGAGTCCGCGTTCAACCTGGTCGACGTCCATCTTAATTACCAGTACCGCGCCTTTGGCGTGCCCGGCTTGGGGCTCAAACGTGGACTGGCCGAGGATCTCGTGATTGCGCCATACGCCTCGGTGCTGGCCCTGATGGTGGCGCCCGAAGAGGCCTGCCGGAATCTGGAGCAACTCGATGCAGCAGGGTTGGCAGGCAGATTTGGATTTTTTGAGGCCATCGACTACACACATTCACGTCAACGGCGCGGGCAAACGAGTGCGGTGGTCCGGTGCTTCATGGCCCATCATCAGGGGATGAGTCTGCTCTCTTTGGCCTACCTGCTCCTGGACCGCCCGATGCAGAAACGATTCGAGTCCGACCCGTTGTTCCAGGCGACGACACTGTTGCTCCAAGAGCGGATTCCGAAGGCCACAGCATTCTATGCGCAGACCAGTGAAGACTCCGGTCAACGTGCGACATCCGGTGAGGCCGCAACACCAGTGCGTGTTTTCAGCAGCCCCGGCACTCCCACCCCTGAAGTCCAATTGCTGTCGAACGGGAGATACCACGTGATGATCACAAACGCGGGAGGCGGTTACAGCCGCTGGAAAGATCTCGCCGTCACACGCTGGCGCGAAGACACGACCTGCGACAACTGGGGCGCTTTCTGTTACCTCCGCGACGTGACCAGCGGAGAGTTCTGGTCCACCGCCTATCAGCCGACCCTGAAACAACCGAAAAACTACGAAGTGATTTTCTCGGAGGGCCGGGCGGAGTTTCGCCGCAGCGACCACGACTTCGACACGTATACGGAGATCGTTGTGTCTCCGGAAGATGACATCGAGCTCCGCCGAATCCGCATCACGAACAGCTCCCGGACCCGCCGGGCGATTGACATTACGACCTACGCGGAAGTGGTCCTCGCATCAGCAGCCGCAGACGCGCTGCATCCGGCGTTTAGCAATCTGTTTGTTCAGACCGAGGTCCTTCAACAGCGTCAGGCGATCCTGTGCACGCGCCGTCCCCGCTCTCGAGACGAGCAGTCGCCCTGGATGTTTCACCTGATGGCTGTGCAGGGGGCGGAGATCGGAGAGGTTTCCTATGAGACCGATCGCTTGCGTTTCATCGGTCGTGGACGCACCGTTGCCGATCCCCAAGCGATGAGCAATTCCGGGGCGCTTTCGGGCCGCCACGGCTCCGTCTTGGATCCGATTGTCGCGATCCGCTGTCGGATCACGCTGGGTCCCGACGAGTCGGCAACGATCAATAGCGTCTCCGGTGTTGGTGAAAATCGTGACGTGTGCCTGAGCTTGGTCGAAAAATACCAGGATCGGCGTCTGGCGGATCGTGTCTTCGATCTGGCCTGGACACATAGCCAGGTGGTTCTGCGGCAGCTCAATGCCACGGAGGCTGATGCGCAACTCTATGGACACCTCGCCAGCTCGGTCATCTACGCCAATGCCTCTCTGCGCGCCGAACCGAACGTGCTCATGAAGAACCGGCGGGGGCAATCCGGATTATGGGGCTACGCCATTTCCGGAGATTTACCCATCGTGCTGCTGCAAATTGGTGATGCCGCCAGCATCGACCTCTTACGACAACTCGTTCAAGCCCATGCGTACTGGCGTTTGAAGGGGCTGGCGGTGGACCTGGTGATCTGGAATGAGGATCACTCCGGTTACCGGCAACTGCTCCAAGAGCAGATCATGGGGCTCATTGCCGCAGGCGTCGAAGCCAACCTGACCGATCGCCCCGGCGGCATTTTCGTGAGACCCGCGGACCAGATATCGAGCGAGGACCAGATTCTGCTCCAATCGGTCGCCCGCGCCATCATCAGCGATACCCGGGGGTCCTTGGTGGAACAGATCAGCCGTCGCGTCGCTGCGGAAGAACGGGTTCCTCGCTTCAAGCCGGCCCGCACCTACCGGCCCGCACCCACTCCGCCTGCCCCGCCCCAGCGCGAACTGATTTGCTTCAACGGATTGGGCGGATTCACCCCGGACGGGCGCGAGTACGTCATTACAACCGGTCGCGATCAAATGACGCCGGCACCGTGGGTGAATGTGCTGGCGAACTCGCACTTTGGCACCGTGATTTCAGAGAGTGGCCTCGCCTACACTTGGAACGAGAACGCCCACGAGTTTCGCCTTACCCCCTGGCACAACGACCCCGTGAGCGATTCCAGCGGAGAAGCATTCTATCTGCGTGACGAAGAAAGCGGCCACTTCTGGTCTCCTGCGCCGCTGCCGACTCCGGGCGCCGGTTCCTACGACAGCCGGCATGGTTTTGGCTACAGCGTCTTCGAACACACCGAAGACGGCATCAGTTCCGAACTCTGGGTCTACGTAGCCCTGGACGCTTCCATCAAATTCACCGTGCTCAAAGTGCGCAACGCATCGGGCCGATCGCGCCGTCTGTCTGCAACGGGTTACGTGGAATGGGTGCTTGGAGATCTGCGGCCGAAGTCGGTCATGCACATCGTGACCGAAGTGGCTCCACACAGCGGCGCGTTGATCGCGCGAAACCCCTACAACACAGAGTTCTCTGGACGGACTGCCTTCTTCGACGTGGACGATTCAGTTCGGACCCTGAGCAGCGACCGGACTGAGTTTCTTGGGCGCAACGGCACGCTTCGAAATCCAGCAGCGATGACTCGATCACGGCTTTCCGGCAAAGTCGGCGTCGCTCTGGATCCCTGCGCTGCGATCCAGGTTCCATTCGAACTGGCCGACGGGCAGGAGCGCGAGATCATCTTCAGGCTCGGCGCAGGGCGAGACGCCGATGACGCCAGAAACCTCGTGCGGCGTTTCCGGGGATCGGCTGCGGCGAGAAGCGCACTCGAAGCAGTGTGGCAGTATTGGAATCACACTCTCGGCGCAGTGCATGTGGAAACCCCCGATCCGTCCATCGACGTGCTGACCAACGGCTGGCTCTTGTATCAGACTCTGGCCTGCCGTCTTTGGGCCCGGAGCGGATATTACCAGTCGGGAGGCGCCTTCGGGTTCCGCGATCAGTTGCAGGACGTGATGGCGCTCCTCCACGCCCAGCCGCATCTCGTGCGCGAGCAACTACTCCTCTGCGCGAGCCGCCAGTTCCGGGAAGGCGATGTCCAGCATTGGTGGCATCCGCCCTCGGGCCGGGGAGTTCGCACCCACTGTTCGGATGATTACCTCTGGCTGCCGTTGGTCACCTGCCGTTACGTGATGAACACGGGCGACACCGGAGTGCTGGATGAAACCAGCCGCTTCCTGGAAGGCCGCCCGGTGAACCCCGAGGACGATTCCTATTACGATCTGCCCGGCCGGTCTGAAGAGACCGCCAGCTTGTACGAACACTGTGTGCGGGCAATTTCGAAGGGCCTTGTTTTTGGCGAGCACGGTCTGCCACTCATAGGCACGGGTGATTGGAACGACGGCATGAACCGGGTGGGCGAGCACGGCAAAGGCGAAAGCGTCTGGTTGGGCTTCTTCCTTTACGAAGTCCTCCAGCAGTTCAGTGAGGTGGCACGCCTGCGCGGCGACACCGCCTTCCTCGAACGTTGCCAGAGGGAAGCCGCTCAACTACGCCAGAATCTCGAACAGAACGGCTGGGACGGCGAGTGGTATCGGCGCGCTTACTTTGACGACGGCTCGGTGCTGGGGTCGGCCAGCAATGCAGAATGTCAGATCGACTCCATTAGTCAGAGCTGGTCGGTTCTATCCGGGGCGGGCGATGCCGGGCGGTCGCGCATGGCAATGGAGGCAGTGGATCAGCGCCTCGTTCGCCGGGACCATGCCCTGATTCAACTTCTGGATCCGCCGTTCGACAAGTCGGCTTTGAATCCTGGCTATATCAAAGGATACGTCCCGGGCGTGAGGGAGAATGGGGGCCAGTACACTCACGCGGCAATCTGGACGGTGATGGCGTTTGCTGCCCTGGGCGACAGCCGGCGCGCCTGGGAGTTGCTGGCAATGATCAATCCGGTGAACCATGCGCGAACCTCGGAGGGGACCGCAACCTACAAAGTCGAGCCGTATGTCGTTGCGGCCGACGTCTATGCAGTCTCGCCACACACGGGCCGCGGCGGATGGACCTGGTACACCGGCTCGGCTGGCTGGATGTACCGGCTGATCGTGGAATCACTCCTGGGGCTGAGACTTGAGGTGGACAAATTGAGTTTCGCTCCGTGCCTCCCCGTAGACTGGAAGGAATTCAAAGTGCATTACCGGTATCGGGAAACCGTGTACCACATCACTGTCCTGCAAACCCTTGCTGCGACGGACGAGAGCAGCGTGACGGTTGATCGTGTCGAGCGGCCGGGCAAGACCATCCCGCTGATTGATGACCACCAGGAGCACTCAGTGGAGGTAAGAATACCCGCCGCCCGCGTTGGACGCAGTCTGTAGAGTGGCAGCTCTGAACCGTCCGGCAAGACCCAGGAGTCAGGAATTGCGCGATGCAGCACAGTTGATGACCACCCAAGATTTCCGACACCAGAAGAAGACGGTGAAATCAATCCCCGTACCGCCCTCACGATGGATTCAATTCCTGAGCTTCTGCAGGGGCGCTCCTCAGCCGGGATGAGCAATATTGACCAGTGGTGCGAGTCGTACTGAACTGACGGCGAAAGCCCCCGGCCGTTAGTATGAAAACCCGAAGTGCCCGAGAGCAGCCAGGTGAGAGCGGATGGTACGCGATTTCCCAGTTAGCCCAAACCGCGTTGCGATCCGTTCTGAGAGAAGTGGCGTTGGATGATTTGCTGAGCCGGCAAAAAACTCTGAACGCAAAGGTGCAAACGATACTGGACCAGCATACCGATTTCTGGGGCATCAAAGTCGCTCTGGTGGCGGTGAAGCAGGTGGAGTTGCCACAAGAAATGCAGCGAGCCATGTCCAAGCTGGCGGAAGCCGACGCCGTGGCCGCCAAGGAGCCTGTGGCTATCCAACTCCGGTACTGGCAAACCTTGACCGAAGATGGGAGTTGAAAAGAACACGACGGTTATCTTTCCCGTCCCCATTGATATTTTTCAAGGACTCTTCAAGCGATAGAGGAGACAATGGTCCTGGTGTCCTTGATCCGAAGAGGAGATGATCTCATGATTAACAAGAGTGCCGGACAAGACAAAACGATTTGGGAAAAAATCATCAAGCAGAAAATGGTGACGGTTCAGGGAAGCAAGTCAACTTACAAGTTCAACGACAAAAAGAATAGCTCCGTCGAGATTCACTATAGCGCCGCACCTTTGAAGGCTCCTATCCGGAACGGCCAGTCATCCGAAACGCAACCGGCTGTGGGTCAAAGAAATGCCACCTTGGACGTTGCCAGTCCGGACTTTCTCGTTCTGAGCCGACACCCAGCGGTGATGAACTACAAGCACTACATTCCCTGGAAAAGAATTATTGAGATCGTCTTCCTGGATGCTTAGTGGCTTGCCTCTCGAACTGGAAAAGCTCACAGCCCCACGGTCAAGACCTGGTTCATGAAGATCTTCCACTGTGATCACTGCCAGCAACTGGTATTCTTCGAAAACATCCAGTGTTTGAGTTGCTACCGTCCCCTCGCATACTTGGCGGACCTGGGAGTCGTCGGGTCGCTGGATTCATCTGGCATAGGGATATGGCGGTCACCGATCCCTCGGGCGACCGAACAGGCGTATCGTCTGTGTGAGAACTATGACCGTGAAAACATCTGTAACTGGACTGTTCTCGCTGAAGACTGCCATCCACTCTGCAGGTCGTGCCGCCTCACTCGCGTGATCCCGGATCTCAGCCAGCCAGGACACAAGGAAGCGTGGTATCGGCTGGAATTAGCCGAGCGCCGCCTCGTCTACAGTCTCCTGAGCTTGGGCCTCCCTCTGGAAAACCGAGTCGACAATCCAGCACACGGTTTAGCCTTTGATTTCTTGGCTGATTCTGATGCGCCGCAAGCCGCTCCTCTGCTGACGGGGCATAGTAACGGAGTGATCACGATCAACGCGGCAGAGGCAGATGACTCTCAGCGAGAGAAGCGGCGGCTCCAGATGCATGAGCCGTACCGCACGCTCTTAGGCCACTTCCGCCACGAGATTGGCCATTACTATTGGGACAGGCTCATTAAGGGCAGTGACCGAATCGACGCCTTTCGCCGTCTGTTTGGCGACGAAAGAGAGAATTACACCGAAGCATTGAAGCGGCACTATGAGCAGGGATCCGGGGACTGGCAACAGCGGTTCGTGAGCGTGTACGCAAGTGCGCACGCCTGGGAAGACTGGGCCGAAACCTGGGCGCACTATCTCCATATGACCGACGCGCTGGAAACCGCGGCTGCCTGCGGCCTGGCACTTCGACCCCATCGCCCGGACGAGCCAGCCCTGAAGACTGACGCGCCGAACAGTCCCCGTGCCTCCTTCGATCAAATGATTAAAGATTGGTTCCCTCTGACGTATGTGCTCAACAATCTGAACCGCGGCCTCGGGTTACCAGATAGCTACCCTTTTGTCCTTTCCACTCCGGTGATTGATAAGCTGCGATTCGTGCATGAGGCGGTCAACCGGGCGTAACGGTTTAAGTACCTGGCAGACTTCGATTCTTTCTGAACCAAGCTGGGAAGACTTTGATTAGGACGGCCTCTGATCCGGTGAGAGGGCCGCCCAGATTCGAGATGGGTTACGATTAATCACGCATGTCTGAAGCGCTCACCGATGTAATCGAATACCATGAAGCAACGAAACACCAGTTTCATGCCTATGCCCGCGGGCCTGGCCAGCTGGACTGGGCCACCCAGCCCAACCCCTTTCGGCGATATGAGGGCGCACCCCTGATCGCCCTGGATCATGTTCCACCCAGCCTGGAACCTCCGTATGACGCGGCTTTCGTGGAGGGCCAGGTTCTACCCCAGCCCTTCACGCATCGCCACGTGTCGCAGCTCTTCTGTGACAGTCTGGCCCTGTCGGCGTTGAAACAGGCTGGGGCCTCGTCCTGGGCGCTGCGAATCAATCCTTCCAGCGGCAATCTTCATCCGACTGAAGGTTATCTAGTCTGTGGGCCCATTGCCGGACTCTGCACGATCCCAATGGTCTGTCATTACGCTCCGGCCAGCCATGCGCTGGAACAACGGGTGGAATTTCCATTGGAGGCCTGGCAGGCCTTGACCAAAGGCCTCCCAGAACCGGTTCTCCTGGTCGGATTCACGTCGGTGCACTGGCGGGAGGCGTGGAAATATGGCGAACGAGCCTATCGTTATTGTCAGCACGATGCGGGACACGCGATGGCCGCAATGAGTCTGGCCGCAGCAGCCTTGGGCTGGCAAGCGACTCTGCTGGATGATCTAGGCACAGACGCCTTGGCTGCCCTGCTGGGTGTCTGTGATCCTCAAGGGGCCGAAGCTGAAGAGCCTGACTGTGTGCTGGCGGTTTATCCGCAGGGCAAGTCTTGGCGGGCTCACACCCTGCCGCGCGGCGTGCTGGAGACCTTTGGGATGCTTCCCTGGAAGGGCAAGCCGAATGTGTTAAGCGCCGGCCATGTGGAGTGGCCGATCATTGAGCGTGTGACAGCCGCGACCCAAAAGCCCCCCACCGATCAGGTATATGGGACCTCCAGGTCGACGGGCCCACCGCTTGCGGTTGGGTCGGCGCCGCAGTCGCTTCGCAAGATTATTCATCAGCGCCGCAGCGCGGTCGCCTTGGATGGCCGGACCACCATCACTCGCAACACGCTGTATCACATTTTAGCCAAGACCGTGGCCGGGCCGGGTCAATTCCCCTTCAACACACTTCCGTGGACGCCACTCATTCACCTGGCGCTCTTTGTCCACCGAGTTCAGGATCTTGATTCCGGTTTGTATGTTCTGGTCCGCGACCCCGCACAGACGCTGGCGCTACGCGGCGAGATGAAACCAGAATTTGACTGGGAGAAACCGGAAGGCTGTCCGGACGGGCTGGAGCTCTACGGGCTCCAGACGGGGGATGCGCGCCGGTTGTCCGAACAGGTTTCCTGCCATCAATCGATTGCGGCCGATGGCTGCTTCAGTCTCGGCATGATCGCTGGGTTTGAGCGGCCGTTACGGCAGTACGGCGCCTGGTTCTATCCGCGGCTGTTTTGGGAAAGCGGTGTCGTCGGGCAAGTCTTGTACCTTGAAGCCGAGGCGATTGGGATCCGTGGCACCGGCATTGGCTGTTTTTTCGATGATCCCATGCACTCCGTGCTGGGGCTGAAGACCCTGCAGTATCAGAGCCTGTACCACTTCACCATGGGCGGCGCTATTGAAGACCCGCGACTGAGGAGTATGCCTCCATATTCATCCGCTCTGTCGTGAGACTAAAATGCATTCATGCTGCGCATGATTGGAGGATGAGTAGTTCCCCTTGAGGATTGAAACGAAGGGGGGACTTGAACCCCACGATGGATGACCATGTCAAGGTTTTGAGCCTTTCCCGAACAGATTTTGACCCTCTGTCCGATTAACCGCGCGCCTCTCGGTTTTGTATGATCTTGGGAACGGCCGCGGCGCTGAGAACCAGTTCGATGACATTAGGCAGCGCTTTGCAGCGGCAACGAGGCCGCTGCTTCGTGCGCCTGAAAGCGCCAGGTTGAACATTTCGGTACGAAACTGCAGTCTCATGCACAGAGGCATATCTGCGCTCAAGCCTGGGTCCTGTACCGGCGGTTGCAGGATCATCCCCGGGTCGGCGCCGCTGAGGTGGCCTGTATCAACGTTTGGGGGTTCTATCTGTACTGGGTTCCAAAGTTCCTCAATTCGCAGTACCGGCTTACCTTGGATAGGATCGGGCTTCCGCTCGTGGTCATTTATTTGGCTGCAGACGTTGGCTGCATCGGTGGCGGCTGGTTCTCCTCGCTTCTGATCGGGCGCGGTTGGCTGCCTGTGCGTGCCCCCAAAGGCGCGATGCTGATCAGCGCTCTGCTTGTAAGTCCGAGGGTCTTCGCGGTGCATGTCTCGGATCTGTGGACAGCCGTGGCCATGATTAGCGTCGCTACATCGGCTCATCAGGGCTGCTCGGCCAATAGGTATACACTGGTGTCCGACATGTATCTTCAGCGAGTTGTCGGCTCCATGGTGGGTGTAGTGGGTCAGTTTGAATTCTGGGTCTTCGGTTTCCGCTTGCCTTAAGCGGTCAAGCATGCCATTAATGGGGTATGCGTAACCGATCAAGCAAATTAAAATCAGACATCAATCAGCTGGCGGCTCAGATCGTACAGGCCGCGACTGCGGAGGGGAAGAATCCGGCTGCGGTGGCTCTGGGGCGGCTCGGGGGGCTGAAGGGCGGGAAGGCAAGGGCGGCTCAG
>Ga0163150_10004043_pt1 | contig 19978 bp, 13 predicted proteins | sample OliLakLV19P2IB_FD_148628 | JGI IMG/M metagenome (GOLD analysis project Ga0163150, IMG submission 148628) | Freshwater microbial mat bacterial communities from Lake Vanda, McMurdo Dry Valleys, Antarctica - Oligotrophic Lake LV.19.P2.IB | ecosystem: Environmental > Aquatic > Freshwater > Lake >...
ACAAAACACACTGTGCTCTGGCAGAATCATTCACGCGGGGTGCCTCCGTGTCTACTTGGGCCTTTATTCACTACCCTTTGGACGCAGCGGTGCCCCGCTCAGTTCACTTCTTCATGAATAATCCGGGCTAGTCCTTGAGCAGTTCGAGCATGAAGGCTCGGGATTCCCTGGAGTTCGTGAGAGAGAGCCAGTGGACCGCTTCCTTCTTGAGCTGCGGGTCCTTCTCCGCTCTCGCGATCTCGACGAGGCGGGCGGAGTTGCCCTGGAGAAACAACGCGTTCAGCACCTCCTTCTTCATCTCGAGATCGGCCTCCCCGCGGTACATATCGAGCAGGAACGTCTCGCTCTTCCGGCCCATCAGGCCGAGGTTCCGCACCGCGGAAAGGCGCGCTTCCCTGTCCTTCTCGCCCCTGGCCGCATTCGCCATGGGTTCGATGGCGCCGCTCAGGAACAAAGCGTGCAGGATCGCCTTCTTCTCGTCGGTGGACACCGCGCTCGCGTACATCTGACTCAGTTCGGAAGAGCCGCCCATGACGCCCAGCAGGCGGACCGCCTCGGTGCGAAGGGCCGGGTCCTTCTCGGTCTTCGCCGCGTTCAACACGCGAACCCGGTCGCCTGAAACCATGAACGATTTCAGAATCTCTCTACGCAGGGAGTTGTCGGAGGTCGTGGTGTAGACATCCCCCAGGATCTTCCGGTTGCCCGGGCCGCCGAAGACGCCCAGGTACTTGATGGCCTGGCGCTGTAGTTCGGGCGAGGAGTTTCCCTTCGCCACATCGGCGATGGCGTTCCCCGCCTGATCGGACCCCATCTGCGCCAGGACGAAGAGCGAACGTTCACGCACTTTGCGGGAGGCCGAGGGAGAGGTGAGGATCTTCGAGAGCATCGGCATCGCCTCCGCCGGATCGCTCTGCGCGAGGGCGGAGACCGCCATGAGCTTCAAATCGAGGTCGTCTTCCTGGTCGGGACGGGGAACCTGGCCGGACTTGCCGCGCACTTCCATCTCGAGCGCTTTGCCTTCTCTGGCCCAACGACTCGCCGGGAACTCCTTCTGGAGCCGGGCCAGGGTCGAAAGCGCCGAGGCGGTCCGGTTCATCTTGCCGTAGGAATAGCCCGTCCAGTAGAGGGCGGCGTCGAGGCGCGTGTTGAGGCTCATCAGCTTGTTCAGCGGCCGAAGCGCCTCGTTCCACTCTTCCTCATCGATGAGCTCCATGGCCTGTTCGTAGACGTCCTCGACGCGTTCGGACTCATCCTGCCGCCGTTCGCGCTCCGCCGCTGCCCTCGCGCGCTCCCGCTCACGTGCTTCCAGGGATTTGTCCCGAGCCTTCTCCCGGGCTTCGCGCTGACGCTCCCGTTCGCGTTCGCGGTCGGCGAGCGTCTTCTCCCGTTGTTCGGCGGTGGTTTCCTGCAGCGCTCCGTGAACCGCCGCCTTGTGAGCGGCACGCGCTCCCTCGGCCGCGTGGCCGACGGAGGCCATGGCTTCGACCATCGCGCGTTCGGTGGCGGCCCGGGCCACGGCGGACCTGTGAGCGCTGCCGCTCGCCTTCGCGATGCCCTTGGCCGCGTTGCGCGCGCCTCGTTCGATGAGCGCGCGGTTCGTTTCGACCCCGCGCAAGGCCATCTCGAGCTCACGCTTCGCCTGAGTCTGCGCGCGTTCGACCGTGGCTTCGATCCCAGCAGCGTCGGCCTCATCGATATCGACATCGACGTCGTCGTGGTCGTGGATCACGATCACCGGATCGGCGACCACCACGGGTGACGCCTTGGGAGCGGGGGCGGGCGAGGGCGACGGGGAAGGCGTTGGTTCCTGGGCGGCGACGTTGGTGGCGAGGGCCAGGGTGGCGAGGAGCACCGAAAGCGGTATCAGGCGAAGGGTCTTTGTGGGGGGCATGGTGTCTGGGAACCTCATCGGTTTCGCGGGTATCAATTCGCGGGTATCAAAGAGAGCTTCTCGAAGCAGTGGGTGCCAGGTTCTTCTCGCGCTTTTCAACCTGCGCCTCCATCACCTGGAGACGGAAAAGAAGATCGCGCGAATCGACGCGCTTGCGCAGGCCGTCGAGTTCGCTCGAGGCATCGGTGTCCGGAGCGGCCGCGAATCGGACCAGGAGCCGCTCGGTTTCTTCCATCACGTCCGCGATCTGTCCCTCGCCCGCGCGTTCGGCGGCGGCTCGGAACAGACGGCTCGCCGTGACGAGGTTATTGGCGGCCACTTGAAGGGCCTTGAGGTCGGCCTCGGAGACCTCGCGGTTCTTGAGTTCGACCAGGGTCACGCGCGACCGGCCCAGATGCTCGCCGAGGGCGGTGAGGAGCACGCGCTCCTGCGTCTGCGCGGCCGTGAGCGTCTGCTCTTCGACCCGGCCGAGCCTGCGGCCCACCGAGAAGGCCAGGAGCAGGCAGGCGGCCAGTGCCGCTCCGGCGGCCAGAACCCGGGCCGCCCGCTGAAAGCGCCCGGGAAACCGGAGAAGGCGGCCGTGCGCCGGGGCTTTCGCCACGGCCAGGACGCGCGCCGTCATGCGGGTTTCGAAATCGCCCGTGGGTTCGGGGACCTCGTCCTGACCGACCGCGCGAAGCACGCGGCTCAGACGGTCGAAACGCGCGAGGCAGGCCTCGCACCCGGCGAGATGACCGTCGAAGCCCCCTTCTTCGAGGGGTTCGCGATAGTAGAGCAGGACGATCTGATTGTCGGTGAGGTGTCTTGTCGGGGTCATGAAGCTTGCACCAGGGGTTCAAGGTCTTGACGAACCTTGCGCACGGCACGGAAGACGCATTGTTTGGTGGCGGCCAGGGAGATGCCGAGGGTCTGGCCGATGTGTTCGAGGGTGTGACCTTCGTAGTGGCGGAGGACGAAAGCGGTGCGCTCGGTGGCGCTCATCCGTTCCATGCTTTCGTTGACGCGGCGGCGGATATCGCCCGCGTGGGCGGTTTGATCGGGGCCGGGCGTGGTGGAGAGAAGGCTTGAAGTCACGGCATCGGCCTCAGAGTCGGTTTCGGGGAGATCGTCTTCGGCCCGGCGCACCCGCTTCCGAAGGAGGTCGTACGCGCAGTTCGTGGTGATCCGGTGGAGCCAGGTCTTCAGCTCGGCCCGGTTCTCGAACTTGTCGAGGCCGCGGTAGGCCTTTAGGAGGGCGTCTTGCACCACGTCTTCGGCGTCTTGTTCGTTTCGGGTCATTCGATAGGCCAGCCGGTGAAGTGAACGCGCGTGGCTCATCACGAGGGCTTTGAACCCTTCGTCGTCGGCAACCCCCGCTTCCGGGGGCGTTTGCCCGAGTCCGCTCATTCGTATCGTTTGACGCCGCCTTGCCCCCGAGGTTAGCAAGGGGGTGGAAAGTCAAGGAATGGCAGGGGTTTGAGGGTAGCCCGCGGACTATCCACTCCGAACTGAGAGAATGCCCGGTCCATGACCGAGCGTTCACTCCCTTTCGCGGTCCTTGAGCCACCTCAAGAGGGCGCTGACCCTCTCGATCTCGAAGCCGTCAGGTCCTGCACCGTACTCCTCCAGAAGATCGTGGCCGACCGGGGCGTTCTCGCCTCCGTCCCGCTCGAGATGCGCCAGGCGCTTTTGATCGCGGCCGGACAGGCGTCGCGGCCGGCGTCGCATCAGGAGAAGCGCCTGGTCAAGGCCCTCCGCCGCGTACGGCGCCAGGGCGAGGAGGCTTTGGACCGCGAGTCGCGCGCGGTGACCGGAATTCGTCAGGCCCGGGAGGCCTCAGTGTTCGTCGCTCCGGCTCTTTCGGGCGACGCTGCGGCGGCGCCGCCTCGCGAACTCAAAAAGCCGCGCGCCTGCTACGTCTGCAAGACGGAGTTCACCCGCCTCCATCACTTCTACGATTCGCTGTGCATGGAGTGCGCCGACTTCAACTACCTGAAGCGCTTCCAGACGACATCTCTTGAAGGCAAGGTCGGCCTGGTCACCGGTTCGCGGGTGAAGATCGGCTTCCAGACCGCCCTCAAGATGTTGCGCGCGGGCTGCGAAGTCATCGCCACCACGCGGTTTCCGCAGGACTCGGCGCTTCGCTACTCGCGCGAGCCCGACTTCGCGGAATGGAAGCACCGCCTCCACGTTCACGGTCTGGACCTGCGGCATCCGCCGAGCGTCGAGATCTTCGCGCGCTACGTGGAACACTCGTTCCCGCGGCTCGACATCATCGTGAACAACGCCTGCCAGACGGTACGTCGCCCGCCCGGCTTCTATGAGGATCTTCTCCCGACCGAGTCGCGGCCGGCCACGGACTTCGGTCCCGACATCCATCGCCTGTTGACGAGCCACGAGAATCTCAAGGCCGCGCTCGATGGCGGCCGTACCCTCGCGGGCGGAACCGGGGTCGACAGCACCGGCCTCATGAGCCTCAACGGAGGCCGCAGCGGCGTCGGCGTGGTGGCCTCGGCACAGCTCTCGCAGGTTCGCTACGCGTACGACGACGACACCCGCCGCGACGATCTCTTTCCCCAGGGTCGGCTCGACGCCGACCTCCAGCAGGTCGATCTTCGCCATCAGAACACGTGGCGCCTGGCCCTGGCCGACGTTCCCACCGCGGAGATGCTCGAGGTTCAGCTCGTGAACGCGGTGGCACCCTTCATTTTGTGCGCGCGCCTCAAGGCGCTGATGCTCAAAGTGCCGAGCCGCGACAAGCACATTGTGAACGTCTCGGCCATGGAAGGGATCTTTTCGCGCGGCCCCAAGACCGACAAACACCCGCACACCAACATGGCGAAGGCCGCGCTCAACATGATGACCCTGACCGCGTCGCGCGACTATGTGAACGACGGCATCCACATGAACGCCGTCGATACCGGCTGGGTCACCGACGAGGATCCCGCCATACATGCCGACCGCAAGAAGGCCGAACTCGACTTCGCCCCGCCTCTCGACATCGTCGACGGCGCGGCGCGGGTGTGCGACCCCTTCTTCTCGGGCCTCCTCACCGGCGAGCACGTCCACGGCCGGTTTCTGAAGGACTACAAACTTTCGAACTGGTAACCGGCGCCGAAAGTGTCCCCGGGCCCGCCCCGGACGATCTAAGATCGGCGCACCCCCAAAAGGCGAACCTCGGACCGTTCAGAAGATGGATGAAACTGTGCCTGCCCCAACCAGCGCGACGATGAGTCCGCGGGATGCCCCCCCGCGTGGCCTCGCCCTGTCCGCGAGGGTGCGCCCTGGAAACCCGCAGTCCGCCTTCTCCCTCGTGGAGCTGCTGATCGTGATGTCCGTACTCGGCATCCTCGCCGCGATCGCGGTGCCTCAGTTCCTGGCCGCCCGAAGGGTCGCGGCGGAGAGAAGCGTCGTGGCGACGCTGCGGACGATCGTGGCGGAGCAGCAGCTCTTCTTCCTGAATCCTGTCCCGCTTCCGCCCTCGGCCATGGGGGATCCCACCAGACGCTACGCCCGGCTGCATGAACTGAACGCTTACATGCAGAACGCCCTGGGCGCTGTTTCGGGCAACTTCTTCGTGGATGCCCCCGGCGTCCGGTATGCGATGGTCCCGCTGTGGCCGGGCACCGGGGCGCTTCAGGGGAGCTTCGCCATCCAGGCCACCGAGCAGAACGTGGGGAGAGGCTTCATCTACGAAATCGACGAGTCCGGTCGGGTGGTGAAGATCCGATGACCGCGACGCCCACCGACGCCTCTATGGCCTCGATCGAAGCGCTCGGAAGGCGTTTTAGGGCGCGCGTTTCGCTCGCCATCTCCCTGGCTCGCGCCTACCGGTTCGTGCTCGAGCTGGAGCCCTTCGTGAGTTCGGGCCGCGACCCCTTCGTCGAAGCCGCCAGCGCGCTCAAAGCCTGGCGCCGCGCTCTTCACGACAAGGATGTTGAGGCGGCTCTCGACGCGGTCGAGCGAACCTGGCCGGCCCTCGAGGCCTGTCGCGCCCGGGTGATCGCGCGCGATGCCACGATCGAGGCGTACCGCGTGCGGTGGGCGTGCGAGAACGCCCCCCTCCACCACCAGACGGTAGATAGCCTCGCCCGCTTCTACCGCCTCCTGCCCGTTTCGACGAGTTCGCAGAGCAAGTACGAGTACGTGCTCACCCGCAGGCTGGCCGGCCCGATCGGCCCGGAGAGGCGGATCGCCCCCACCGAGGAACTTCGGGATGCGGTCGTGGCCCTCGAGTCCTTGTGGGGAGCTTCCCCGGTGGCGATCGACGAGGAGGAGGCTGTGATGGTGATGGGCGCGGTTCGCTCCTTCGCGGCCGAGGCCGCGGCTCAGGCGGATGCCGCAGCCTTCACGCGCAGCGCGGTGCTCCGCCGATTCGGGGCCTTCAAGGCTTCGATCGGCGAGCAGCTTTTCGATCCTCGCCTGAGTGTCGCCGTGGTCGAGACGAATGTCGCGGTGATGAATGTCCTCAATCAACTCCTCGCGGATGCGGGCGGCCAGCCGATGCGGGGAGAGGGCCTGAGCCGGGCGGCCCTGAGGATCAAGTCGGTGCCTCGATCGGCGCCATCGTCCGTGGAACCCGAACCCCCGGCTCCGGCCGCGGTTCCCGCCTCGGCGGCTTCCGCGCTCGTCGAGCCGAGGTCTCCCGCCGCCGCGAATAGCGACCGCGCCGACCTGCGCACCGGCGACATCGACCTTTCCGGCCTGGAGTTCATTCGTAAGCGAAGGGCCGAGCGCGCCGCCGCCGCTTCATCGGTTGACTCCCACGCGAAGAAGGAGTCGTCGCCCGATTCCGAGGCCTCGTCTCGTTCCGACCTCGAAGCTTCCGCCGGGTCAGCAATGGACGCGGTGGGCGAGGCGGCGGGCTCGGCGGCGCCCGCGGACGCCGCACCTCAGGGATCCCCGGGCGCGGATGAGCCCCAACCCGGCCCGCGTCGCAAGCGCCCCGACCTCAAGACGGGCGAGGTCGACCTCTCCGGTCTTGAACTCGACCGCCTTCGGCGGGTGTACGACGAGACCACCGGTGGAGGCGACGATTCTCTCGCCGCGAGCCCCGCCGAAGTGGAGCAAAAGCCCTCGGGCCGGGCCGTGGCGCTCGCGAGTCAAGCGGAGAACGCCCCGATCATCGAGCGGTATCTCGCCGGCCCCCGCTCTCCCGAGGTCTTCCAGCTCGACCTCGACTTCTTCCTGACGCCCCCGACCCGCGAGAGTGAGAACTCGAACTTCGCCGCGGAGAGACGCCGCGCGCTGGAGCTGATCCTCGACGCGGACGATCTGATTTGTGCGCGCGAGTATCGGATCGACGAGCCGTCCTCGGACGATCGGGCCCAGGTTCGGGCGACCGCGAACGCCATGCTTCTGCTCCGCACCGCGCTGCGTCGCGCCGCCGACCTGGCCCAGCAGATTGCGGAAGAGGCCGAGCCGCTTCTCTACGTGGCCGACCACCTTTTGTGGGAAAGGCTCCGCCTCGAAGCAAGCCTGAAGCGAAAACCGACGCGGCAGCGGGCTCCCGTTCTGCCGAGACGCGTTCAGGCGGCCGAGGCGCCCCTAGCACCCTTGAGGACTTCGCCGCGGTCGCTGCGCTTCCTGGTGCGGGCGTTCGTCGGTGCGGTGGCGATCGCCACCATGGTCGTTTTGAGCACGATCTCCATCACTCCGCCCGCGGTCGACCCGGGGGTGAGCGTCGTCCAGGTTGCGGGCCTCCCCGGCGCGGATGTCTTCGATGAAGCGCGGACCTTCAAGACGACCCTTTTCGTCTCCGCCGGGCGGACCTGGCTCCTGCTCGGTCAGAACGAACGACGCACCATCGTCCGTGGCCTTGGCGCCTTCGCGGTCGCGCGCGGCCTCAGCGCGGTCAGTGTGATCGGCCCGAGGGGCGAGCCGTGGGCGACTTTTATGGACGACGAAGTCCTGCTCGACGGCGACCTATCCGCGGCGGATCTGGCGACCCGCTGAGAATCAAGCCACCCGTTCCCCCGACCAGACCACCACATCGATACGGCGCGCGAAGTGGAGAAGCGCCGGCGGTCCCTTGACCTCGAGACCGTGAGGCGAAAGCATCGTGTTCACGCGGATGCGCGCCTCGGCCTTTTGCAGGGGCCAGGGAGCGTGATGGACGTCGTTCCTCCATAGCGCGCCGTTTGCGTCCCGCGCATAGAGGCAATAGCGCTCGGTCAGCCAGCGCTCGATCGATCCGGGTTGGGCGTGGTACACCTCCGACACCGGCCGGTAGTCGGCCTCAAAACCCGCATCCGCCCGCTCCGACCGGTAGGCGATCCCGTTCGATTCCGGCCGCAGGGACATGGTGGCGCGGAAATACGGAAGGTGGAAGAAGCGCCGCGCCGCCCAGACCGCGAGAGGATTGGTGGCATCAAGACTCAGGAACCACACGCCGGGTCGGCCGTCACGCTCGACGTACGTTCGAACATTCAGCTCCGGGAAGGCCGAGATCCACGGAAGATCTGGAAGGTAGCGCCGCATCACGCCGGTCATTCGAAAGGGAACCACGGCGAGCCAGGCCGCACCGTCGAACTCCTGAACGGTCAGGCCCGAAGGAATCAGGGGGCGCAGCCGTGCCGCGTCTATGGGCCAGTGGGCAAAAAGGAGATCGCGCCACGACTGCCGCCACGTCCAGGCAGTCTCGGGCAGCGGCCAGGGCCGATGGGAGAGATGAGCGAGCGAGGAATGCAGACTCAAAACCCGTAGAGACGCCGGGCGTTTTCGCGCAACACCGCCTTGCCGGCGCGTATGGCCTCGGCCTCGTCGAAGACGCCGTCGCGCACCAGACCGCTTAGCGCGAGGGTGAGCGCCTCCCGGGCCAGGGGGACCAGCGCGAGGTGATGAACCTCGGCACCTACGGGGATCGTGGGCGAGCCGCCGGCATCTGTGCCGAACAGGGTCCGATCCGGCGCGAAGGCAATGTATTTTCGATAAGCCGCGGCGAGTTCGGTGGTGGGATAGAGAAAGGGAAGGGCCGAAGTATCCACCCACACGTTCGCCTTGTTGCCCGCGAGGTACGCCGCCTGCTCAATGAGCGGGGCGCCGCCGTGGATCAGGACGAACTGGGTGCCGAAGAAGCGCGGGTCGGCGAGGATCTCCTCGAGATTCCGCACGTCGGATTCGATCAGGCGAAGGAAGGGCCCGCCGCCGTGAGAGGAGTGAATCTGCACGGGCAGCTTGAGCCTGCCCGCCTCGATCATGATGTGTCGCGCGAGGTGGTCCTGCACTTCGAGGTAGGCCTCGCGTTCGAGGGGAGTGGTGAGCCCGCGGGTGTAGAGCTCGGCGGCCCGCGATCGCGGCACGTCACGGAAAAGAAGGGTCCGATGGTAGGCGTCGTAGAACTTCAGGGCCACCGCACCCTGCCCTTTCCACCTCGCGAGCTGGGCCTCGACGAAAGCAAGGTAAGCCTCGAGCGTGGCAGGGGGGGCGCTGAGCCCGGCGGCGCTCAAGAGACGGCCGATCGCCGCGCGCGCGACCCTGACATCTTCCTTCACGCCTTGATTCCGGGCTTCGACGGCGCGGCTATCGAGGGGGAAGAGGAGAGTCGTGGAATTGGGGACCCACTTGAGGCGATCGTTCTTCGGCGTGATCGGCTCCTCCTGATTCTCGAGCGCCAGCTCCACGCGGGCGAGGTCGAGATGCTCGCTCCAGTATGCGGACTCGCCCCCCGCGCGGATGATGAGCGCCTCCCGGCGCTCCCGGCCGAGCTGGTCGAGGGCTTCGGCCCGGTCCGGATCCCAAGCGATGCCGAAACGCGTTTTGAGCACGGTCGCGTGAGACGGAGTTCCCGATCGCAAGAGGAGCGGGACCTCCTTGTCGAGGTTCGCGAGAAGTGGCTGCCGCCGGATCAGGTGCGTGTGGTTGTCGATGGCCCGGGTGTCCGCGAGGGCGGCGGCGATTCTCTGGAAACGCGCATCGCTCCGCCAGGGCCTTACGCCCTCGTCCGGGGATTGAGCCTCGACCCGGCCTCCGGCCAGGGCGGCGATGAACAAGACAGCGGGAACCTGACGCATGGTTCGCGCAGATTACTCCTCTCCGCAAAGCCGGTAATCTCCCCGCCGTGACTGCCGCCTCCTGGTCTCTGGTCGCGTTCCTGGTCGCGGTGGCGTTGTCGTGCACTTCGAGGATAAACGTGGGCATTGTCGCCCTCGCGTTATCCTTCGGGCTTGGCGCCGTCGCGGGGATGAAGCCCGAGGCGATCGCCGCGGGTTTTCCCGCCACTCTCCTCCTGACCCTGGTCGGCGTGACCCTGCTCTTCGCGCTGGCCGAACACAACGGCACGCTCGAAGCGCTGGCAAGGAGATTCCTCGGCGCCCTGCGCGATCGGCGCTTCGTGCCGCCGCTCATCTTCCTTTGCGGCGCGGTGCTTTCGGGCGTGGGCCCGGGCGCGGTGGCGGCCACAGCGCTCATGGCTCCACTCGCCATGGCGATCGGGCTGCGCGCAGGCGCGTCTGCCTTCCTCGTCGCCCTCATGATCGCGAATGGAGCGAATGCGGGAAACCTGTCGCCGCTCTCCGCGGTCGGGATCATTGCCCGCGATGGCATGTCCAAGTCCGGCCTGGGGGATCACGGGGGCAAGGTGTTCTTCGCCAACTTCGCGGCGCATGTGATCGTGGGCCTTGCCGCCTGGTTGTGGCTGCGGGCAAGGGCGGGGACGACGGAACCGACCGCCGCGATCGTCGGGTCCGAGCGGCTGAACCGTGCGCAACGCCTTACCGTCGCCGTCCTTGTGCTGTGGATCGTCTTGACGCTCTGGCTCTCTCTTCCTGTGGGATTCGCCGCGTTCGTGGCCTCGAGCCTCCTGATCCTCGCGGGAAGCGCAGATGAAGCGGCGGCGCTTCGAAGGATCCCATGGGCGGTGATCGTCATGGTCACCGGGATGACCACTCTTGTCTCCTTGCTCGAGAAGACCGGCGGCATGGCGCTCGTGACCGCCCTGCTCGCGGCCCTCGCCACGCCTTCGACCGTGAACGGCACGGTCGCGTTCGTGACCGGCCTCATCTCGACCTGGAGCAGCACATCGGGGGTGGTGATGCCCGCCTTCCTTCCCACGTCGACGGCGCTCGCCGCGCAGGTCGGCGGCGGCGACCCGTTTGCGATCGCCCTCTCCATCAACGTGGGATCCTCCCTCGTGGATGTCTCGCCCTTGTCTACGATCGGGGCCCTCTGCGTCGCCGCCGTGACCGATCCGGAGACGGCGCGCGGACTCTTCCGAAATCTCATGATCTGGGGTCTGTCGATGACCCTCGTCGGCGCTCTGCTCTCTCAGCTGGCCGCGGGACCGCTCGCCCGCCTTTGAACGCGCGGCGGCGTTTCACCAGCTGTGGAGGGGGGAGAACGCGGTCGCCGCCTTGAAGCACGGCGCTTTCGAGTTCCTCCCCAAGCCCTACACCTGCGAGGAACTTCTGGCCTGCGTGGCCCGGGCACGGCAAGCCCGCGACTCGCGTCGCTCTCCGCTCTGATGGAACCCGCCGGCGGCGAAGTCCTCTACACTTCGGGAATCCCCCACGGCGAATCCCGGACAGGAGCGAAATCCATGACGACCCTTTGCACCGCGCTGCGCGTTTGTGCGGCCACATCCCTTCTCTCGCTGATTCCAGAAAGCGCACTGGCCCAGTGGCCCCAGTTTCGTGGTCCGAACGGCTCCGGGATCGACACCGCCACCGGTTACCCGGTGAAGTTTTCCCCTACGGAGAACGTGTTGTGGAAGGTTCCGATGTCCAACGCTCAGTCATCGCCCGTGGTGGTGGGAGAGCGCGTCTACCTGACCACGAGCGACGCCGAGCGCCTGGTCACCATCGGCCTCGAGGCCGCGAGCGGTCGCGAACTCTGGCGCCGCGAGATCCCGCGAACCAGGAAGGCGGAGGTCTATCCGGCCAACGACCCGGCCTCACCCACCCCCGCCGGCGATGAGCACGGCGTCGTCGTCTTCTTCGAGGACTTTGGCCTGGCCGCCTACACGCCCGACGGCAAGGACCGCTGGACCATGCCCCTCGGGCCCTTCAAGAACTTCTACGGGATGGCGTCGTCGCCGATCCTGGTCGGCGACCTCGTGGTGATGCTCTGCGATCAACAGACCGGCTCTTTCCTCCTCGCCGTCGACGCGAAGACCGGAGCAAAAAAATGGCGGACCGAACGGCCCGGAGCCGACATCGGCTGGGCCACGCCGATGGTCTTTCGCCCCAGCACCGCGGGTCCGGCTCAGTTGATCGTTCTTGGATCCACCCGGCTCGACTCCTATTCGCTCACGACCGGAGAACCGAACTGGTGGACGCCCCTCGCCTCGGACGGGGCCATCGGCACGGCCGTCGCCATGGGCGACACGGTCTTTGTCTCGACCCAGGGGAGTGCTGAACCCTGGATGCCGACGTTCGATTCGGTCCTTGAGAAATACGACACCAACAAGGACCAGAAGGTCTCTCGCCCCGAGTTTGCGGCCGACCAGGAGATAGGCGGGCACTTTGGCTGGGTGGACGCCGATGGCGATGGTTTTCTCATCGGGAAGGAATGGGCGGTGTCGCGGAGTCTGGGATTGGGCGACTTTGGCGCGATCGCGGTTCGCCCGGGCGAGGCGCGGGGGCAGCTCCCGGCAAGCGCCGTGTTGTGGCGGGTGAAGCGGAGCGTTCCCTACATCCCCGCCCCCCTCCTTTATGAAGGCGCTCTCTACCTGGTGAAGGATGGCGGGATCATCACCACCCTCGACCTGAAGACGGGCGCGATCTTGAAGCAGGGGAGAACCTCTGACGCGATCGGGCAGTACTACGCCTCGCCCGTGGCCGCGGAAGGAAAGGTGTTCCTCGCGAGCGTTGCCGGCAAGATCAGCGTCGTGCAGGCGGGTGCTTCATCGTGGGAGGTTCTGGCCGTCAACGACCTCGGCGAAAACATTCGAGCGACGCCGGCCCTGAGCGGTGGCCGGATCTACATCCGGACCGAGAAGTCGCTCTTCTGTTTCGGAGCGAAACCCGAACGCAAGGCCGCGAATTGAGGGTTTGACAGCGCGCACCACGGCGCATAGGGTCCTCGCCTCTTCTGGAGGATTCCCGATGCTTCGCTTCTCTTCGCTCGCCCTTGCCGCCGCCGGGCTCGCTGTTTCCGCAAGCGCGTCGTGGGCGCAGGCTCCCGACAAGGCTGAGGCCGGTTCGAAAGAGGCCATCGCCGCCGCCACCACCGAGGCCCGTTTCGTGACGCCGTGGGTGTCGTACGTGCCCGATGTCCCCGGCATCCCGTCTCCGACCAAACACCTCGGCCGCATAGTCGGAGCGCCGGGGGAACTCACGAACACCACGAAGATCTACGCATACTACCGGGCCCTGGCCGCGGCCACGCGTCGCGTGCGCGTCGAGGTGATCGGGACGTCCGAAGAAGGCCGCGAGATCCTGCTGATCGCGGTGGGGGACGAGAAGGCTCTGGATCAGGCCGAGGCCCATCGGAAGGCGATGGCGAATCTCGCCGACCCGCGCCGGACCACCGAGGCGGCGGCGCAGCAGATCATGTCGACCGTGAAGCCGATGTATCTCCTGCACGGCGGCCTGCACTCCACCGAGACCGGCTCGCCCGAGATGCTGATGGAACTGGCCCATCGGCTCGCGGTCTCCGAACAGCCCTACATCAAGGAGATCCGCGACCGGATCATTGTCCTCATCAATCCGGTGGCCGAACCCGATGGACGCGACCGGATGGTGGACTGGTTCTACCGTCACCTCAAGGGCAAGACCGATTACGACAACCTCCCGCCTCTCTCTCCACCCTACTGGGGCAAGTATGTCCGTCACGACAACAATCGCGACGGTATTCAGCGCAAGCTCGCCCTCACGCGCGCGACTCAGGATGCTTCGATGCGCTGGCTGCCCCTCGTGGTCCATGACCTGCATGAGTCGGTTCCGCTGCTCTCCATCTGGACGGGCACCGGCCCGTACAACCCGAACCTCGATCCGAGTGTCTTCAGCGAGTGGCACACCATCGCCTTTCAGGAAGTCGCAACGCTCACCGCCCTTGGCCTGCCCGGGGTGTGGACCTACGGTTTCGGCGAAGGCTTCGCGCAGGTGTATCAGGACTCGGTGGCCATCAACCACAACGGGATCAGCCGCGGCTACGAGACCTTCGGCAACGCCACCGCGGAAACCGTCGACCGGGTGATCGATCCCGAGCGCAACCGCTACACCGGCCGCGCGGTCACCGAACAGGATTGGTACCGCATGGTTCCGCCGCCCAGGAAGCTCAAGTGGTCGATGCGCAACAACACCAACTACATGCAGACCGGGGTCCTCGCCGCCCTCCAATACGCCGCCCGCAATCGCTCCGAGATGCTTCAGAACTTCTGGCGTCGCGGTATCAACGCGGTGAAGAAAGGCGAAGCCGAGAAGCCCTACGCGGTGGTGATCCCCGAGAAGCAGGGCGACCAGAAGCGTCTCGCGCGCCTCGTGAACCTCCTGCGCGAACATGCGATCGAAGTGCAGCGCGCGACCGAGTCCTTCAAGGTGAAAGAGGGCGAATATCCGGCCGGGACCTTCATCGTGCGTCTGGATCAGCCCTATCGCGGATTCGCTCTCGATCTGCTCCTGCCGCAGAAGTACCCGATCGACAAGGCGCCCTACGACGCGTACGATGACGTTGCGTGGGCGCTGCCGGTGGCCCTCGGCATCGACAGCAAGCCGATCGAGGATCCCGCGGTTCGCGGGGTGAAGATGGCGCCGGTTACGACGGTGGTCGAGTACAAGGGTCAGGTCGTGGCCGAGGCTCGGGTGTATCTCCTGCGCGACACCGGGCAGGAGGCGCTTCTCGCCGCGCGCGTGCGTCTCGCCGGTTTCACGGTGGAAGCGGCGGAGAAGGCCTTCGCGGCGGGGGGCAAGGACTATCCCGCCGGATCATGGATCGTCTCGGGCCAGGCCGGCCTGCGCGGAGCGATCGAAAAGGTCGCCGCTGAACTGGCTCTCGACTTCGATGGCGCGGCCGCAGCACCAGACGTCAAGCGCCACCTCGTCGATCTGCCCCGGCTCGCGGTCCTCCAGGCCTGGAACGACACCCAGTCGTCGGGCTGGGTGCGCATGATCTTCGACGAGCAGAAGATCCCGTACACGCTGATCATGGATGAGGATGTGCGCAAGGGCGCGCTGCGCGACCGGTTCGATGTGATCCTCTATCCCGACACCGGGCGGGGTCTTAAGGACATAGCGACCGGCATCGATCCGAAATTCGGTCCGCTGGCATTCACCAAGACGACGGAGTTCACCACTCACGGCGGACCGACCTCGACCACGGACATGACCGGCGGTTTCGGCTGGCCGGGTATCCAGAATCTAGGCGACTTCGTGAGCGGGGGCGGCGTGCTCGTCACCCTCGGCGGCGCCTCCGACATCCCGGTCGACGCAGGAATCGTGCGCGATATCCGCCGCGCCAGCGTCCGCAACCTCGTGAACCCCGGCAGCGAATTGCGCGTCCGCTTCCGCCGGCCCGATCATCCGCTTGCCTACGGCTACTCCGAGACGACTTCGGTCTTCCGCGCGGGCGAGACGCCGCACGATGTCCGCCCCGTCGACGTCGGCCGGGTCGTTTTGCAGTGGGGGACGAAGATCCCGAAGGACGACGACGAAGCACCGCCCGCGGAGGAGGCCGAGGCCGCCAAGCCCAAGGAGTTGCCGTTGGTGGTGAGCGGCGGAGTCAAGGGCGGCGACGATCTGGTGGGCAAGCCGGCACTTCTCGACATCGAAGTGGGCAAGGGTCGCGTCATTGCGTTCGGGTTCGACCCGATCCATCGCTACCAGACGGAGTCGGACTTCCGAATGGTCTGGAACGCGATCCTCAATTGGAACGATCTTCCGCCGACCCCGCCGACCCCGCCGACCCCGCCCGCGCCAGAGACTCCGGCACGCTGACGGCAGATGGCAGGCGCAACCGCCGCATTGCGAGCCGCTTCACGGACCTGGGTGTCCCAGGGCAGGCTTCGCGCTCTGTGACTCGCGAGAGAAACCCCATCGTTTAGACAGCAGGAACGGTTTCGCCGTGTAGATCTCGTCGATCCGACGTCGAAGCCTCCTCTGGATCCGGCGGCTTAGGCACGTACTCGCAGGGCCGCCAGCGCGACCTCCGCCTTGAACGACGGCTTGAAACGACGACGACTCTGACCACTCATGACTTGGATTCTCTTCTGGTCCGGAATCAAGCCTCATCCCCGGTCCAAAAAACGGGGTCCCCTTCACTTCACAATGTCAAGGCGTTCTCTCTCGCCTCCCCAAACACGTCTGTGCGTCGCATGGGTGTCTTACCGCACAGACCCGGGCGCTGCGATTCAAAGAACCTGCCGGGACACGCAGCGGATCAAGACCCTGAACGAATCTTCAGGAACTCTTCATCGCCGGCTCGTTGAAAAGTCTCTAACCTTCCCCATGCCATACGAGGACTCAATGAAGTCTCACGCGAGGAGAGCGGCCATGACGAAAACACTACGATGGAGCCTGATAGGAGCGGCGATGATGGCCGGAGGCTTCCTGGCTCTCCCCGCCAGCGCCCAGGAAGAGTGCAAGGCCTGCCACGAAGACCAGGCCAGGACCTTCGCCACCACCGATCACGGACGCCGCTTCCGGGCTGACGAGAAGTACAAGGACGCCTCCTGCATCAGTTGCCACACCGGCACGAAGGAGCACGTCGAGTCGAGCGGCGAGAAGAAACCGGCGAGCATCAAGAAAGGCGCCGAGGCGAATGTCGCGTGCCTCGCCTGCCACTCTGATAACCCGAAGCACGCGAACTGGCCGGGAAGTCCGCATCAGCTTGCCAAGGTCGCCTGTGCCTCGTGCCATAACCCCCACACCCAGAGTGTGGCCACGCCGAAGACCGCGAAGGCTCTTCCCGGGCCGACCGAGGGCACGAAGAAGTGCCTCGAGTGTCACGGCGCCGTGCGCGCGGCGCTGCACCAGCGCTCGGCCCATCCGATGAAGGAAGGCAAGATGGAATGCGCGTCCTGCCATGACCCTCACGGGACCACCGGCGAGAAGCTGCTCAAGTTCGCCTCGACCAACGAGCTGTGCTACTCCTGCCATCAGGAAAAGCGCGGCCCCTTCCTATGGGAGCACTCGCCCGTCCGCGAAGACTGTCTGACCTGCCACACGACGCACGGGTCCAACTACCCGCAGATGCTCCAGGCGCGCGTGACTCAGCTCTGCGTCTCCTGTCACCAGCAGGGACGTCACCAGACCATTGCCAGCGCACCCAAGTCGATGTGGGTGGGGAACCGGGCCTGCCTCAATTGTCACCAGAACATCCACGGATCGAACCATCCGTCGGGTCCGTTGTTCCAGCGCTAGGAGCGAAAGCCATGAACAAACACATCCAATTCATCTGCTCCACGCCCCGGGCCATCACCCTGGCCGCCCTGGTTACCATCGCGCTGTCCGGCGCGTCCGTGGTCAGCGCTCAGGACGCGAAGACGGACGACGCCGCCTCCGACAAGACCACGACTCTGACTCTCATTGGTGGCGGTCAGTACGTCAATGACGTCGGCGCCCGTGGCAAGGCCCGGTTCAACGAGTTCCGCGAAGTCCCCAAGGGCGCGGTCTTTGAATTCGGCCAGCTCTTGTGGTCGCCGAAGGACAGCAACCTCCACCTGGCCTTCACCGCGGTTGATGTCGCCCAGAAGGACCAGGGTTACTTGCTCTTCCTCGCCGACCCGACCAGGTTCAGTTTCACGGCGAGCTTCGACCAGTTCCTGCGCCAGTACTCCACCGGGTCGAAGACCCTTTGGTCGGGTGTGGGGACCGGGAGGCTCACTCTCGACAACGCGTTCCGCCAGCGCGCCGAGGACCTGGCGGGCGCGCCGACCAATCCCTTCCCTTCTTCGGATCTGCAGACGTTCATCGAGGCCGCGCTCGCGGGAGCCAGTCCGTTCGATATCGGCACGAATCGCAAGGATCTTAAGAGCGGTCTCGAGTTCAACCTTGGCAAATCCGTCACGGCAAGCCTGACCGGGCGGTATGAGCTGCGAGGCGGGACGAAGCCCCTGGGCTTCGGCACCTACATCCGCCGCCAGGGCCTGTCGGGAACGCCCGGCACCGGCGCGGGCTTCTTCCGGCGCGAGACCATCGAAGCGCGGGGGAATGAACTGGTCGAGCCTCTCGACTACAAGACCACGGAAATGGGGGCCACCCTGACCTGGACGAAGAAGGGTCACTCGCTTTCGGGCGGATGGTTCGGGTCGCGGTTCCGGAATGACATCACCGCGCTCTATTTCGACAATCCGTTCGAGGCCTCGACCGGCCGCAACTCCGCCGGCATCTTCGATCCGAAGTCGGATCAGGAGCCCGGCGCGCCGAACGGCAACAACAACTTCCGCGGCCTGTACGACCGTTCGAGCACCTCGCTCGCCCCCAACAACGACTACAACCGCGTGTTCGGAAACGCCTCGATCAAGGTCGGCGAGAAGACCCGTCTCACCGCGGTGGTGGCGCGAGCCTCGATGAAGCAGAACGACCTATTCCTGCCCTACGCTGAGAACGATCAGGTCGTCTTCTCGCAGTTGGGTCAGCCGGTGGTGTATGCCAGGAACGCCGCTTTGCCCCGCAAAAGCCTCGACGGAAAGATGGAGACCACGCAGGCCGACTTCAAGCTCACCGCGCGCCCCACCGACGCCTTCAGCCTCCGCGCCGGCTACCGCTACTACAAACTCGACGACCAGCGCCCGCAGATCATCTTCCCCGGTTATTCATCTTCGGGCGACTCGTTCTTCCGCGCGGGCGTCGGGCAGAAGGACGCCGCGGGGAATCGCATCCTCTTCAATGGGGTGGGTGGCTACACGCGCCAGCGCCTCAACGCGGGTGCGGCCTACAAGTTCGGCTCGTGGAGCCTCGATGGCGAGTATTCCGGCACGGCGTGGAAGTATGAAGAGCGCCAGGTCGACAAGACCAAGGACCACTCGTTCAAGGGCACCCTTCGGGTGGCGACCGCGATGGCCAACGCCAGTGTCTATGCCCGCACGGCCAGGCGAGACTTCGATGGCCCTTATACGGTGGGGCTCGAGACATCCGGCGTGCGCGCGTACGACGTCTGGAAGCGGGACCGCACGGAATTCGGCGCGGATGCCGACATCGCCATTGGCGACAACATGACCCTCGCCGCGGGCGGCACCTATTACAAGGACAAGTACCCCGGCGCGGTTGATACCTTCACCTACGGCTACGGCCTTCAGGACACGAGCAACGGCTCGGTCTTCGCCGGCGTCACGTATGCGAAGGGCGGGAGCGAGTTGAGTGCCTGGGCCGGCTACGACCAGTATGACTGGAACAGTTTCCAGGTGACGAAGAGCAGCCAGGGCGCCGACTACGCTCCGCAGAACCGCTGGACCCGGGACTCCTCTGATGACCTGTACTGGATCGGTGTCGAGGGGAGCACGCCGGTCGGCAAGAAGGGCCGCCTGCGTGGCGACGTCAACTACCAGAAATTCCTCGGCGACTGGGTCACCACGAACCTCGCGGCCAACGACACGAACAGCGGTCAGGCCTATCCGTTCCCCGAGAGCTCAGACAGCACGCTGACCGCGCGGGTGTCGTTCTCCTACGAATTCAGCGAGAAGGCGACGTTCGAGGCCCGGTACATGGTTGAACCCTACAAGCTCGATGACTTCACCATCGACTCGATGCGTCCCTACATGCAGGGCGTCCTGCAGGAGACCCGGGCCTCGGCCAATCCCCTGGCGGACATGAACGTCAGCCGGTTCCTCTTCCTCGACAGCCGTTACACCAGCTACACCGCGCACGTCCTCTCCGCCTTCGTTCACCTGCGCTTCTAGGCGGCCCTGACCTGCGCTTCAAAGGCGCGCGTGTGCTGCATCGACCCTCCGTGGGCCCTCCCACTCCGATGCACCACGCCGGCCCCTAGCCCGCATTATTCATGAGAGTCGGTGGTTGTGCAGGAGATCGCTGTTTTGGGCCGGATAGTAGAAGTCGGCGATGTTCCCGGGCCGAGACGAGGCGACGGAGCCACCGGAGACGCGGGATGACGCGGGATGACGCGTAGAAACGCACTTTCAGAGACACGTTCCCCCGTCGAGGGTGCGACCTTGCCCGTGGGACGGCTCAGGTGGTGAGCGGTCGGGCGAGTGCGAGCCAGTCGGCCTTGAACGGA
>Ga0163150_10004046_pt1 | contig 19974 bp, 11 predicted proteins | sample OliLakLV19P2IB_FD_148628 | JGI IMG/M metagenome (GOLD analysis project Ga0163150, IMG submission 148628) | Freshwater microbial mat bacterial communities from Lake Vanda, McMurdo Dry Valleys, Antarctica - Oligotrophic Lake LV.19.P2.IB | ecosystem: Environmental > Aquatic > Freshwater > Lake >...
CGATCCGGCCAACCGAACGATGGGTCGAGTATGGCTACTGGCGAATCCGGCAAATCGAATCTGCGGCCAGCCGGATCGGCGTCAACCGGTACTGGCGGCAATTCGCCACGCATGGCGCAGCTGATGGATTCCTGAGCGCGGATTTTGTCCAGTGTCACCGGAACCTGAGCGATGTGATCCTGGCCCTGGCCGTTTTGGACCTGCCGGAACAGGCCGTTGAACCGAAGGTCGAATTTGTTGACCGTGAAATGCGCTGGCTGGCACCCCGGTCGGCAGTAGTCTTTCACCAGCAACTGCGACCGCTGCCGACCGATCCCGGTCCGACACGGGTCATGGTCAGTGAAAACTTTTTTGATGCCGCCGACCGGTACCAGACGGTGGACAACCGTCGAATGGACAAGTTTGTCTCGGGCCTATATTACACGGACAAACTCTACGGAGCCCAGGCGGTCGTGACCAATCCGACTAGCACTCCGCAATCGGTCAGTCTGCTGGTCCAGATTCCCGAAGGGGCCATTGCCGTTGCTGGGTCGAGGGAAACCCGGACGATTCAGCTGGAGTTGCCCGCCTTTGGTTCGGCCAGCCATGAATACTGGTTCTATTTCCCCGGTGCAGGCGATTTCCGGCACTACCCGGCGCATGCCGCTGATGACGGCCAAATTCTGGCTTGGGCCAACACTACGCGCTTTGAAGTGATCGATGAGCAGGCACGCGCCGACCGGCAATCGTGGGAATTCGTTTCTCAAAACGGAACAGACGAAGAATTGATTGCGTGGATGGCAGCCGCCAACCTGCAGCGGATCAATCTGGCCGAGATCGCATTCCGGATGAAAGACCGGACGATGTTCGAACGGATCACGCAATTGCTGGCCAACCGTTTCGTCTACAACCAGGTCCTGTGGTCCTATTCGGTTTTCCACCAGGAAACCGGACGGATTGGCGAATTCCTGGAGAACAACGAAGATTTTGTCCGGACCTGTGGGCCTGTCCTGGAATGCACGCTGTTGAACATACAGCCGGAACTTCGTCGCTGGTACGAGCATGTTGAGTTCTCACCGCTGGTCAATGCCCGGGCTCACCAGACTGGTGCCAACCGGAAGATTCTGAACGACCAGTTGTTGCAGCAGTATTCCGAATTGCTGAATATTTTGGCAACGCGGGCCGAACGAACCGACGACGACAAAATGGCGATCGTCTATTTCCTGCTGTTGCAGGACCGGGTCACTGAAGCGATTGAATGGTTTGACAGCATCGATCCGGCGAAAGTTGCCGGCCGGATGCAGTACGACTACGCCCAGGCGTGGCTGAAAATCAGCCAGTCCCAACCGGACGAGGCCTCGCAGATTGCCTCCCGCTATACGAGCTATCCGGTCGAGCGATGGCGAAGCCGGTTCGCTGCAGTCTCTGCGGTTGCCCAGGAAGCGGCGGGGCAGGGGGCCGCCATCGTCGATCCGGACAGCGCCATGCAGCAACAGACACAGCAGGCTGACTCGATGCCGTCAATCGCCGTTGAATCGACCGCCGAAGGGCTGACGATCGACTATCGCAACCTGAAATCGGTCACCATCAACTACCACGAGATGGATGTTGAGCTGCTGTTCAGCCGCGACCCGTTCAGCAGTGGTTCACGCAGTGGGCATTCGCTGGTCCGTCCCAATATGACGGAACAGGTCGAGTTGCCAGAAGGTGCAAAGCGGCTGGTTCACACGATTCCCGAATCACTGCGGCGGAAAAACGTAATCGCCGAAGTCCGGGGTGGGGATCAGGTGATTTCGCAGACCATCTATTCCAACAACCTCGATGTGCAGGTGGTGTCGGCCATGGGACAGTTGCAGGTTCGAACCCGTTCGGACGGCAAGGTCCTGCCGGCTTCGTACGTCAAGGTTTTTGCGGAGACGAACGGCGGCGAAGTCGTATTCTTCAAAGATGGTTATACAGACATCCGCGGCCGCTTCGACTTTGTCACCCAAAGCAACTATCCGCTGGAAACCGTCAAGCGGTTTGGCGTGCTGGTGCTGAGTGACGAGCATGGCTGCATGATTCGCACGTCGGAGTTGCCACGGCGATAAAACGTTAAACCGACCTGCTGAAAACTCCCCTGGGGCCGGACCACCAAAATGGTCTGCCCCTTTTTCGTTTTGGTCTCCGGACTTGTAACCGGGTCCGCTGCCAATCTGCCCGGGCGATTTCAGGGGGGATCGATTCCGCCTTTGCCCAATGGATTGCACCGGACAATTCGCCAGAAACTTTTGCAACTCCCCCACACCAGTCCGTATTTCTTCAATGCCTGGATGGTGTAGCTGCTGCAAGTTGGCGTGAACCGGCAGCTGGGTCCGATCATGGGACTGATCGCACGCTGATAAAACCGGACCAACCCGATCAGGCAACAGACAACCGGCCAGGAAATCAGCCGAATCCAGCGCGCCGGCCCGGATGTTGGAACCGGATACTCCTGGCAATTTCCGCTTTCGGAATGCTGTTCGGGCTGTTTCACTTTTTGTTCGTCGCTTTTCTGGCAATCCGGTCAACCAGTCGAACCAGTGCGGCGTCCACGTCGGCCAGCATCTGCCGAGCGCCATCCTGGGGCCGGATCACAAAATCAAAACCTGTGGGCAGTCGCGCTGCATTGCGACGGAACGCTTCACGGATCAGCCGTTTCCAGCGGTTTCGAATCACCGCGTTGCCGTGCTTGCGTCCCACACTCAATCCCAACCTTGCCGGATTCGCCGGACCCGTACGGGCGGCCTTGATCACCAACACGTGATCTGCGGCGAACAGTGGCCCCCGCCAGACCCTGTCGAATTCCAGCTGCTTCCGCACACGCATTTGCCTGGGGAAGGAGCAGGGTGACATTTTCCGGTCTTGTTCTTTTACCACGTCAGTTCGGATCGCGGATCTTCGACGTTCAACTGGTCCAAAGCAGCAGAAACGTCTTTCAACTGCCCGGCCGTCAGGTTCTGTGGCACGACAATTTCCACCTCGGCAAGCAAATCGCCATGGGGAAGTTTCTCCGGGCGAATACCCATCCCCTTCAGTCTCAGGACCCGGCCACTGCTGCAACCAGCTGGCACTTTCAGCGTGATGGTTCCGTGCGGAGTCGGCAGGTCGACCTGCGTGCCCCGAACCGCTTCGGAAATGGTTACCGGAAGTTTGACCAGCAGGTTGTTGCCAGTCCTGCGGTAAACAGGGTGCGGAGCAACATTCACGGCAACCAGCAGATCACCCCGGCTACCGTCGGGACCCATTCGCCCCTGGCCCCGCAATCGAATTCGCTTTCCCGATTCGATCCCCACGGGGATCCGCACCGACAGGGATTTTGGCTTTCCGGGCCCTGATTCGACCGTGACGTGATATTCGCCTCCTGATACAGCCGTGCCAAACGGCACCGTGATCTGCTGTTCAATGTCGAGGTTGGGCATGGGTGGTGGAGAAGCCTGGGGAGGCGCCTGCGGACCACGTCCGGGCCGGCCACGTCCGCCCCCCATACCAAACGAGCGGAGCAGATCGTCCCAACCGGCTCCGCCTCCACTTCCGGGCCCGCCACCGGGCCCACCGCCGCCAGGTTGTCCGCCAAACATCTGGCTGAGATCGATTTCCATTCCGCCGCCGCCGAATGGATTGCCGCCTGGGGCATTTCGCATCTGTTCAAAGTTGGGACCGAGGAGGTCGTACTTCTTTCGTTTTTCCTCATCTCCCAAAACGTCGTAGGCCTGCTGGATCGACTGGAATTTCTTCGTCGCCTTTTTGGAATCCTCGTGCAGGTCGGGATGGTACTTTCGCGCCAACTTTCGATAGGCCTTCTGGATTTCATCCTGGGTTGCGCTGCGGGGAACATCCAGAACTGCGTAATAGTCTTCGGCCATGAATTTCGTGGATTAGCCAGGCGGCAGGAAGGTGCAAAATTTCCAAAATCGTGCCAGGCACGAACTCAGATTTTACGTTGCGTGACCACTTGGGTCCAAGGGTCCAACGTTCGCCTGGCTGACGCGGTTATGCCGGTGGGCCGGTTTCGGGTGTTTGGCAGGTGGTGTTTGCTTTTTGCATCAATGATTCGAAAGATCTACCGCAGGCTGTTGTCCCTGTGCATCGGATAAGCGGAAGATCCGGAAGGGGACCGGCAATTCCCCGCGTTTTTGGCCCTCGAAGGGTCCTGCCCGGCGACTGGCCTGGCACCTGCTTCTTCCCAGAACCACCACAAGTCAGTTCTTTCCGCAAAGGGGCACGGCACCATGACCACCAGTCGAAGCACAAAAAACACATCGAAGCGACCTGCCTCCAAAAAGCAGCTTTGGGAAGACAAAGATCTGGTTCAGGACGATGGCCTGGAAACGGACGAAGAATTGTCGACAGGTGACGAAGAGGAATCCGAAGACGAACCTGTTTCCCGCCGCGACAATCCGGGTGATGCAACTATCGATGACCCGGTCCGCATGTATTTGATGCAGATGGGCAGGATTCCGCTCCTGACCCGGCACGAAGAGCTTTCGTCAGCGCAAAGTATCGACGTAACCCGCTTCCGGTTTCGGACCACTATGCTGGCCAACGACTACATGCTGCGTGGCGCCTTTGAACTGCTCAAGCGTGTGGCGGCCGGCACCCTCCGCCTGGACAGGACCATCGAGGTCAGCGTAACGAACAAGGCGGAAAAGAAACGGATCATGTTGCGGCTTGGCCCCAACCTGTCGACGCTGGAACAACTGCTGCGACAGAACCGCCGGGATTTTCTGGTTGCCATCAATCGCCGCAATACCGTTCGGACCCGACAGGACGCATGGCGCAAGATGGTGGTTCGACGCAACCGCTGCGTGCGGCTAGTCGAAGAGATGAACCTTCGCCAGTCCAAACTGATGCCGCTGTTTGAACGTCTGGCCGACATCAACCGGCAGATGCAGAATCTGCACTCGCTGCTGAAGGAAAACACCGACGGCTTTCTGCCGGGCGGCCAGAACCCGGAAGCCGTCCGCGCAGAACTCAACCATCTGATGCGGCAAACCCAGGAGAGTCCGGCAACACTGTCGCGAAAAATCCGCCAGACCCGCAGCCTGCATGAGATCCATGATGCAGCCAAACGGGTTCTGTCGGCGGGCAACCTGAGACTGGTCGTTTCGATCGCCAAAAAATACCGCAATCGCGGGCTGAGTTTTCTGGACTTGATCCAGGAAGGGAATACCGGCCTGATGCGTGCGGTTGACAAGTTCGAGCATCGCCGTGGATACAAGTTCTCGACCTACGCGACCTGGTGGATTCGACAGGCTATTACCCGGGCCATCGCCGACCAGAGCCGCACGATCCGGGTGCCGGTCCACATGATCGACACGATGACCAAAGTCCGCAATGTTGTCCGTGACCTGGTCCAGGAACTGGGTCGCGAGCCGAGCCCCGAAGAGACTGCCCAGCGGGCGAAGCTGTCCCTGGACGACACGCGGGTCATCATGAAAATGTCCCGCCAGCCCCTGTCACTGGACCAGCCGATCGGCGACATGGAAGAAAGCTATTTTGGCGACTTCCTGCAGGACCATCGTGAAGAGGACCCGCTGTACGAAAGCAACCAGATCGCACTGAAAGAACGGATCGAGGCGGCGATGGAACATCTCAACTACCGCGAACGGGAGATCCTGAAACTGCGGTACGGTCTGGCCGACGGCTATTCGTACACGCTGGAAGAAGTCGGCCGGATCTTTTCGGTTACCCGGGAACGGGTCCGGCAGATCGAATCAAAAGCCGTACGCAAACTGCAACAGCCCTATCGCAGCCAGTCGCTGGTCGGTTTCCTCGACGGCCCCGAGCCGCAAGTCGAAAACAGCCAGGTCGAAAATTCATAGAAACAATGCCGGTCCGCTTCTGCGAACCGGCGAATGGAAGGTGTGTCTCCCTTTGTGGTGCGGGCGTCGGCCGGAAAAGTTCCAGCCGGCGCCCGTTTTTTTGTGCGGACCTAATATGAAATGCTAACCGTGAATGAACGCCAATAGACGCGAATAGATTTCCTCGCTTTGCACCTGTCCTTCCGGTCAACCGGCGACCTGTTCCCGACGCCAACAACACTTGCACTCCGGATGGGAAGAGTTTCCGCCCAGCCAGCGAACAACCTCCCGGTGCAATTCATTGATTCCCCCGCTCTGGGCGATCGTTCCCACCGTCCAGCGACTCATTCCCACCGCTACGGACCACCTCCAGAAGTCTGCGGAAGCCGTCCACCCCGCCAGCGGACCACTCCTCGGTCCCAGCGAACCACTGCCCCACCCCGGTGAATCACTCCCTGGCGGGGTGGACGACTCCCCGGCACCAGCGAAACACCGACCCCGCCAGCGGCTCATTCCCCGGCACCGGGGAACGACTCTCCGCACCCGGCGACACATCAGCTGGCGGGGTGAAAGACCGCCCCCAACCAGCACAACTCCCCCCAGAGCCGGGTAAACACCCGCTCCGGGAAAAAACAGTTTCCCCAGTGAGAAAAACGATTCCGCCTAACAAAAACAGCGGGATTTTCAGTCCGACGCACATGCGAAATGACTAAATTCGCTAAACCTCCAATTGGTTTGGAAAACCTGCCTTTTCGACCGCAGGAGATTTCGATTATTTTGGACGCTTATTCCAAAATCTCCAGAATTGTTGGCGGACAAGGCCGGTTTTGTTGTTATCTTTTGCGAACATTTTGGTGTGTCACGGAACAACGACATGTGAGCGGAGGCTGTATGAAAAGTCGCGCGCGGTTTGGGTTGGGTTTGCTGGCGTTTTTCAGTTTTGTTCAATTCGTTATTCCGATTGTTTGCAAAGGGCAGACAGTGGCGTCCGGTACAGTCACTGAATCAACGCCATCAAAATCGCCAGAAGTGATGAGAATCACCGCGACCGCACCTTTGAGGAAATCGGCGAATCCAGCCGCTAGGATTTTTCACGGCGAAACCGTTTTGGGTGAACTTGACGCTGCTGGGAGTTATACTTGCGCCCTGGCACTTGTTAACTACACAGACGTGCCGGTTGTCATCAAGGCAATGAAAACCAGTTGCTCCTGCATTTCACCCAAATTCCCCGAAACGATTCTTGAACCGGGTGCGACTGTCACCGGTGACGTCAATTTTCGTGTTCCGGCGGAATCATCGACCGGAGAATTTCATGGCAGAATTGAGTTTCACGTGGATCCCGCGAGCCCTCCAATCGGTGCGGTGAATTTTTCCGGAAAGATAATGGGCAGTCTGTATGCGGGTGCAGACATTCATGTTTTGGAGTTAATAGAAAACGTTGGCGAATGGAACATCCCCATTTTTTTCACGGACCCTATCACGCTCCAAACGCTGGCTGTAAAAAAGGGGCCGGGACTCGAGGACGTCCAAGTCAGTTTGGATCGAAATCGACAGGGGCCATTTCTTCGAGTGGTTGTCGCCGAGCCGATGCTTGATCCAGGTGGCGTTTTGGGGGCTTTCGAATTATTTCACGAACCGACTGGGCAATCGCGCAGGATTTCGGTCACCATTTGTCGTTCCTCGCCCTTCAGGCTTAGCCCTCAAACACTGCACTTCGCTCGAAAAAGAGACAGCGAAACGGAGTACCGTGCAATAGCCATGTTGCAATTGTCTGACGAATTGGTGCGCACGGAAAAGGACGGAAAGGCAGGTCCAACTGCTCCACCGGAAACGACATTAACCAACATCCAGCTGCAGATTGGCGATGAAACCGTTGCCGTCGAATTCGTTCGGCTGGGAACGAGCCTGGTTTACAAACTAACTGCAACTTGCTCGGAAGAGTTTTTGAGAGATCAACTTTTAAAAATCAAGAACTCCGAAAAGGCAGAAGGTGCAGATTCTTCACCGGCAAACGTAGTTTGGACGGTCCAGGCAGCGAACACCGGTTATACAGTGCAGGGTGATTTTCGTGTAACTTTTCAAGGAGAGTAAGATGTTCGTGCAAAAAATCGCAACAGTCTTGTTAATGACGTTGACATGTCTCGGAACAGGCGTTTGCTTGGGTCAAGAGCCGGTTGCGGAAAAGTATCCAATTGTAGAGCCAGGCACAATCGGCTGTTTTGTAACCGTCATGGTAAAGTGTACGGACTACCCCGAGGCACCAGATTTGACTGGCTGTCGGGAAACCAAATGCGGACGGGTAATTGATCCTTTTGGATAATATTGAAAAATGGAAATGTCCGCAGGATATTCAATATCACGCTGTCGATTCAAAATATCCACGGGTTGCGAAGGCGATTGTGGGTATGACCGGAGTATCTGAATTCTTCGACACGACCTGGAATTGTGGCATACACATGGGCTGCAATTGTCCCATCTATCCTCCACCTCCACCGGCGTCGAACTTTCCGATTCCAGATTGTGACATTGACTTCACGGTTAATGGGAACGGTTTTGACGTGCCAGCGCAACTCACGTAAGTCTCGCCCTCATGCGAAGGAACGGCAAACCCTAATGACCCAGGGACAGCCGATCCAGACGACGTGGAAGTTACTGTAATCGACTAGAGAGTTGTCAGAATTGATTCTCAGGATTGACCGTTTTGGCGCTAGCCGGGGTTGCTCAGATTAACCGTGGCTAGCGTCCCGAACGCTCGATAATAATGGCTTTTGGACTGACTTTGCGCCGGCGAATCGTCAGCGAAAAAACTTGGTTCAGCTAACGGCAGGTGTTGGCTGCGACTAATCCCTCTTTATCGTTCAGCGGCATTTTGCCGGTTGAAAAAAACGATTTCCCTGGTTCCAGACGGGTCGAACTAAGATGAATTCCATGAATGGCTTTATTACGATTGCATGCCTTGCCGTCTTCTCCACTGCAATAGCGACGAAAACGGCCTGCTCTCAGGAAAAGACTGCGGAGACCGGCGACGCATTGGAATGGAGTGCAGAAAGCCGCGAGCTATTTGGCTATTTTGAAGCGGCCTATGCCAATGCAAGCGCAATTCGAAAGGGCGATTGTCTGTTTCGAATTCATGAAACCTTTGATTCAGTTGGACACAACCCAGATGAATTGAATTTGGAAGGCGTACTCGACAATATCGAAGTTCTCGTGCGGTTGCGATTTGATCACGACCTTCAAAAGGCAGCCATTGCGACACTACGGGTTGTAGAAAGAACGGATCTGACGCTGAAAGATCCGGAAACGGGCGGAATGGGGAAAACGCAAACAACCAGATCGACTGTGGCGTTTTGTATCGATTCAGATTCGGCCAGCCAGTACTCATTTATGAATGGTCGGTTCAACGGAAAAAATTCTCTAACAAACGGATCGCCGATCGATACCATGCGCGCTTTGGCAATTCCCGATTTGCGTGGATTGGGCTGGACGGGAGGTTTGACTTGGAACACCCACGATTTGTTCCGGGCTTGGCTTCGCGCATCGGAGTCAGGGCGACATTCTTATGAAGTCCGCAAGCAATCAGCCCAGTTTGTGGAAATTTGAAAGTATTGCGCGGCTGACCCCAGAAAGGAAGACTACAACTATTACACTGATTTTCGTGTCGCTCCCGATTCATTGACGATCATCAGGTCGCAGTCCTTCAGGAAAGATCACGAAACCGGCAAGATTTTCAAAATTTCGCCTGCCGGGGACGTCGAGTGGAAGGAGATATCTGATGTGCAGGTACCGATTCGATTGCAATATTCAGATAGTGACATCAGGCGCGCAGGCAACCATGCTCAACAGTGGGGCCGGGTAGAACACCGAATGGACATTCATTGGTTGTCCGTGAACGAACCGATTTCACCGTCCGCTTTTGATGGAACTGAACTTCATCAACCAGAGTCGGTCAGCGACCTTCTTGATCCCGTCAAAAACAACGCCACTTCCATCATCGAACTTATGCGGCGGGAAACACCTGTGGAAACAAAGCCTGAAAGTGGAAAAGTGGGAGCCGCAGCAACCATTAATAAATGAACTCTTCGCCATTCTTGATCCGCTTTGTTCCTTTTGGCAAGGATGCCTATTCCGCAACGATTGCTTGGCCAATTGAAGCATGATCGAAAGCCAACATTAAATCTACCAACTTCAATAGCGGCAGGCCAAACCTTCGGTACCCTTGCCCGGTTCGCCGGAAAAAACTTGCGATACTTTTCGACAATTTTTCCAAAACTGGCAAAAAGATTGGAGGTCCGACGCAGGTTTTGTTATTTTTTGATCTTTGTTCCCATGGTCCAATGTTCGTCAAGCTTGATTCTTCCAGAACCGGCCTGTCGTACTTGTTACAACCATGAGCTGCCAAGCGAGGTTCAAAAAATGATCAACAAAATCCAAAAGCGTGGTTTGGAAACAGTTCGGTCAAAAGGTCAGCGGGCATTTACCCTGGTTGAACTGGTCACCGTTATCGCCATCATCCTGATATTGGTAGGCCTATTGTTGCCTGCAATTCAGCATTTGCGTGAGGCCAGCCGGCGGACCACCTGCACCAGCAATCAGAGGAACTTGGGGCTCGCGGTTCTGAACTTCCAGACATCACGTGGTCACTTTCCTGGCCATGAAGTTGATTACGATTACCATTTGGGCTTTATTTACCTGCTACTACCGTATCTCGAACAAAGCCCACTGTTCTCAGAAATTGATCCGAAGTTTTCGTACAACGACGACCGCAATGACAATCCGGCGAGGACGATTGTTCCAGTTTTGATTTGCCCTTCGGACGGAGTTCAATTTTCACCGGGCGAACGTTTTGGACCAACCAACTACGTCGGTAACGCTGGAGTTGGATTTGACGTGGGTGGTTATAACGGCGTGTTTGCACCCGGAGTAACCGGATTGAGTCCGGCAGATCTTGAAGACGGTATGTCCAATACGGCGATGATCTCGGAGGCCTTGAGTTCAGGCGAGGATTATTACCTGCGATGGATTTTTGATTCACCAAGGCGTTTTTCTCCAGCCGAGCAAGACGAATTCGCCAACTACTGTCGGAGAAACCGGATTCGGAGCGACTCAACTGATGTTTTCAGTCGATGCGCGACATGGATGGGACCAAGTCTGGAGCAAGTACACTACAACCATTTTGTTGAACCCGGTTATCCATCCTGTCTGAACAAGAATTCCGTAACATTGGGAAGTTTCCCTGCAAACAGCTACCACCCGGGAGGAGTAAACGTCCTGTTTGCAGATGGACACACGGATTTTGTGGCCAATTCTATTGACCTTGGAGTTTGGCGTTCACTTGGTTCCCGAAACGGAATTGACCGATAATGGTTGCTTGGCAATCTATTTCTTTTTTCCTATTCTTCAGAAAAGGGGAACCACGATGAACCGTTCGTCCAGCATCAGCAGCATTATTCTCCTCTTGGCTTGCGTTGGTTTCAGTTACGCCCAAGCGGGGACAATAACAAACCCAGTCAACAATGAAGTGTTTGCTTCCTCGTCTACGATCGCAGTTTTAGGCTCGGTAACCCCGGCGCAAACAAATGCAGAGTATCAATGCGTTTTAAAACTAATTGGGCGAACTGGTCAAACTATCGACAGTTATGGTTTTGTAGTAACAAGTGATGACGATTTTGATCCAATTTCCTTTTCCCACAATTTCGAACCAACTGACAGCGGCTGGCCAACGGAAAATTGCACGATCAAGCGTTATGTTACCGACATGGAACACGAAGTAGCTTCAGTTCGAATCTCCGTTCAATGACAACCAGAATCCAAGGATGAGCTCGACCGTAATCGACAAGTGACAGCGGCCAAATCCTCAATCTGTTTACTATTTCCCTCGGTCCAATTCCATGAGTAATTCCGAATGAAAACTGTATTCAGCCTGATGATGGTGTTCCTGGTTTTTGCAATCGGTGGTTGTCGAAAGGCGGTCGAGCAAGTTCCTGCGGTACATCCGGACCAGGAACTGTCCCTTCCTGCGATCGTGGCAGATTTATCCAAAAAAACGGCAACATTTGAATCCGCGTTGACTTCGTCGATTGACGCGAAAAAAACGACCAGAGTGATCGTGAAGGTGAGTTTTGTCGGCGAAGCCCCTGAGGGGGATTCGGTTCCTGTCGTCCTAAGTTTTTATAAGAATCAGAAAGTTTACCAAAGTGCTGGCGCAGTGCTTGACCTAAAAACCGGGACCTTTGACGAGGTTTTTAATTCCCCCGAACCCGGCACGTACATCCTAAAATTCGTTTTGATTACACCTGCGTCCAGATTGGAAGCAACGACGCCAATCGTACTCAAATAAGTACGCTTCGCGCATCTGCGAAAGGTCTACGCAAGATCTGGTGGTTAAAGTTACTTCAAGCTAATTTCGCTGCGCGTTTTCCTGCAGGTTTGTATAGATTTTCGAAGCCCGTTTCCACCGGGGCCAGTCGCCCCGGAGCAGCTTCATATCCGGACTGATTCTTCCCTGCTCCACCCACTTGTCAAGCATGGATTTGGGAACCGGCCCGTACTCGTTGTCGTCCTGGTTTCGAACCACCCAGGTATCGAAGGGTGGTTGCGCTTTCCAGGGATCGTGGCCATTGCTGACCGGTACTCCCTCCTGCAAAACCCGCGGCCGGTCCTTGCGAACAAGTTTTGCCGGAACATGCAAATCAGTCGGCGGTTTTTTGGTCCGGTCATCGAGCCAGTCATTGACCCGGGTTGCGCCGGTATCGTCCGGCACCAAAGCCAGTACCTTTTTCAGGTCCTTCTTTGCGGCGTCAAACTGTCCGTGTTGAATGCAGGCCAAAGCCCGGGCAAACCGTCCAACCCGTTCGGCGCTGGTGTCACCACTGGTCAGGGAAAGAACCGATGAAAAATCGGCTATCGCACAGGAACTGGAGCCCATCCGGTAGTAGATCTTGCCGCGGGTCAGCAGAATCCGGGCGACTTCGTGCGGTTCCCCAAACCGGTGCAGCGATTTGGTCAGCCAGATCAATGCCTCCTGCTGGCGGGACTGGAGACTCATTGCCATCGCCCGCCCCACCACCGCAGGCAACAACCCCGGATCCTGGCGTATGCATTTCTCAAAATCGGCCAACGCAGCAACGGCATTTCCGGTCTTGAGCCAGGCCCTTCCTCTGGTGCAAAGCAGATCCAGCGGTTCCCCGGCCAAATCGATGGCCCGCGAAAGATCCTGAATTGCCAGTTCCGGCCGCCCACCTTGCAACAGGACTCCCGCCCGCATTTTCCACGCTGCAGGATCGTTGGAGTCCAGCCAGATGGCCCGGTTGAATTCCTGCCTGGCCCGCTCCAGGTCCCCCCGGCGCTGGCGGATTTCACCGCGCAACAGGCGGTAGCGGGCCACGTCGGGTGCAATCTTGATCGCCTTGATGATGTCCGAAAGTCCCCGGTCGATCTCACCGTTGGCGACATACGAAATCGCCCGGGCGTAACGGGCGGCATGGTTGGTCCGGTCCCGGCGCACCAGTCGCGAGAGATATTCGATTGCTGTTTGATGCTGGCCCAGCTGCTGTAGCAGGCGGGCGAACCGGAGCGTAACAAACGGCTCCGCGCGTTCCTGTTCCAGTACGATTCTGTAATCCTCGATCGCCTGGAATGAATTGCCCAGGAATTCGTGGGCCAGCCCCCGGTTGCGGTGCAATTCAACCGATGGCTTGTCGCTCCGCTGGATTCGCCGGCCAAAATACTCGACGCAACGCTGCGCAACCGGTCTCGCAAGTGTCAGGTAACTTCGCGCCTGATCCGAACGGAACTTCATGACCTGCTGCAGATCGGCCACTGTTTCATTCCACTTCTGCAACCGGGAATGAACCGCCGCCCGCCAGACCCAGGTACCCACCTGATCGGGCTGAAGCTGCGAGGCGGCAACAAAATCTGCCAGCGCATGGTCCAGATCACCTTGTTCATGAAATGCGGTTCCGCGCCGGTAATACAAATCCGCACGTACCGAACGGCACTTTGCCAAATCAACGGCGCGCGAGAAATCTTCAACCGATTCCCGAAATTCGCACAGCCCAAACCGGATCTGTCCGCGCACACCGTAACTCTCCGCGCGATGGTCATCCAGGGCAATTCCCTGCTCAATGGCCGACAGTGCCTGGTCAAAATCCTGCGCCGCCAGATGCATACGGGCCTGGCCGACCCATGCGTCAGCCAGCTGCGAATCCATTTGCAGGGCGTGCGAAAAGGCCTGCATGGCTTCTGCCGTTTTCCCGATCGCGGCATAGGACTGGCCCAGCTCCACAAGCAACAGGGGATCGTTCGGATTCAACCGCAACGCTTCACCAAATCGCGCAATGGCCGTGCGGTGATTCTCCAGCCGCGCATACAGCCGGCCTTTCAGTCTCCAGGCGGCTCCCAGATCAGGATGTTCGGCCAGAATCAGCCGCAAGTCACCCAACGCAAGGGTTACGTCGCCCAACTCACCACGCAGGGCGGCATGTTCCAGCAAACAATTCGGATCGCGACCGGCCATTTGGCCCAGCATGGCCAGGTCCGACCGGGCCTCGGCTTTCCGTCCATGGAAATAATTGGCGCGTGCACGACAAACCAGTGCCTGCCGCCGGATTTCCAGGTCTTCGGAACAAGTGGCCCGGCTGGCCAGCTCCGCGCAACTGCGGTAATCACGCTGTTCCAATGCTGCCAGAGCCAAACCCAAACTTGCCTGATGCAACGAAGGATTGATATCCAGCGCGCGATTGAGATCCCCGGCCGACCCGTCCAGGTCGCCACACCTCAATCGGACCCAGCCGCGCCCAAACCACAGCTGCGCGTTTTTCGGTGCCTGATCCAGTTGAACCTGGTACCATTCATTGGCCCGTTGAAGATAATCCAGTTGAAAATTCGCATACCGCCTGGCATCCGCTGCGGTCCTGGTGCTGGCCTGGTACAAGTCGTCCAGGGCCAGCGGCCATTTGTTCTGCTGTCCACGCGCCGCCGCTCGCCAGGCATAAACACGGTGATCGCGCCAGCCAAAATTCAGTGCCTGGGTACAATCTTCCTCTGCACCGATCGAATCTTTTTGCTTCAGTTTCAGATAACCGCGCAGCGCAGTCGATTCACCCCGCTGGTTGCTGGTGCTGGCCAGGCTGATCGCGGTATCAACAATTTCGATCGCCTTTTCGAGCTCGCCACTCTCCAGGAACCTCATCGCCTGTTCATAGTTCTTTTCGTACAACCGGACGCCCGTCCTCGCTTGTTCAACAGGGGGTCCGGTTTCTCCGTTTTCGACCAGACTCCATCCACACCCCTCGCAGTTGACAGCAAACGACTCCAGACGCTGATTGCATTTGGGACAACGGGTTGTCATCGCCAGTGCCTCGCGTTATTCAGGAAATGTCGGCGGCCAGACCCGCATTTCGGCCAGTTGAAGAGTTGGACCCGTTGGTATTTTCGAACTCGACTTCCAGGCATTGATCAATCCGGCCTTTGACCTGTTTGGACTTGTATCTTTTTGAACAAAATCGTCCAACCACAGCGGCGATACCGTCGACTACACCCTCCGGGTCAGGAAAGATTTTGTAATCAGTAATCAGGCGGATAGAGCTGGAATTTCTTTTAATTTTGAACTGGATCGCCCGGATTCAATTATCCGCCGCCCCGAAAACCGCGTCAAACCTGAAAATCCGAAGAATGGGCCGGAATTACAGTAAACTGCGGAATCCTGTACGTGGAAATCTGAGCCGTTTGGTCAGGTGGTAACGGCCGGATGCCCTGGTCGATTCCCCCACCACTTTGGGACTGTTCATGCTCAAAAACCCTGACACCAGTCTGGAAACGGGGGGTGTTAGGCCCGAAACACCCGGGAATTCGTCAAACCGGAAAATTTCGGGCTTATTTGCGGGTCAACCGAAGTACTTCCGGCCGGAAACGTGGTTTAACCTGGTAGAGTAGGTTTGGGACTTGTAGCGCCGAAGGATCAGGCGGGCAAAAACCAGGTACTTTGGCAGGCTATTGCCAACCGTCCCGAAATGACCGGGACACACGGGACCCGATCCTGAAACGGGATCCCCGCATCGAATTCAGGCTCTCAGTGGACACCAAAATCATGAACCAGCCAGTTCGTTTGACCAAATCCGTTTTCGTGGCATTTGTTGCCGTCGCCGTTCTTGCAATCTCGACATCCCTATCGTTTGCCCAGGACTCCGGTCGGGGCGGAGACCGTGGTGGAGACTGGGGCGGAGGCCGGGGTGGCGACCGTGGTGGAGATCAGGGTGGTGGAAATTGGGGCGGGCGCCGTGGTGGAGATGGTGGCGGAGGAGGCGGATTCGATGCCTCCGGATTTCTCAGACGAATGGACGCCAATGGAAATGGAAAACTCGAGAGCAGTGAAATGTCGGGGCGTACCAGGGGTTTTATCGAAAACCTTGGAATCGATACTTCCAAGGACATTTCCCTTGAAGAAGTTATCCGCAAAGCTGGCGGAGAATCGGGTAGCCAGACCAGCGAAAAAGAACCCGTAGGAAGCCGGGTAGTAGTCCGAAGGGTTCCCGGATTTGATTTGCCAAACGATTCGACTGGCAAGGTCGAAGGATTTGGGATTCAACCTGACTACACAAACTCAGACGAAGTCGAAAAGGATTACGGCGAAGATGTTTCACGTTCGGTGAATCGCGCGTTTCGCCGGTATGACCGGAATGAAAATGGCGTTTTGGAGCCCGATGAAACGGCCGACGGCCAGCTGGGGAATCCAACTCCCCAGGAATCTGACTTGAACGGCGACGGCCTACTCAACCGTTACGAAGTTGCCGAACGGTACAAGGCCAGAGAAAACGCCTCCAGTCGAAACGAGTCACCCGCTCCTGAATCACGTTCGGAGAACGGATCCGATCAGGGATCACGATCCGGCCGTGGAGGGGATCAGGGACAACCTCAACCCGGCGGTGATAATGGCGAAAGCCGTTTTTCCCGCAGTGGCGGCAGTGACACCGGTGGAGGTGGGGATGGCTCGACTGGTCGTGGCGGACGCTCACGCGAATCTACTGGCGGCGAAGCCATGGCGGCAGCACCGGCACCACCCAGCAGTTCTCCCGTCGCGCCCCCCAGCGGCGACCGGATGCTGCGGAGCTACGCGGAAAGCCTGCTCAAACAATACGATACGGACGGAGACGGCCAACTGTCCAAAGACGAAATGTCCAAAATGCGACGTCCTCCAGCCAACGCCGACCGCGACAATGACGGAATGGTGACGACTGGTGAACTGATGGATGCACTGGCAGCCGGTGAAACCGCCACCGCCAGTTCCGGCGGCCCACCCTCAGAGAACACAGGCAACGCAGGCGGTGCGCGGGGAGGTCGGGGCGGAGGATTTGGGCGCGGCAGAGGCGATACGGCCGAAGCCCCACCGGACGAAGGTTCTGGTAGAACCAGTAGCTCATCGTCACGCCGATTCTCATTCAATTCGAATGATGCAAACCTGGATGGCCAAATCCAGATGCATGAATTTGAAACCGATTGGACTAACGAAAGGCTGGCGGAATTCCGGCTGCTGGACAAAAATGACGACGGTGTAATCACGGCTGAAGAATACGCCCAGCGTGATCGGTAATTGACCTGCAATTTCCCCCCGGGTCTTGCCCGGGGAATTGCCTGGCAACTGTTCCGTCCCGTTTGTTGCGGGACTCTCTGACCGGCCAATGGTTCGATGGCTGGCCGTCGAACGGCCCGGTCCTATAATTGCCTTTTTGCAGCGACCCTTCTGTCGGACTGTGGCAATTGGACAATTCAAAAACCAAATCGGGGCAGGCGGACGATTCGGTCCAGTCAGGTTCTTCCCTGATTCCGGAGAGCCAGCAACCGTATGCGATGGCGTTGCTCGCGATCTGCCTTGCCGCCATGGCCTGGTTCGTTTTGGACCAGCGAATCCGGCAAGGGAGACTGGTTGATATCGACGATGCTGGCAAAATTGCCTGGGAAATGAAAGTCGATGTAAACCATGCCAAGTGGTCCGAATTGGCCTCTCTGCCCGGTGTCGGCCCCGTCTTGGCAAGGGCAATCGTCCAGGACCGCGAGCAAAACGGACACTTTCAGTCGCTCGACCAGCTTTCGCGTGTTCCCGGCATCGGCGAGACCAAACAGAAACAGCTCGGCGAATATCTCCTGTTCATGGTAGATTCACAAGATTCGGAATTGACCCGACCCGACGACTGACCCAGGCATCTGCATGTTTCGACTGACCGCCCCGTTTGAACCCGCCGGCGACCAGCCACAGGCCATCGAAACGCTTGTAAAGAATCTTAACGCCGGAACGAAACATCAGGTCCTGATGGGCGTCACCGGTTCGGGCAAGACCTTTACGATGGCCAATGTGATCCAGCAGATGCAGCTGCCGACGATGGTTATCTCGCACAACAAGACGCTGGCTGCGCAGCTGTACAGTGAATTCCGCGCGTTCTTTCCCTACAACGCCGTTCACTACTTCGTCAGCTATTACGATTACTACCAGCCCGAGGCGTACATTCCCCAGCGGGATATCTACATCGAAAAAGATTCCTCGATCAACGAGGAAATCGACCGCCTCCGTCTGGCAACGACCAGTTCCCTGGTCAGCCGCAAGGATGTGATCATCGTCGCCAGTGTCAGCAGCATCTACGGGCTCGGCTCGCCCGACGATTACAAACGGATGATGATTTCCCTGCGGGTTGGCGAGACGATTGACCGGGACGACATGCTCGCGCGACTGGTCGATATTCAGTACCAGCGGAACGACATCGCATTCGAGCGCTCCAAATTCCGTGTCCGTGGAGACTGTGTGGAAATCTGGCCTTCCTACGAAGAATATGCCTACCGCGTGGAACTTTGGGGCGATGACATCGAACAGCTCTCGATGATCAATCCGATCAGTGGAGAACTGATCAGCCGCGAACAACAGCTGTTCGTTTACCCGGCCAAACACTTTGTAACTTCCGAGAGCCGGATCAAAACCGGGGTGGAAATCATCAAGGAAGAACTGGCGGAGCGGCTGGAAGAGTTTCGCCAACACGGAAAACTGCTCGAAGCCCAGCGTCTGTCGGCCCGAACCCGGTTCGATATCGAAATGCTGGAACAAGTGGGACATTGCCCCGGAATCGAGAACTACAGCCGCCCCCTTTCCGGCCGTCGCGTGGGAGAATCTCCCGATACGCTGTACAGTTTTTTCCCAAAAGACTTTCTGCTGATCATCGACGAATCGCATGTCGCGGTCCCCCAGATTCGCGCGATGTACGCCGGAGACCGCAGCCGGAAGATGACGCTGGTCGAGCACGGTTTTCGCCTTCCCTGCGCGCTCGACAACCGTCCGCTGAAGTTCGAGGAATGGGAAGAAAAAATCAGCCAGGCAATTTACGTCTCGGCTACGCCCAACGACTACGAACTGGACAAGACGGGTGGCGAAGTCGTCGAACAGCTGATTCGGCCCACGGGCCTGCTCGATCCGGTAATCGAAGTCGTTCCCGCGCGGGGACAGGTAAACCATTTGCTGGAACAGATTCTCGAACGGAGGGCCGCCAGCGAACGGGTCCTGGTAACAGCACTCACCAAACGGCTGGCCGAAGACCTCTCGGCGTGGCTCTGCGAAAAGGGTGTCGCCTGCAAATGGCTCCACTCTGAACTCGACGCCTTCGAGCGGGTCGAATTGCTGAAAGATCTGCGGGAGGGGCGCTTTGAGGCCCTGATCGGTGTCAACCTGCTACGGGAAGGACTCGACTTGCCAGAAGTTTCACTCGTCGCCATCCTGGACGCCGACAAGGAAGGATTCCTGCGCAGCGAAACGTCGCTGATCCAGACCATTGGCCGTTCGGCTCGCAACGTAAACGCCAAAGTGATCCTGTACGCCGACAAGGTCACGGGGGCGATGGCCAACGCAATCGCTGAAACTGCCCGACGACGAAAAATTCAACAGGAATACAACGAGACTCATGGCATCACGCCGCAAACGATCAAGAAAAACATCGCCCGGGGCATAGAGTCCGAGCTGGAGTCTCACCGCCGAGCCAACGAAATGATTGGCCAGAAAGACGAGAAGGTCTATATCACCGAGGAATACATCAGCGAGTTGCAGACGGAAATGCTCGAAGCGGCGGAGTCACTCGATTTCGAGCGCGCCGCAAACCTGCGCGACCGGATCGCCAAAATGCGTGATTCGGTCGGAGAACCG
>Ga0163150_10004047_pt1 | contig 19972 bp, 13 predicted proteins | sample OliLakLV19P2IB_FD_148628 | JGI IMG/M metagenome (GOLD analysis project Ga0163150, IMG submission 148628) | Freshwater microbial mat bacterial communities from Lake Vanda, McMurdo Dry Valleys, Antarctica - Oligotrophic Lake LV.19.P2.IB | ecosystem: Environmental > Aquatic > Freshwater > Lake >...
CTACGGACTCTCGTCCGTCCACCGAGCCCACCTGCTGAACGTCAACTACATCTACGACCTCCCGTTCTTCGCCAAAGCGGCAAACCCGATCCTGCGCCACGGGCTCGGTGGCTGGGAACTGGCCGGTGTGACTACTTACCAGAGCGGCGCGCCGAATACCTTCACCGCCCTCACCGATTCCGCCCGCATCGGCACCGCATCCACCCGAGCCGAAGTCATCGGCAACCCCGTGCTGCCAAAGTCGGAGCGAACCCTCGCCCGCTGGTTCAACACCGAGGCATTCCTCGCGCCGGAGCGCATGGTCGCCGGCCGCTTCGGCAACTCCGGCCGTAACGTCTTCATGGGGCCTGCGTTCAACCAATGGGACATCTCCGTCATCAAGAACTTCCAGCTCCACGAACGAGCCCGCCTGCAGTTCCGCGCCGAGTCGTTCAACGTCTTCAACCACCCGTCCTTCACCAGCATCGACACCACTGTGCGCTTCGACAGCGCCGGCCGCCCGGCCCAAACGTACGGAGCCGTTACCGGAGCCGGCCCGGCCCGCGTGCTTGAGTTCGGAATGAAGTTGTACTTTTAAGCAACATGCTATTTCGCATCGCGCTGCTTCTTTCATCTCTCTGCCTTACCGCGGCCGAGCCGCGGGCGTGGAAGCGGCACGTCATAGCCGATGGCTTCGTTTCGCAAACTGCCATTGCAGCCGATTTCACCGGCGACGGCCGAATCGACGTCGTCGCCAGTGACATCACGGCCAAAGACGAAAGAGTGATCCTCTTCGTAGCCCCGGACTGGAAGCCCGTCGTGCTCCACCGCGGCATTCGGACCATTCACTTCGCCATCATTGACGTGAACCGCGACGGCAAGCCCGACCTCGTAGCATGCCGTTACCATCCCGGCCAAATCTACTGGCTGGAGAATCCCGGCGACGCTCTCCACCAGCCGTGGAAGTACCACCTGATCGACGACGCCCCGACGCTTGGAGGAGCCGACGGAGTCCACGGCCTGTTCGCCGCCGACATCGATGGAGACAAGCGCCCCGAACTCGTCGCCAGCAGCGGTCAGCCCGAAGGCCCGCACCGCGATTCGCTCGTCTGGTACACCGTGCCCGTGCCCTCCGCCTCCGGCAAGCCCTGGCCCAGGCACTTCGTCGCCGATCGCGACGCCCCCGGTCTTAGCCACTACATCGGAGTCGGAGACGTCAACGGCGATGGCAAACCCGACGTCGCCAGCGCCGCCAAAGACTCACCCGGCGGAAACTGGTTCGCCTGGTGGGAGCAGCCCTCTGACCCCCACAAGCCATGGCGGAAACACCCAGTCGCAGCGGATCAAACAGGAGCCACCAACATCCTGATCGCCGACCTGAACGGCGATCGCAAACCGGATTTCATCGCCACCCGAGGCCACGGCGTGGGGGTCACCTGGTACGAAGCACCCAACTGGATTCCACATGACGTCGACCCAGACATCAAAGGTCCCCACGCGCTTGGAACGGCAGACCTCGACGGCGACGGGGACACCGACGTAGCGGTGGTGGCCAAGGATAGCCGCGTCGCCGCCTGGTATCGGAACGACGGCAAAGGCAGCTTCATCAAACACGTCATCCACACGGACCAGTCCGCGTACGACCTTCGGCTCGTAGACATGGATGGCGACGGCGACCCGGATCTACTCGTGGCCGGTTTCGAAAGCAAGAACGTGGTCTGGTACGAAAATCGATAGTCTATTTTTCACCTTTCGCAAGCGGAACGACGGAATATTGGCAATAATATACGTGACGGACCACGGCAACTCAGCCATACTTGAGTTATGGAAGCGCCAAGCACATTACAGGAAGCAGTTCTTTGCTTCGCAGAGTACGAAAACTGCTGCCGCTTCATGGTCGAGTTTCGCTGGCCTGATGGTGTTGTGCGCTGCCCTAACTGCGGATCGGACCACGTTACCTATCTCGCTAATGCCCGCGTGTGGAAGTGCTACGAGAAGCACCTGTCCCCGAAGTTCAGCCTCAAGACTGGCACTGTATTTGAAGACTCGCCGCTCGGGCTCGACAAGTGGCTTCCCGCTGTTTGGCTGATCGTGAATTGCCGCAACGGTGTTAGCTCCTGGGAACTCCACCGCGCCCTTGGCGTGACACAGAAGACGGCATGGTTCATGCTGCACCGAATCCGCCTTGCAATGCAGGATGACTTCAACGGAGGCAACCTTGCTGGCGAAGTCGAAGTAGATGAAACCTTCATCGGCGGCAAGGCGCGGAACATGCACAAACGCCGTAAGGCCAAAGTACAAAAGCATGGCCGCAACACTGGTGGAAAAACCATCGTACTCGGGATCTTGGAGCGTGCGTCTGAAGGCAAACCGAAGCGTATTCGGACCAGTGTTATCGCTGATCGTAAGAACCCTTCAATGCAGCCAGAGTTCAGGGCGCACGTAGAGCCCGCTTCGGCGCTCACGAGAAATAAACCACTTCTGCTCTCCAGAAGTGACCCGGACAACCTGATCTGACCGGAGCGTTGCGGGGCATTGCAGGCGCAGTGGTGACGATGAAACGGTCACCATGCCAGAAGCCCGGAAGAGACCCTGCTGTATTTGCCGCCGCTGGTTTCGCCCGGACAATCGCACGGGAGACCGTCAGCACGCCTGCGGCAACCCGGACTGTCAGACCGCGCGGCGGAAGAAGACCCAGGCCAACTGGCGCGGACGCAACCCGGAATACGCCCGCACCCGGCGGATCGACCAGCGCGCCGCCGAGCTGCCGCCACCGGAACCACAGCGTTTACCCGCCCCTTTGAACCAACTGCCCTGGGATTCTCGCGAAAGACCTGTTCGGCCCCAAAGCCACTGATTTTATTGGGCTTACGGCCGCACTTCTCCTCCGCGCCGCGAAAGACCAGTTCATATCGTATCTCGTTGATCTCACAGGGTTTCCAAGCCGACTTCCCCCTCCAGCCGCGAAAGACCAGTCCCCGCCGGCCCGCATACTGGTCCCCATCGACGACCATCGCGATGCAACTGGAATTTCACCAGCTCGACCGGCCCTGTGAGCATCTCCGCGTGCACCACCCCGACCGCCACCACCGCCTCATCGCCTCGCTCGCCGATGCCGGCCAACAGACGCCCATCGTCGTCGTAGCCGCACCGAACAGCGACCGCTACCTCGTCATCGACGGCTATAAGCGCCTCGCCGCGCTGCGCAAACTGGGCCGCGACACGGTGGATGTGGTGGTTTGGCCCATGAGCGAAGCCGAAGCCCTGATCCTCGACCGCTCGCTGCGCCTCGCCGAACAGGAAACCGCGCTCGAACAAGGCTGGCTGCTGGCGGAACTGGAACGGCGCTTCGACTACGATCTCGAAGCACTGGCGCTCCGCTTCGATAAAAGCGCCAGTTGGGTCTCACGGCGACTCGCGCTGGTCGAGGCGTCGTGCATGTAGATGCCATCGCCTTTGGTCAGGGATGATGTGTTCCTTACTGAGGTGGCGCAGATCGGTAAGGCGTCCGTCACTGGCGCAGAGGATGCAGCGGCAATCGGGCCAAGGAACGTTCAAGTTCCACCCCCAGCTTCAGTCTACCGGATGATCCGCATTGCGGCGAAGGCCGCCCCCCTTCTCAGAGCTATTTATTGGCTTAAGCTTACATGGTTTATTGTCGTTCCCTTGGTGCGTGTGCTCGCCGTCCAGTAGGACGATGAGGCCGCGAAGAATCCGGTGCCCTTGTCACCAAACTTGCCGTTATGAATTGTCTTCGGAAGCCCCTACTGCTAACACTACGAGCAGGAGAGGCAGCGCCGCGAGCCCGATGAAGTCCGTGCTGTAGAACTTCACCTTCGGCTCGAATTGTTCCCACTGGAACATTCCGCGCACCGTGCTCAGCAAGCTTAGCAGTACGGCGAGAGCCAGCACGAGTGCATCAAAGGCTGGTGCACTTGCTGATTGGAATGTGTCTTGTGCCCAGTGTTGCACGCCGCTCGGCAAAGCCGCAGTGAAAAGCCTTGAAGGTGAGCCGTCCTTTGCCAGAAAGGCCTGTGATCGCCAAGCTCTATCAATGGCCTGCGCAGGTGTCTCTTTGGGTGGTTCGGGTATCCTGACCGGAAGAACAGCGTTTTGAGTCGTGCGGGTCTTCGCCGCTGCCCGCTTCCCTTTCTTCGTCGACGGAATCTTCTTGGCCGACGATTGCACTTCGGTTTTGGCTGGTGTTACATCAGTTAACTTCTGGGTCGTGCTCAATTCCTTGCCGAGCGCAACCAACATGATGAGTGAGAGCGCGACGCCAAGGGACGAGGATCCCATGATAATTCCCTTTTTCGTGCCGCCGCAGCACCAGGCCGTCCGCAGTTGATCGATCAGCAGGTACCCAAGCGATCCTACAATGCCCACTGCAAGGCATACCCCGAAGATGACACTCGCAAGCGCTAACACTGCCATCAACAGCCAGCCCAATACTAGACCGAAAAAGTTCAGGACTGGAAGGAATATGGTGTTGTACAAGAACAGCCACGCCTTTTGAAGGAAGGGAAATAGAAGGTAGATGAGCCCAACTGCGGCGACCACCAAGATCAGGTTCTTGGGACCGAGCCATTTCCAGAGTGCGATGATTGCGATCACGAATACTATGAAGCCGATGTACGGCCCCAGGAAGAGGAGCGCTTGTAGCAGCCAAACGAGACACCCTTGGATTAACTGAAAGATCCACCCCACTGCGGAGAAGATGCCCGCAATTATGACCCACAGTATCCACAGCGTCCATGTTGTGACGGCTAAGAGGCACGCACCGAGACCGAATGTGGTCAAGCCAAGCGTTGGAATTTTGACATCCCGTCGAACAAGTCCTAGGATCAACAACAAGCCAATGAAGCACGAGAGCCCAACAAAACAGGAACGCATCGCAGAATAAAGGAGTTCCGTATCAATCGGGTTGATGGCGGACAGAATACTCTTCGGAAGCAACGAAATACTGATGAGACCACTTGCAAATGATGACTGCGGATTGAGCCGATGAGTAGCGGTATGGCGCAGCAATCCGTGAAAATTGAAAAGGAGCACAGTGATCCCCGCCCCAACTGCGAGGAAACCCCATGCGATCCGGGATACTAAGGTCTGCGGTTGAGTGCTGTCCATGGAAGAAGCAGTATATCTGAATCGATGTGCTGTTGTCTGCTTGGTCTTCGAATCATCTCCCTGGCGAAACAGGCCTGAGGTCGACGCCCGCAACCCCGAACTGTCGGCACTCACGGAGGCGCTCGCTATCGTGTGCCTCACCAGCGATGCCTGCGACACGTTCCGGGAACAATCCGAACCGGAGCAAGGCAAAGCACCTCACGATGATCCTCAAAGAAGCCACCTGGAAGGAAGGCCAGTTGCGTAAACACGCTACTCGAACCAGTTGAATTATTGCGGTGCCCGAACTTCAGAAGACCAACATGGCAGCCGTATCGTCGGTGACGCCGTCGGCCTTCGCGCCGTAAGGAGGCATTGTGACGTCCGCAATGGCGTGGGCGTTCTCCTTACCAGTAGAGCCGGATGGCGAGCTGGATGATCCGCCCCTGCCCGTTGTTATTGCGGTCCAGAAGCCCGAACGCCTGATTGTAGCCATTGGCGAGTTGGGCCTCCCGGCTGCCGACAGGAAAATCGGCAGCGGTCTTGCCTCTGAGGTACGGTATGGGACCCACCAGCGGAGTGCCCGTCCGGCTCTGCGGCAGCGAATTGAACATTTGCGGGCTGTTCACCGCATTGGTCATGAAGGTGACGCGGTTCAGCACGTTGAAGAACTCCACTCGAAGCTGGATGTAGCGCCTCTTTTCGCTGAACGGCCGCAGTTCACGGAATAATGACGCGTTGAGTGTCTGCCGGGTTGGGGTACGCGCGTAGTCCAGCGTGCGCGGGGCGTTGCCCAGGTTGCCGAAGGCGGGCCGGGCGAATGCCTCGGGGTTGATATATGGCTCGTCGTTGGCGACCGTCTTATTCCACCGGGGGTTGATCATCGGAACCCCGGCCACCACGTCGGGCCGGATTCGTTGAGACACATTGGTCCCGTTGGGAATCCCGTTGGCATCGCCCAGAAAGACCTGGAACGGGTAACCGCTGGTGATGCTGCCAATCCCGTTGATGGACCAGTTGCCGAGCAACGCCGTCATCACGCGCGAATCGGACGCGAGTGGACGGCCACGGCTAAAGGGCGACTCGAGGTTGACTGTGACGTTGAACCGGTGCCGCGAATCAAGTGTCGAGACTGAGCGGTTCATCGCCAGGTTCAGAGGGTTCTGAACACGATCAATGCCCCAACTGTACAGGTACGCGTTATCCAGACTGCCAGACGATCCGCTGTTGATCGACTTGCCCCAGGTGTAATTCGCGCGGAATCCGACCATCCCGGAGAAGCGTCTCTCGATGGATGCGGTGCCAGCGTGGTAGATGGAATTGCCATTGGTCAGCCCGGCGAGGTTGATGGCTCCGAGCGTCGGGTAAGGCCGCATCAGGTCCTGCACCTGCACGTTGCGGAGGTTGCCGGAGGCATCGACGCGGCCGAATGGATCGGGAACCGCCTGAGCGGGATCGCCGCCCTCGTTGAGCAGATTTTCGAACTGAATCAGGTCGGGATCATTGACGCTTAATTGCGGAGAATACAGATGCGTTCCTTTCTGACCGAGATAGCTCAGGGAGAGCACCATTGCGCCGGGAAGCTGTGTCTGAAGGGTAAGACTCCAGGTCTGAATATAGGGAGCGCTGTTGGCTTTGGAGAAGGCGATCAGATTCCCCGTGGGTACGCGCGGATCGCGGGGGTTGCAGCCTGCGCAGAGGATGCCACTCGAAGGGATCTCGAGCACGGGCGCGCGCTGATGGCCGGATTGCACATAATTCCAGGGTCCGGCGCCGGCGCCGAAATCAGGAATCGGATTCCGTCCGCGAGCGGTGGTGGCCACATGGGTAATCCCGTAGCCGCCCCGAACAACCATTCGCCGCCGCGCCCACTCAAACGACGGGGAGTAGGCGAACCCGATCCTGGGCTCAAAGTTGAGCTTGTGCACGGGTTCCAGGTACTTCGGCAAGACGTGCGAGCCTGCCATTCTTCGCATCCGCCTCTATTTGCCTGTCCCAAACCTCGCCGTCGTATTGCGCGAACCATTCACGCAAGGTCCTGAGTTCGCCTGGGTTGAGGGCGGTGATCTGTTGTTCTATATGCTGGACGCGGCTCATATCGGCTCCAGCCACTAGGTTACAACGAAGAAGGTTGGCGCACACCCCCACTCCGCGGGCTGCCGGGGTCCGTCGCTGCGACGTTGTCCTTTCATCGGAATCGTCGTCGATCCGACGGCCCCCGGAACTGCGGACCGGCCCGATTGCTCAGAACCGCAGTCGCAGCGATACGCTGATTTGCCGGGGCTCGTAGAAACTGGTGCTGAACGTTCCTCCGTTGGCATTTGAGTTCTGCCCCACCCTGGCATTGTTGGCCGCATTCGGAACCAGAATCGCGCCCACTCCGGCATTAACCGCGTTGGGATTGATGTTAGTCCGGTTCAGCACGTTGGTCGCCTCGGCCAGCAACTCCATCTTGAACCGCTCCGTCATGTGAAACTGCCGGTTTACCGTCAGGTTCGTGTTGTAGAAGCCCGGCGTCCGCAGGCCGGCCACATACATCGACGTATTACCCCACCAGTATTGATCCGCCTGGTAGGTCCCGTTTGGCAACTGCACCACCGGCGGAGCGAACCGGTCCGGGTTCCACTTCAGGAAGGTGAAGGCCCCCGGAGTCACCACCCGCCCATCCGGCAGCGCCACCGAAGTCTTGCCGTCGTACCAATGCTGCAACGCGGCCGGAACCTCGACGGGCTGGTCCGCAACCTCATTGCAGCGGCCATTCATGCCGCCGCAGTTCGGCCCCCAGGGTTGCCCGCCCTGCAGCGTCACCACGCCGGCAAACTGCCAGCCTCCCGCGACCGCCCGCAGGATGTTGTTGTTCAACTGCAACTGCCCGCCCTTTCCGAACGGCAGCTCACAGGAGACCACCGCCACGAACCGGTGAGTCACGTCGTAGCCCAGGTACCCCCGATTGTTGTCCAGGTTGCGGTAATCCACGCCGCCCGAGGAAGTCGTCCCCAGACCCGCCCCCTGGGACTCCGCGTAGCTGGAGCCGCCCGCACCGCCGATCCGCCCGGTGGCCTTCGACCAGGTGTAGTTAAACATGGCGGCAAACCCGTTCGAGTAACTGCGTTCCGCCTTCACTTGCAGGGAGTTGTAGTTCGTCAGACCTTTGTTGGTCAACACCGTCTGCCCCAGCAGCCCCAGGTACGGCTTCTGCAGATTCAGTGTGGAGATATTGGCCCCGTTGATGCCCCCGCTGGCCTTGCCAACCAACGCCGGTATTGGGTTCGCCACCTGAACGGAAGCCGGATCGGTCAGCCCGTTGGACGAAAGCCACCCCGTCCGCCATGTTTGCAGCGTCGAATCCGCAATGTCGAAAGTTCCGCCCAGCGGGTAGCCGCGCCATGGCAGATCCGAAGCGTGAGACCCAACATAGCCCGCGCCGGCAAGCCACCTGGCGCCCAGCCGTCGCTCCAGGAAAAAATTCCACTGGTTCACCACGCCGTTCCGGTAGTCCCTCGGCAGCAGGTCCACGGAGAGCGCGGCATTGTTGTTGCCGTACAGCGCGGCCGCCTGCGTCGCTCCGGGAGCCGGGATGACGATGGTGCTCCGCACGTCCGAAAAGCGTCCGACCGGAACCCCGTTCGGCAAAGTACCGTATGCGTTGACCTGCGCGCCGCCCGAATAGGGGCCGGTGCCATAGATCAGGCCGTTGGCATTGAAGCCCGTATTGCTGGGAACATACACCCGGCCGAACCCTCCCCTCAACACGGTGGAAGATCCCAGCCGGTAAGCCGCGGCCGCCCGCGGAGAGAAGTTGTTCCACTGGGTATCCCAGAGGTTGCGCGAGTAGCCTTCGGTCCCTGGAAACACAATTCGTCCCAGAGCTCCCTGCGGGCTGACAAAACTGCCGCCCTCAGTGAATGGGCTCTTTCGCGTCAGGTCCAGGCCGGACATGCGGTTGTACCGTTCCGTCGGCCCCGGCTGGATCTCATATCGCAGACCCAGGTTGATGGTCAGGCGGTCGGTGGCTCTCCAGTCGTTCTGTGTGAAGAACGCCATGTACTTCGCTGCCAGAGCCGGCCGCGTGCTGGTGCCAGCCGGAATCTCGTAGCCACCCACTCCCGCCAGCGCGCTCACAAAGCCGGAACCGCGCAGCGCGGGGTCGGTGATCAGCGACGAGTTCCCTCCGCTCAACCCGCCCAACTGACCGCTGTTATTCGACATGCTCAGATTGGGCGTGGCATAGCGCAGATCCTGCCAGTTGCCCAGGTACACCCGGTACTCGGCCCCGGCCTTTAGCGACCACCGGTTGAGCAACTTCGTCGCGCTCCCGGTCACGGTGTGATTGAGCTGCCGCTCCCTCTTCCTGGCCCAGCCGTCGGCGTTCAAACTGGCGAACGGCCCGCCCAGGTTGCCTACTGACGGCGCCGTACCGAACATCGCCGACAACCCCTGCACCTCCGCCGGCATACCGTAATCCGAATAGTTGAACCCCGTGCCCGCCGGATACGACGAATTGGTCACGATCCGAGTCACGCCGTACCGCACGTCGATCACCGTGGTGGGATTCAGAATCAGCGTGTCTCCCACTGCCGCGTATGGGTTGTCGTCATCCGTCACACCGGGGTACGTCATGTTGACGAACGCACTGTCCGGCCCCCACTTGTTCGGTTGCGCGATAGACCCGCTGGAGAAACCTCCACTCATGTAGACAGCGTTCTTCGGCCCGGGATGGATGTCCAGCCGGCTGGAGAGGCTGCGCCGCACCGTGGGCGCCGTGCCCTGGAACATGTAGTTGTTGTTGTTGAACGCATCCGTGGGCGGATTGTTCGCCGCTGGAAAAGACTGCAACAGCTTCAATCCGTACTTGTCGGGGTTCGGAACAATTGCCCCCGGGTATGGCGTCCGGACGAATACGGTTGGGCTGCCCTGATACGGTACCGCACTGAACGGGTCGAAAATCTGCACCGGCACCGGATTGCCGCTGTTGTCGGCCACCTTCGTCAGGCTCAGATCGCCCTTGCGCTCCAGGTCGGTAGGCACCCTGCCCTGATACACCACCGGATCGCTGTGGTTCAGCCGGGAGAAAGAGGCGAAGAAGAAGAGCTTGTCTTTCCCATTGAACAATTTCGGTATGATTACCGGCCCGCCCACCGTTCCGCCGCCTTCATTCAGACGATACTTCCTGCGGGCAATGCCACGCAGGTTATTGTTCAGGCCGTTGGCATTCAGCGCCTCGTTGCGCGCCCGATACCGCAGCGTGCCGTGAAACTCGTTGGTGCCGCTTTTGGTGATCATGGAAACCAGTCCCTGCCCGTTCCCCTGGTCGGCGGCAAAGCTGTTCGTCGTCACCCGGACTTCCTGCAGCGTGTCCCGGTCGGGCACCACCGTGGTCTCGTGCCAGGCGGCGCCCTGCACCGAGAGCCCGTCCAGTTGCACATCGTTGGTGCCCATTTCCCCGCCATTGATCCGGACCGACGACATGGCCTGCCGATCCCCATAGCCGACGCCCAGTTTGCCGCTCGAATACATTTGGGGTGACGGCACCACGCCCGCCTGCAGGGACGCATAGTAAATCGGGTTATTGTTGATGTTCGGAATCAGCGCGATCACCTGGGAGTTGACTGCCCCCTGTACCGTGGCATTCTCGGTTTGCAGGGTCACGGCGCTGGCTTTCACTTCGACCGAAGTCGTCACGCTGCCCGCCACCAGAACCGCATCCACCCGTACCGTCGTACCCGTGCCGATCGCGATCCCGGTGTTCCGGCAGGCCTGGAAGCCCGTCGCGGTGATAATCACACGGTAGCGGCCAACGGACATGTATGGCACTGTGTACTGGCCGGATTCATTGGTTCTGACGGTTGCCTCGACGTTGGTCTCTTCATTCATGACCACAACGTTCGCATTTGGCACCAGAGCTCCGCTCTGATCGGTGACCGAACCAGTAATGGCACTGGATTTGATTTGCGCCAAACCGTTGGCTGCCAGCGCCAACAGCAGCAGCGGCGCCGCAATCGCCTGGAAGATGGACGTGTTTCGAAACATGGAACCTCCTGCAGGGGTATCGTTGGACCAGACAAACAAGACCCGTGACTCTTTGTTTAGAGGATGTGCTTGCCGGCTCCCAGACGCAAGGCTCGAAACCGCTTCTTACCTGTTACGCGCCCTTTAAAAACAACATGATATACTCACCTTGCCAAAGCGCGTAACCATGGCAGATTCCTTGCAGGCCCTCAGTTCGCTGGTTACGTCCGTCCCACGGTCAGTGGTGGCGCCGGACGAAAAGCCAGCGGTCCTGGAAGAGTTGCACCGCATCCTGGAATCCCCCACATTCCATTCGAGCCCCCGCTGCCAGGAATTTCTCCGCTACATCGTGGAGCGTACCGTTGAAGGCTCAGCCGAACTCCTCAAGGAACGCAATATCGGCGTGGATGTCTTCCACCGCAGGCCGTCTTACGAACCCAACGTGGATTCCATCGTTCGGGTTCGCGCCACGGAAGTCCGCAAACGGCTCAGCCAGTACTACGATCACGATGCCGCTGGGCCGAGCGTTCGCATCGCTCTCGCCGCCGGGTCGTACGTCCCTGTATTCCACTGGGCCTCCGCGGCGACGGCGCCCCATGAACTGACAGAGACGTCGCCCCTGGTTATCTCCCCCCGCGTCTCGCGCTGGAAACTCAGACTCTGGCTGGCCACCCCCGCCGCCGGCCTCCTCCTGCTGGCCTGCATCCTCTATCTGCAAATGCGTACACCCGCGTCGCCGCTCCGCGACTTCTGGCAACCCTCGCTGAACGGCGCCTACCCGGTCGTGATCTGCCTCGGCCAGCCCGTGGTGTATCACCTTTCCCGCCGCCTCCACGAGAAATACCTGGCGACGCTTCCCGCCGATCACCGCCCCGGACCCTACGTCATCCCTCTCACGCCCGGCGACATCGGCGCCTCCGACATCCTTCCCGTGCCGGATCAATACGTCGGCGCCGGCGGTGCCCAGGCTACCGCCCGCCTCAGCGCCCTGCTCGCCGGCTGGAAGAAGCCAGTCCAGGTGCGCGTCGGCAACGACTTCTCCTTCTACGACCTTCGGAACCACGCCGCCGTTCTGGAGGGCGCTTTTTCCAATTACTGGGCGATGAAGCTGAGCGAGAGCATGCCCTTCGTATTTATTCAGGAAAACGGTATCCGCGGTATTCGCGAAAGGGCGGTCCCCCAAAACACCTGGTACCTGCGCTCCCTGCAGAGCGACGGTAAGACATCGGAGGACTACGCCACCGTCGCCCGGCTCTTCGACTCAGGAACCATGGAGCCCCTGGTGTTCGTGGCCGGCATCACCCAGTACGGCACGCAGGCCGCCGGGGAGTTCATTGCCGACGAACCAGGCTTCGCCGCCGCCGTGCGCAAGGCGCCCCGGGACTGGCGCACCCGCAACATCCAGATCCTGCTCCACCTCAACGTCATCGGAAAGGTCCCGGGCAAGCCTGAAGTGCTCGCTTTCCGTTCCTGGTAGACTACTCCACAGCGGCAGGCCAGGCTGGCGAGCGCAAGATTCTTTCCCTGCCAGTGCGCGGGATGCGGACCTCTATTGGTAGCCTGAAGTTCTTGTCTGTCGTTCTGAATACCTGCGACATGTGCGGCGGCAAGGTTATCGTCCATCGAAATCAGAGCCCCTTCTCAAACAAACCAGCCACAGCGCGATTCAGTGAAGTCGAGAATAGACCAACTGGGGGACATTGGGAACGGCAGGCGGCGATTGCACATGCCGCAGCCGACCAGAAGGGACCTGAGTGACGCGCCAACAAGAGACTGGACGGGAGCGGCCAGAGAGCCTTGAGCGGGAGGCGAGGGGCGGTCCAGCATGAAGCCCGGCCTTACAGTCCGAAGATCCGCACTACCGCAGCTTCGACCGCGGCCCACGCCTGGGTGCCTGGTGTAATAAAGTCCATATGCCCTGCATCGGGCACGATCCGCAGCGAAACCTTTTCTCCGGCGGAGCGCGCCATGGCCGGATAGTCCGCTACGGCATACGTAGTCCGTCCATCAGCCAGGGCGCGGGGAGGCGACACCGGGTATCGCCGCGAGCTTACTACATATTCCTGAGCGATCCCGAACGGTAATAACTGGAGCGGGGAGATTTGCTTCAGGTGCTCCGACGCTAACTCCGCCGTACCGCCGCGCAACCGGTCGAGAATCGGTTCACGGCAGAAGTACTCGCCGCTCGTCCCCCGCGAATCGATCACGCCGGGGTCGAGAAATGCGTCCAGCATTATCATGCCTGCGAGTTTCAGCGGCGACAATGTGGCAATCTCACTCGTAGCCGGCAGATGGGAGGGGCCGGCGAGCCATGCCCCGAAATATCCGCCCGAGGAATGCCCGATCACCACGACGCGCTCGAGAGAGAGAGGGACGACTTTGCTAACTCCCGCACGAAGTCGGTTGCGAACGAGAGATCGTGGTACGTTCCGGGCCAGCCTCCACCCGGATGTCCGACGCGCCGGTACTTCCACGCGGCAATCCCGTGTTTCGCCACCATGGCGGCCATCGGACGCATCTCGGAAATATCGCCAGCGCGGGAAACCCAGCAACCGCCGTGCAGCAGCACCGCCACAGGGAACGGCCCGGTACCCGGCGGTACCGTTAGTTCGCCGAAACTCGTGCCTTCAGCGCCGGATGAGATGCGCTGGGCCGTCTGAGCGGAAGCCAGCACCGCAGCCATCAGGCCGAACGCAACACGAATACAGAATTCGTTCCGCATTGTTGGAATAATACGACTTTCCGGTGGCATTCTGCTCGTTCAGCAGGCGAGTCCGGTAATTCTGGTCATCCTGAATCGATGAACGCACACGTCTTTTGAAGTTGCTATACCCAACCTCAACCAATTCCCAGGTCGGACGGCGTGAGTGCGCAAGGGCGCGCATCGCGGCGAAGCGAACCCTTGCCGCGCGAGCACCGCTCTGTCACTTACCCGACGGCGGCGATGGGCGGCCGTCGGCGGGTGAGCGGCTCATCCTGCTGGTGGGCTCTAAGCGGTGATCAGTGGTGGATAGCAGGCACAGGCGAATCCCGAAGTAAGGGTCAGCGCAAAATAGAATATCACCCACCCATAAATATGGGAGAATGTGGACGGAACTCTGTGCGACGTCAACGATCTCCGCACCAAAGAAGGCCTGGATGAAGACCACCCTCGAGATCCCCGACCCGCTGTTTCGCCTCGCCAAGTCGGTTGCCGCGGAGCGTGGCATCCCCCTTCGAGCTCTTGTCACCGAAGCCCTGTCCGAAAAGCTCCGTGCTCAAAGCGCCGCCGACAAGCCCTGGATGAAGTCGTTCGGCGGCCTGCGCCATCTCCACAAGGAGACTCTCCGCATCGACCGCATCATCGAACAGGAATTCGGCAAAATTGAGCCCGAGGACTGGAAGTGATTCTGGACACCAACGGACTATCGGCCCTCGCCGATGGAAGCCCCGACCTGGAGCCGATCCTGTCCTCCGCCGACCAAATTGCCTTGCCCGTAATCGTGTTGGGAGAATACCGCTTTGGAATCCGCCAGTCTCGCAGTCGCGTGCGCTATGAACGCTGGCTGAATGAGGCCCTGCCCGGGTTTTGCGTACTCAACATCGACGAAGCGACAACCTCGCACTACGCCGACGTGCGTGAAGCGCTGAAACGTTCCGGGCATCCCATCCCTTCAAATGACCTCTGGATTGCCGCGCTGGCGCTCCAGTATGATTTCCCAGTCATCAGCCGGGACCGGCATTTTGATTCCGTTCCCGGCCTCCGTCGGCTTACCTGGTAGCCCGAAAAAGGAGAAAACGGAGCAGACGCATTTCCATGGAAGGAGTTCGCCCTGTGTCGGGGTGCCCCATTTGGCGTGGCCGTCCGTTATCGTCGATTGGGTTCTGAAACCCGAAGCGGATGTCGGAATTGGCCTCTGCAGCTACGAACGTGAACCTGTGCTGGGTCCACGCCTGGTCTGGAATATTCGACTGATTGAAAACGGTAAAAACCAACTTCGAAACGAATTTCTTCATCTCATCCCGAGCCCCGTCCAGTATCCCGTCGGCCGTAGCGCCGGGCCGGATGCGCCGTATCAGCGCCTCCCTGTGTGCGCCAATAAACTCCCAAAGCTTGCGCTGATCGTCGCTGAATTTCCCGTTAACGGGCCAGATTCTCGTCACGTCGCTTGTGTAATACCGGTAGTCGGGCGCGAAGTCCATCAGAACAAGGTCGCCATCCGCAAGAATGCTGTCCTTGCGGAAGTAATGGCCAAAGAATGCATTCGTGCCGCCGGCCGTTATCGACGGATATCCTTCATATCGAGCGCCATTGAGAAGAAAAATATACCGCGCGGTCGCATCCAGCTGATACTCCGCGAGGCCAAACCTCGTGCTTCGCATCGCTTCGAGAATGCCTCGTGCGGCTATCTGCGAGGCCCGTCGAATGAGAGAGATCTCACGCTCGCTCTTGATGGCGCGGAGTTCATCCATGACAGGAGTGAGATTGCGAATCTCCAGAGCCGGGAGGCGTCGACGCAACAGGTCCAGGAACCAGGCTTCTCGTGGAGACTGCCCATCCCAGGGGTCCGCCGCGATGAGCGCCCGCTGGTAGAGCAGTTCATCGCGGCTGCTCGCAACGCCCTCTGCCGGACTGTGAGGTACGAACACCGCCGGTGCAGGCGGCCGTAGTCCCAGGCCCGCAAGATGCCGAGACAGGACCTCCACCCCATACACGGCATCGACGCCGGTGAGTGTACGGACAAGGTCGGGATCCTCAGCCGACAGGAGTTTCCCAGCGTTCTTCTCGCGGTCCGTGTCCCGATGTGGCAGATACAGCGACACGGTACGGGTCCGCCCATCGAGAAGAAGGTAAGACTGCGGTGTCTCTATCCCGCAGAGGTAATAGAATTCGTTCGACGGCCGGAAGATCTGGAAGCCGTCCGCTGCCGCAGCTCCCGCAACAAGGGCGACAGCGCGGTTGCCAATGTGATCGAATATTCGCTCATGCCGCTGTCGAAACTCGGTCGCCGGAAAGTCGGTTTGCCAGGGAACAGACTCGGCGGCAAAACGCGGTCCACCCGAGCGCAAGTGCAATGGTTAGTCGGAGCATAGCGAGTAACTCGCAGCTTATCAGCCGTGTCGACTGCGGTCCGCGAAAGCGTGCTCACTTCGGGCGCTGCTCCGCTTCGTCGAGCCAGCCGCGGCGAAGCTTCTCCGGAGCCACGCCTGTCAACCAGGGCTTGATGTCCAGGATCGGTGTGCCGTCGAGCATGTCCACGCCCCGCACATGCAGGACCGCACCGTCTCGGCGGAGCAGCTCGACCACAGTCAGTCCGATCGGGTTCGGCCGCCGCGGCGACCGCGTGGCAAACACTCCGTGCGGCCGGTCGTCGGTCGGAGGCCGGCCCACCAGTTCGTAGCCCTCAGAACGGTCGAACGCCCAGATCACGAACAGGTGCGAGAACCCCTCCACGTCCATCAGGCCCGCCTCAAACTCAGGCAGGATCTCAATCGTCCCTTCCTCTTCATGCCTGGCGCCGAGCCCCTTTGGCACGGCCTGCGTTATTTGAAACGGGCTTCTGACGAAACCGATCGGCTGCATTGTGAACATGATGCTCCTTGCTCTTTCCCTTCGATTGTCGCAGCGTTTTCGCTACCATCAGGGCGTGCGCTACAGAGTGTTGGGAAATACGGGCCTCAGTGTTTCGGTGATCGGCGTGGGCACGTGGCAGTTTGGCGGCGAGTGGGGACACACCTTCACGCAGGACGAGGTCGACGCCATCCTTGACCGGGCACAGGAGCTCGGCATCAACCTCATCGATACGGCGGAGTGCTACGGCGACCACCTTTCCGAACGGCTTATTGGTGACTATCTCGGCCGCCGGGATCGCTCAAAGTGGATCATCGCAACCAAGTTCGGCCATCGATTCCATACGTTCATGAATCGCACGGACGACTGCTCGGCCGAGGGGACACGAGAGCAACTCGAAGGATCGCTGCGTGCCCTGGGTGTGGACAGCATCGACGTGTACCAGTTCCACTCCGGCACAGACGAGGCGTTTCGAAACCAGGAGCTGTGGAGCCTGTTGGCGGAACAAAAACGACTTGGCCGCGTGCGACACCTGGGCATCTCCATTCGAGGCCTCGGCAGCGAACTTCAGGTGCGCGAAGCTCGCTCAGTTGGCGCGGAAGTGCTGCATGTGGTTTATAACTTGCTCGACCGCAGACCCGAGAGTGAATACTTCGGGTACGCCGAGCGCGACAATCTCGGCATCCTGGCGCGCGTGCCGCTGGCGAGTGGTTTCCTCTCGGGCAAGTACAAAACCGGCGCTACATTTCCACCGGGCGATTTCCGCTCCACGCTGAGCCGCGAACGGATCGACCGTGACCTGGCGGAGGTGGAGCGTATCCGGGCTACGGAGCTGCCTGAAGGCGTCTCCATGGCACAGTGGGCACTGGCCTGGTGTCTTCGCGCTCCAGCGGTTAGCTCGGTGATACCAGGCTGCAAGGATCCGGAACAGGTGCAGGCTAACGCCTCTGCTGTCGAACTTCTGCAAGACTGAAAGCAACTCTCCGGCAAGCCTGCATCGGAACCGCGTGTAGTATCGGAATATCAGGTCCCATGCCATCTCACCTTCGTTCCACATTGCATTTATGTTTCTGCGCGATGACGGCTGTCAGTGCTTTCGCGCAGGCCCCGATCGGCGCGATCGCGGGCACCGTCAGCGATGAAAGCGGGGGCGTCGTCACAGGCGCAGCCGTCTCGATTACGAACAAAGCCACCGGCCTGAAGCGCGAACTCAAATCGGACAACGACGGCGCCTTCAGCGCTCCGGCGCTCCCTGCGGGAAACTACGAAGTGCGCGGCCAGATGACGGGTTTCCGCCAGCTCGTGCGCGAGGCCGAAGTGCTCACGGGGAGCACAACTACCGTGAACCTCTCGCTCGCAGTTGGGGCCGCCACTGAGGTGGTGACCGTCGCCGGAGCCGCCGTCCAGATTGATTATGACGCCCACAAGATCGACGGCGTGATTCAGCGTTCACAGATTGAGAACCTCCCACTCAACGGACGAAGCTTTCTCCAACTCGCATTTCTCGAACCCGGCGTGGGCGTCGGCACGCAGTCGCTGGCGCAATACAACGCGCAGTTCAGCGTCTCGGTGCTCGGCGGCAGTTCTTCAATGACGGCGATTACCGTCGACGGCGGCAACGTGCGCAACGCCATTAACGGCGGCACCGCGCAGAACTTCTCGCAGGAAGTCGTCGAGGAATTTCAGATCTCGTCCGCTAATTTCGACCTTTCTACTGGCATCGCCGCGGGCGGCGCCGTGAACATCGTGTCCCGGTCGGGTGGCAATCAGTATCACGGCAGCGGTTACTTCTTTTTCCGTGATCACAACATGTCGGCATACCCTGCGCTCCGCCGCGACCCCTTCAATCCCGACCCGTTCTTCGCGCGCCGTCAGTCCGGTTTCTGGCTTTCCGGTCCGATCAAAAAAGACAAGTTGTTTTTCTTCGTCAACCTCGAGAAGAACAACCAGGATTCCGTGGTAACTGTCCAGCCCCCGTCGACTTACTTCGCGAGCCTGGCGGGAAATTACAGCAGCCCCTACGACGGGCTCCAGCCCAGCGTGAAATTCGACTATCGCATTACTGAGAAGCACAACCTTTTCCTGCGCTACTCCCACGACGGCAACAAGAGCTTTGGCCCTCGAGGCGGTGCCAACCTGCCCTCCAACTGGCTGGTCAACCGGAACTGGGCCGACCAGAGCATCCTTGGACTCACCAGCACTCTCAGCTCCCATCTGGTGAACGACTTCCGCTTCGCCTATCACTACTGGAGCAATCGCAACGTATTCCCCACAGAAGCAGAGTGCCCCGGTTGCATCGGTCTTGGTCTGCCTTCCATCTCGATTCAGGGCTCCGGCGTGACTCTCGGCAACACCACCAACGCGCCACAGGGCCGCGATGTCCGCAGGTACAACATCGTGGAGAACATGACGTGGCAGAAGGGCTCCCACCGCATGCGCTTCGGCGGCACTCTGGAGAACTCGCCCTTTAACGGATACTGGGCATTCGGCGAACCGGCCGCGACCCAGGTCTTCGGGCCCGATCTTCTCCTCCAGAACCGCATTCCCATCAGTCTGTGGGGGCTTCCGAACCAGTTCACATCGAACGCCGATTTGATGAAGCTGCCGCTGCAGGCCTTTGCCCTCGGCATCGGCGATCCCTCGCAGCCTCCTCCATACAACGCGCAGAACGCGCGCAACAACCGGCGCTATCACGCTTACTGGCAGGACACCTGGCGCGTGAAGCCACGCTTCACGCTGAATTACGGACTCGGCTACGTTTTCGAATCGACGCTCGCCAACCACGATCTCAACAAACCCGCGCTGCTTGCGCCCATCATGGACAGCCTGGCGGCGACGAAGAAGGACTGGAACAACGTATCGCCTTCGGTCGGCTTCGCATGGAATGTCGGCAAAGACAACAAGACCGTGATTCGCGGAGGCGCCGGCATCTACTACGACACGCGCGAACTCTCCCAGCGGCTCGGCGAACGTGCGGCGATCGGTCCTGTTGGCAACGGCCGCCAGCAGATTGTCAGCACCGCTGTCCCGAGCCCCATCGCTCTGCCGAGCCCCGCTCCTGGCCTGCCCGCGGTCACTGTCGGCTCGCCCCTGTTCTTTACCTTGCCGAGCGGCTTCACGCTCGGTAACTTTATGCAGTTCCTGCCGCAGATTAAGGCGCAGGTGGAAGCCACGCTGACCAATCCCAATCCGAACGACCTCTCGGTGCGCAACATCAACATTACTAAGCAAGGCACCGACCTGTTCCAGAACAACTATCCCGTGTCTTACTCGCGCCACTTATCAGTGGGCGTCCAGCGTCAGGTCATGCGCGACCTGGTGGTAACT
>Ga0163150_10004050_pt1 | contig 19964 bp, 22 predicted proteins | sample OliLakLV19P2IB_FD_148628 | JGI IMG/M metagenome (GOLD analysis project Ga0163150, IMG submission 148628) | Freshwater microbial mat bacterial communities from Lake Vanda, McMurdo Dry Valleys, Antarctica - Oligotrophic Lake LV.19.P2.IB | ecosystem: Environmental > Aquatic > Freshwater > Lake >...
AATGTCGCGTCCGGGAACACCGCCCCCTACGCTTACGCGTGGAACACCAAGTCGCTCCCGGATGGGACGGCCACGCTCACGGCGACCGCCTATGACGCCGCCGGCAATTCCAAGGTCTCGACAGCCGTGAACGTACAGGTCGCCAACAACGACACGACCGCGCCCATGCTCGCCTTCACGACGCCGTACAACGGGGCCGTGGTCTCGGGCAACGTGACGATCGCGACGAGCGTCAGCGACAACAATGGCGCGGCCGGCATCACCCAGAGCCTTTTCGTGGACGGCACGCTGAAGGCCACGGTGACCGGCAAGGCGCTGAACGTCAAGTGGAACTCGCGCACCGCGCCGGCCGGCCTGCATACGCTCTCGGTCACCGCGAGGGACGCCTCCGGCAACACGACGATACGGCAGATCCAGGTGACGTCGACGGGCCGCTGATCCGCGACGCGCGGGAAGCGCAATGAAAAAGGGGCGACATCGTCGCCCCTTTTTCTGCGCCTGACGGCGTCGTCTGCGCGCTATTGCGTCCGGCGGCGACGCACGAACATCAAGCCCAGCAGGCCGAGTCCGAGCAAGGCGAGCGTATGGGGCTCCGGAATTTCGTTCGGACCACCGCCGCCGTTCTGCAGCGTGATTTCGGCCGACGTTTGCAGCCCGTTGGGCTTATCGATCCCGTCGTAATTCACCTTTACGCTGGCTTGAAATAACGCCAGCGACCACAACGAGGGATTGGACACGTTGACGTCGAAGACCCACTCATAGATAGAACCGACCACGGCGGACGTTCCGTCCGACGCGCAGAGGAATCCGTTGATCGTCCCCGTGCAGCCATTGGCCTGGCCACCGAGCAGGAACGTCCACGTTCCCGGTGCGGTGGTGCTGAGGAGGGAACCGGTGGCCGTGGTCCCGGCCGCCGGCTTGATGGCCACCGCTTGAATCCAGTCGGTCGAGAGCCCCGTATACGTGGACGAGTCGATGGTCAGCGTGATGTGATAGTTGGTTGCCGTGATCGCGTCGTATTCAAGCGTGATCAGGCTGCCGAAGCAGTTGGTCGCGAGGCAGTCGATGTTGGTGGGTCCGCCGATGGGATCCGCATGGGCGGGTGCCATTATCAGTGCGAACGATCCGACGACAAGGGCCATCAGGAGATTCTTCATCTGTTTCTCTTTCTTTGCGACCTTGGCAATTGCGCAAAAATGGAAGCGCGCATCATGCCATTAGCATTATTTGTACCAAAAACGCAAACCATTGAATAACAAAATATAAGTTGTCGTGTTCAACACGCGAATCGGGAAACTGTAAACGGATTCGACACCCCAAGATTAGGGATTTCGAGCCAGGTCCGGGGGAAGCGCACCGATCGGGTCACGACCCATCCCTCAGGAAGCGATCGCGATACGCCGCGCTCGTCGTGCGTACGCCCGTCTCGGTGCGCCAGCTTCGATGACGACAGCAATTTCGCCCGCGGCGTCCGCAGGCAGCAGCCCGAATGCTTCGCACTGCGACATCGCATTTTCGAGCGTCGAGTCCCCGCCATGAGCCCCGCAGACGAACTCCTGGTACCCCTGGCCTGAGTTCGTAGGCAGGACATCATACGCCGGCGCCAGTTTCAGGCGGCCGTTGGCGAACGGGCTCACGATCAGCAGGGAGTGGTTTTTCTCGTGGTCATCGGTGTTGTCAATCAGGATGTTGATAACCATACGCCGGAAGAGCTCGCGGACGTCGCGTAGGCCAATGCCGTCCTGGGCGCGCGTCGGAAGATAGTTTGGCGAACATTAATTTGTCATGACCAAAGCGGGGTGAATGCGCGTTGGCAGATCCGGATCTACAGCAACGCCAGACTGATCTGCGGAAAGACGATCAGCACGACGAGTACCACCAGCATCACGGCGGCGAACGGTAGCGCACCCATGAACACGTCGTTCAGCGTGATCGACGGATCGTCGATGGTGGCCTTGATGACGAAGCACGAGATGCCGAAGGGCGGTGTCAGCAAGCCGATCTCCGCGCCGACCACGGTGATGATGCCGAACCACACCAGGTTGATGTCGAACGGGGCCAGCGCCGGCAGAAACAGCGGCACCACGATGAGGATGATCGACGCGGTGTCGATGATCGTGCCCAGCGCCAGCAGCAGCAGCACGTAGATCGCCATGAAGCCGGCGAACGACAGGTGGATGGAGGAGAGCCATTCACCGAACAACGTGGGCAATCCGGCGATACCCAGCATGCGGCTGTAGATGGACGCGGCGATGATCAGGAACAGGATGTTGGCGGTGATGTGGCCGGTGTCGACCAACGCGCCCCAGATCGCCTGCGGCGTCAGGCGGCGCTTGATCAGACCCAGGATCGCCGCGGCCACGGTGCCGGCAGCGCCGGACTCGACAGGGGTCAGAATGCCGCCGTAGATGCCGCCGAGCACCACGAATACCAGCAACGCAACCGGGCCCAACTTCCACACCATGTCGCGCAGCAGCGCCGACAATCGTGGCCGGGTGTGCCCGGTGGATACGCCGCCGACAAAGCTGGGCACCACCGCGACGAAAAGCATGATCGCAAGGCAATAGGCAATCGACAGCAGGATGCCGGGCAGCACGCCGGCGAGGAACATCGCACCCACGGACTGCTCGGTGATCACGGCGTAGATGATCAGCATCACGCTGGGCGGGATGATCATGCCCAGCACCGAGCTGCTGGCGACGATGCCCACGGCGAAGCGCTTGCCGTAGCGGTAGCGGATCATTTCGGGAATCGCAACCTTGGCGAACACTGATGCCGACGCAATGGAAGAGCCGGTCACCGCAGCGAAGATCGCGTTGGCCGCGACGGTAGCGATGCCGAGACCACCACGCACGCCGGCGAATACATCGTTGGCGAATTCGTAGACATCGCGCCCGAGTCCGCACCGACTGACCACCAGCCCCATCATCACGAACAGCGGCACCGTGGCAAAGGCTTCGTCGGAAATCGAGTCGGCCATCGCCAGCCCGAGCAGATTGAATGCGATGTCGACATTGCCCTTGAGCAACACGACACCAACGAAGGAAATCATGCCCAATGCCACGGCGATGTTGACGCCGCCATAGATGAAGACGACGATCGCCGCAACCGAGGCGATCCCGACCGCGACGCTGCTGAAGTCCATCACGATGCAGTGGCGCTCATGCGGCAGCGGCGCGTCGCCAGGCATGGAGCGCCTGGCGCAGGAACTCGATCAGGCACACGGCAAGGCCAAGCACGATGATGGCCTTGACGGGCCACACGATCACGGTGAACACGCCATGATTGCCGAGGAAGGACTTGCGTTGAAATGCTTCCGTGAGGAGCGGCCACGAACCCCACAGCCCCAGCGCCATGTAGATCGCCCCGAGGAAAAAGAAGCCACCCTCGACGATGTGCGCGAGGCGCGGTCGGCGCGACTGCAGCATCGTGAGGAAGGAATCGGCGCGCGTAAGCCGGCCGGTGCGGATCGCATCGGCGAGTTGCAGGAACACGATGCCGACGATCGAGATCTGGATCAATTCGGTCACGCCGGTGATCGGGTGTGCGAAAAAGCTGCGTCCCAGCGCATCGGCGGTGACCAGCAGAACCAGCAGCAGGATCCAGATCGAACCCAATGCATTCATACCGACGATCAATCCGTCGAATGCACCGAATCGTCGGGATGGCGATGCGCCGCGATCACTCATGATTGCGAAGGGCGCTTACTCGCGGTCCCACTGCCGCTCGATCGGCTGCTTCGCCGCACGCATCGCATCCATGTAGAACTTCAGCATTTCGGTGCCCTGCGCACCTTCCTTGTCGAGCCCCGCCGCCCACTGCTGCGCAATGTTGGGCAGGTCGCGTGCCCACTTCGTGCGCTCCGCCTTCGGCAGCTCGTAGACGGTGCCGCCGGCTTTCTTGTAGGCAGCGACGCTTTCGGCACCTTCGTCGGCGGCAAGCTTGGCGAGACGATCTCGGTATTCGATAGCCACGGCCTGCAGCACGGTCTTCACGTCGTCCGGCAGGCGCTTCCAGGTATCGGCATTGACCGTCAACACTTTGGTATTCACCGACCCGATATCGGCGCGGAGCATATTGGGCGCGACCTCGGCCAGCTTGAAGGTAACGGCGGCTTCGGGCCACACCAGGCAGCCTTCGACCACGCCGGTCTGGATCTGGTTATAATAGTTGACGAGCGGCGCCGATACGCCGACCGCGCCCAGCGGCCCCAGATATTGCAGGTTGAATCCCGCGCCCGCGATCTTGAGACCCTTGAGATCACCCAGATTCTTGACCGGCGGTTTCGTGAATACCTGGTAGCTGTCGAGTACCACCGAGTTGGTCAGATACACCTGATTGTAGGAATCGAAGGTCTTGCGGATCGCCGGAAACTTGGCCGCCATCGCGTCGATGGTCTGCGCCACCAGCTTGGGGTCGGAGGTCGCGAACGGGGTGGCGTAGGCGACGGAGAGGATGTTCATCTTGTCGCCGTAGATCGCGGTGGTGACGATGCCGATGTCGCCCAGGCCCTTCTGGATGCCTTCAAGCACGCCGTTGGGTTTGACGATCTGTCCACCCCACGCCTGATTCCAGCGGATCTTGTACTTGTTGTCCTTGGCCAGGCGCTTGTCCACTTCCGGGATGTAGAACTCGATGAACTCCTTGATCCACAGCGACTTCGGCGGATAGCCGTCGATGGCGGTCATGTTGATCGTGGTCTGCGCGTGAATCGGCGCCGTCGCGGCGGTCAGCGCTGCGGCAAGCGCAATCAACAACAAGCGTGTTCTGAACATTTTTTCCTCCGGTTCAACAGCGAACGATGGATGCGCGCGTGGTCAGCGCGTGCGTGCGGGCAACGGCACAACTTGATCGCGGTCGATGCGAAATGCCATCAGGTCCTCGCCGATCAGCAGCGGTCCGGGGTAGGTCTTGCGGGTCATGGCGAGCACTTCGTCTTCGGTGACTGCCGGCACCGCCGGTGTACCGAGCAGTACGAAGTGATAGAACACCGCCAGCTTCGGCTTGGTGCGCGTGAACACGATGCCGGCCTCTTCCGGCTTCGTGTGATGATCGAGGATCACCTTGAACACCGGCGACTTCAGCAGTTCCTCGCGCACCGCAGCGACCTGATGGATGAGAAGATCCGTGCCCGTGGCATAGCTGATCAGGTTCTCGTTGAAGCGGGTGTCCCCGGAAACGGTCACCGAGCGTCCGGCGTAATCGACGCGAAAGCCGAACGCCGGCTTCAGGAGGTCGCCGTGGTCCACGTCGAACGCCGTGACTTTCACGCCGCCGTTGTCGTAGATCACGCCCTGCTTGAACTCGGTGACCTCGGGCCGGATGTTGGCGGCCTTGAGTCCCTGGTCGGCAATGCGTGCCTTGATGTCCCAATCGTAGGCGGTCACGAGGCCGTCCATCAGACCTTGTGTGCCGGCCGGACCATACACACGGAACGGGCCTGCGCGTTGCGCGTAGTTGGCTTCGAGCCAGCCGGTGAGCCACAGGTCCGGGATGCCAACGATATGATCGGAATGCAGATGGGTGATCAAGAGCGCGTCGACGGCGCCGAGCTTGACGCCGGATTGCAGCAGGCGCTGCGTGATGCCACGACCACAGTCAATCAGCAGGTTCTTGCCGCCGGCTTGCACCAGCACCCCCGGACCGAACCGCCGCAACACCGGGTTCGGGCTGCCGGTGCCGAGCAGCGTGACCCGGAATTCATCGGCGGCGGGCGGCGCCGGGATTTGGGCGCGCGCAGGTGCAATGACCGCGAACACCATCGCCGCCACCAGCAACCAAAGCATTCGTACTTTTATCATCGGGACCTCTTGGACAAGGCAATGGACTGACGGCCCCGCGCCGCAAATGGGCAGCGCCGGGAAAAACCATGGATCGAGATCAGAGCAAGCAGGCGCCCCCAGTTGGTGGTCGATGTGTCACGTCGATAGTGATTGGACAGATTGGCCGTCAGCGTCACACGGGTGCGATGTTCCAGACTTCCGTCAGCACGGTGCCCGACGCGCGCAGCACGGCCGCAATCGGGCAGTAAAGCGCGAGTTCCTCCCGGACCCGATCCACGTCGGCGGGCGTGGCCGGTGTCGTGACATCGACGGTCATCGTCATCGCCGGAAAGGGGATGGCGACGGCCTCGGCCAGCGTGACGCCACGCCGGTCGAAGTCGGCCTCGATGCGTATCCTCATGCTCGTCAACGCGATGCCGTTCTTGTGCGCGATCTTGTGGGCGATGACGTTGGTGCAGCCGATCAGCGCGGCCACCATCGTTTCGGTCGGGCTGAAGCCCAGGTTGGTGCCGCCGCGCTCGACCGGTTCGTCGATGACGGTGGTCAGGCCGCGAATCGTCACGTCGGTACGCGCGTGCGAGATGGCGACGCCTTCCATCCGCATCTTGACCTGCATTTTTTCCCGGATGTTCATCAGCAGTCCGACCCTGTTTTATGGTGCGTGCATTGGCGCAACGCCATCGACATTCAATCGACGCGCCGGTAATTTTCCGAATAGCGGACCGTCACGCTGATCGAGCCTTCGTTCAACAACCACGGACGAATCCGAAATGTGCGCACGCCGCTGCGATGCATCGGATCCGCCGCGGCGATCGCGTGCGCTTCGGCCACCGAGGCGGCGCGCACAATGATCATGCCTTCGCCGCTCCACTCGTCGCCCTTGTCGTCGGCGAATGGACCGGCGGCGAAGGTGATGCCGCGCGCCTCCAGGTCCTTCTGATAGGCCAGATGCGCGGGCAGCAGCGCGTCCAGCGTGTCGAGTCCGCCGACCGGCGTCGTGAAGATCACGTAGAGCTCCTTGGCCAGCAGCCCTTTGGCCCGGACGTGTTCGATGTGCTGCTGCCAGCTTCCGGTTGCCATGTGTAGTTTCCCTCCCAGCGCATCAATTCTTCGTCGCGTGCCGGCGCGCGGCCGGGGCCGCTTGCTGGCGCTTGCGCGTTGCCGGGGTGTGCGGCGGTGTGCTTCCGGGCACGCCGCCGGACTTGAGGATGATGTTCGCGGTGACCTGGAAGTGGTCGGCGAGCAACGCAACGGCGGCATCGGCGTCGCGGCGGAAGATCGCGTCGACGATGGCGCGATGCTCGTCGTTTTCGTGGCGCTTCGGATAGATGCGCTGCACGGCGAGCTGGCGATAGCGATAGGCCTGATCGGCCAGTTGGTCGCAGAACGTCAGCAGCCAGCGCGACCCGCACCCAGCGATCAGGCTGCGGTGGAAGGCGCGATGCAGATGCTCCCATTCGGCGTTTTCGCGATAGGTGGTTGGCGAAGTCGAACGCGGTACCTGTTGCAGGCGATGCAGCGCAAGCACCACGCCTTCCTCCCATTGGTGCGAGAAGACGCGCATCGATTCGCGCAGCCCGATTTCCTCGAGCCAGCAGCGCGTTTTCGTCAGTTCCACCAGGTCGTCGGCACTGGCTGGTGCGACATGGAAGCCGCGCTGCTCGCGCCGATGCACGAGGCCGTCGGCGGAGAGACGGTTCAGCGCTTCCCGGACCGGGCTGTGGCCAGCCTCATAACGCGCACTGACAAACTCGATGCGCAGCTTGTCGCCGGGCGTGAGTTCGCCGCGCAGGATGTCCTGGCGCAGGCGGTCGTAGACGGTGCTGGCAAGGGTCGTGGAAGTGGACGCGTCGACCGGCGTGGTGTCCGGGGGCACGTCACCGGGAGGGGGATCGATCTGCAGTCGGTTCATGGCGATGCGGTCATGTTTACCGGGAGGGTGGCGGATAAGCGAGTTAGGATAATTATCGACGAAAATGGATGAAATGTAAATTTTATCGATATTCGATGATAAGCTGGCAACCCTCGCCGCGAATGGTCGGCGCGACGTCAATAGGCGCTGCGTGGCGCTCCAGCGTGGAGATATCAATTGCGCGACATCAGCCTCGACAACATCAGTGCCGCGGTACAGGCATCGTTCCAGAAGGCGGCGGACCCGCGGTTCCACCACGTCATGAGCCGGCTGGCGGCGCACCTGCACGCCTTTGCCCGCGATGTGTCCCTCACGCACGAGGAATGGAACGCCGCCATCGTTTTCTTGCGTCGTGCCGGCGACATCAGCGACGAGCGTCGCAACGAGTTCATCCTGACGTCGGATGTGCTCGGGCTCTCATCGCTGGTCGATCTCCTCAACGGCTCCGCGGTGGGTACGCAGAGCAGCGTGCTCGGCCCGTTCTATGCCGCAGGGTCGCCCATCGTGCCCGTGGGCGCGAATCTCGTCGGCGCGAATGCGGGCGAGCGCGTTTTGTTGCACGGGCGCATCGTCGACACGGCCGGGAAGCCGCTGGCGGGGGCGCTGCTCGACTTCTGGCAAACCGACGCGAAAGGGCTTTATTCGCAAATGGATCCGACGCAGTCGGCGTTCAACCTGCGCTGTCGGATGCACGCCGACGACGAAGGCGGGTATGCCCTGGTCACGGTCAAGCCGTATTTCTACTCGGTGCCCTACGACGGACCGGTGGGGGACCTGCTCCGCGCCGGGGGTCGGCACGCGTGGCGACCCGCGCACTTCCACGTCGTGGTGACGGCGCCGGGACATCGGCAACTCGTCACCGAAATCTTCGCCGAGGACGATCCGTACATCGACAGCGACGCGGTCTTCGGCGTCCGGCGTTCGCTGGTCGCCCACTTCACGCGTCATGCCGATGCCAAGGCGGCACCCTGTCCGGTCGAGGCACCCTACCTCGATTGCCGATTTGATTTCGTGCTCGACGCGGAAACACAAAGAGCATGACCGGTTCGACAGCTGCCCCAGTGGATGCCCCGGCCGACCCGCGAGAACCGTGGTCCGCTCTTCCGGAGGCGGGGCTCGATCTGCTGTTCCGCACGGCCCGTTCGCACAAAGCCTGGTTGCCGCGTCCGGTTACAGACACGCTGCTGCGCGACATTTTTGAGCTGGCGCAATTCGGCCCGACCAGCACCAACGGCCAGCCGGCGCGCCTTGTGTTCGTGCGAACCGCGGAAGGCAAAGCAAGGCTCGGTCCCGCGCTTCATGCCGGCAACGTTTCCAAGATGATGCAGGCGCCGGTCACCGCCATCATTGGCCACGACCTCGCGTTTCACCACCATCAGCATCGCCTGTTTCCGCATCGCGATGTGGCCGCCGAGTATCGCGCGGACCCGGAGCACGCCCACACGACCGCGATGCGCAACGGCACGCTGCAGGGCGCCTATCTGATGCTCGCCGCACGCGCACGCGGGCTCGACTGTGGCCCGATGTCGGGCTTTCACAACGAGATCGTGGACGCGGCATTTTTCGCCGGCACCAGCGTGCGCTCCAATTTCCTCTGCAATCTTGGGTACGGCGATGCGGCAGTGCTGCTCCCGCGGCTGCCGCGCCTGGCATTCGACGATGTCTGCAGCTTTGCCTGACCTCCCCGGGCGGACCACCGGCCGCCATGATTCCCGACCTGAAAGGACGCCTGTGGCAAGCGAACAACGAGCACTGATGGTCGGTGGCGGCACCATGGGCTGCAGCGTGGCCGTGGTGTTCCTGGCGGGCGGTTGGCGCGTGGACGTCGTGTCGCCCACCGAGAAAACGCGGGCAAGCCTGCCGGCGCGCATCGCGCAAGGCCTTGTCCGGCTCGGCAAGACACTCGATCCCGCGCGGCTTGCGGTGCGCGCGGATTACGCCACGGTGCCGTGGTCTGAGGTCACCATCGTGGTCGAGAACGTCAGCGAGGATTTGGCGCTCAAGCGGAAAGTATTCGCCGAGCTTGTCCGTCACAGCCTGCCGCAGACGCCGCTGACCAGCAATTCGTCGAGCTATCCGATCAGCGAGATTGCGGAGGGACTTCCTTCCCAGCAACGCATGATGGGCCTGCACTTCTACATGCCCGCTTTCCTGATTCCGCTGGTCGAGATCGTGCGTGCGAAGGCCACGGATATCGCACTTGCCAACGAGGTCGGCGAATGGATGTGGGCGCTGGGCAAGCGGCCCGTCCAGGTCAACCGCGACATCGAAGGCTTCCTTGCCAACCGCATCCAGCATGCGCTGATCCGCGAGGCGGTCAACATGCTGGAGCTCGGCATCGCTTCGCCGCAGGATATCGACGCCGCCATCCGCTACAGTTTCGGTTGCCGGTTGGCCGCGGCCGGACCCCTGATGCAGCGCGAGCACGCGGGATGGGACATGTCCTGTGCGGTGGCCAAGAGCCTCTATCCCCATTTATCGAACATGTCCGGTCCTCCGCCCGTGGTGGAGGCGCTGGTCGAGCGTGGGCATTTCGGCATGAAGAGCGGGCACGGACTCTATCCATGGGATCCGGCATCCATCGCCAAGGAAAAAGAACGCTACGAAAAAGCGCTGCAGGCCGTGCTCGCGGTGTTCGAGCGAGAAGGCTTGCAGTAGCGGACGGTCTGCTTTCGGACCTCATGCCCGGGCATCATCAGACGGGTCCGGGGAAGTGGGGGAATTTCCATGCCGGATGCGCCAGAGCCTGCTTGCCAGGATTGCGCGGTCCGACCAATCACCCGCCGCCGCGAAAGTCAGCAATGTGCCTGACAGCGGACGAAAAGCCGCGATCATCGATAGGCATCATCCGGCCGAGAGTGTGTGCTGTGACAGAAGCGAGTAGGTACAATTTGCGCTTCATCCAGTGAGGCGCAAAGATGGCTACTTCGTCGCATTGGCTGTGGCAGCAACCTGGATTGCCCAATGTTACGTTTGACCTTGAGGTGCTTGGCCCCGCGCTATCGCGCGCGCGAACCGCGCAGGGACGCATCCTCGGCAAGGCGCAGGCCCTTGGCCTCGCGAATCTCGGCTCCGCGTTGGCGGAGATCTGGTTAGAAGAGGCGTCGGCGACGGCCCGCATCGAAGGCGAGAACCTCGACCTTGCCGCCGTTCGCTCATCGGTGGCCCGCCGCCTTGGCGTGGCTACGGTCGGTTCGCGGTCGCGCACCGTCGAGGGCCTTATGGACCTCATGCAAGACGCGACCGAGCGTTGGCAGGAGCCGCTCACCTTGGAGCGGCTTTGCGGTTGGCAGGCGGCGCTCTTTCCGACCGGCCACGCGGGTCTTCATCGCATCGCTGTGGGTGCCATCCGTGCCGGCGCTGAGCCAATGCAGATCATCAGCCGCCCGATCACGCGCCCACGTGTTCACTTCGAGGCGCCACCCGCAAAGCGACTGGCGCGAGAAGTTAAACGCTTCCTCGGTTGGTTCGAGGCGACCCGCACCGCGCCGGTGGATGGCTTGGTCCGTGCTGGGATCGCACACGTCTGGTTCGAGGTGCTGCATCCGTTCGAGGACGGCAATGGCCGTGTGGGGCGTGCCATCGTCGATCTGGCTTTGGCGCAGGATGCGCGTCTCGATCAACGCCTGTACAGCGTGTCGAGACGGCTCGCGGAGTCTCGGAACGACTACTACGCCGAGCTGGCGGTGGCATCGCGGGGCGGCCTCGACATCACGCGTTGGCTGCTGTGGTTCGTGGGGCAATTTGAGGAAGCGTGTCATGCGTCGGAGGGCATCATCGACGTGTCGTTGGCGAAGGCCCGGTTCTGGCTTGAACACGCCGAGGCACCGCTGAACGACCGGCAACGCAAGGTGGTGAACCGCATGCTGGAGGTGGGGCCGGGGGGCTTCGAGGGCGGGATGAGCACGAGCAGGTACGAGCACCTTGCGGGTGTATCCCGCGCCACCGCGTATCGCGATCTTGAGGAGTTGGTTCGCCACGGGCTATTCGCGCAAGCTGGCACCGGAAGAGGAACGAGGTACTACGTCGCGCTTGGCGGTTGGGAAGCCGGTTGACGGCGCGTCATGCGCGGTCTAAAGTGGCTAGCCTGTCTAGCTAGAATCAATCGCAAGAGGCCGGTCATGACCAAATGGCAACTTCAGGACGCGAAGAATCGACTGTCCGAGGTGGTGAGGAAAGCCTCGGACGAAGGGCCGCAAGTCATTACGCTAAGAGGTGACGACGCCGTTGTCGTGGTCGCCGCGGACGAGTACGCCAGACTTACCCGCAAGCCCATAGGCAGCCTTGTGGAATTCTTTCGCAAGTCACCGTCAGGCGCGGCGGCGCTCGATTTAACGCGTAGCCGTGCAACGGGCAGGCGAGTGGAATTGTGAGCTGGCTTCTTGATACCTGTGTGGTTTCCGAACTGGTACGACCAAGACCAAAGGCATCGGTCGTTGCCTTCATCCAGCGATGCGACGAAGATGAACTCTTCCTGAGTGTCATCACGATTGGCGAACTGGAAAAAAGCATTGCCAAGCTACCCGATTCGGCCAAAAAAGTGAGACTCGAAAGTTGGGTGCATCGCGAACTTGCGGATCGATTCCGCGATCGCCTGCTGGCCATTGACTTTCGCGTGGCCACCCGTTGGGGCGCGATGGTCGGTGCATCGGAAGCACGCGGTCAGCCGTTGCCTGTCATTGATAGCCTGATTGCCGCCACGAGCCTTCAGCATGACTACACCGTCGTCACGCGCAACATGAGTGACCTGGAACGTTGTGGCGCACGCTGCGTCAATCCCTGGCTCGCGAGATAGCGAAGCATGGCGCAGCGCACCACGAAATCCGCCAAGCCGCGCTCCAGCGGCAATCTGCGCATCGGCGATCACTGGAATGCAATCACGATCATCGCCCTGTCGCAAAGCAATCCGCTGAAAGCGGTGGCCGAGCTGGTGGAAAACAGTATCGACGCGCGCGCGAAAACGATCGTCCTCACCCGGGGCAAGGAAAAGGGCCAGCACTATCTGCGCGTGAAGGACGACGGCGAGGGGGTGCGCAGGAATGCCGACGGCGAGCCGGATTTTCATTACGTGGCCACGCACGTCTGCGACTCGGTCAAGCGCCGGCTGAAGGAGCAGGGCGCGGGCGGGTTGCAGGGTGAGTTCGGCATCGGCCTGTTGAGCTTCTGGACGCTGGGTGAGGAGCTTCTGCTGACTTCCGCCGGCAATGATGGAACTGCCTGCCAGATGCATCTGCGCAAGGGTGACCCGAGTTATCGCATCACGCACCGGCCCGCGCTCTTCCCCGAGCAAGGCACGGAGGTGCTGATCAAGGGCATCCTGCCGGGCATCAAGAATTTCAGCGGCGAGAAGATTCAGTGGTACCTGGCGGCCGAACTGCGTGACCGCATTCGTCATTCCGGCGTGTCGATCCGCGTCGTCGATCGAACTGCGCGGACGGAGTTCAGGGTCGAGCCCCGCCAGTTCGAGGGCCGACTGTTGCACGAGCTGGACGGGGCTCTACCGCCCCAAAGCGAAGTGTATGCAGAGCTTTACCTGCACGCCCATGCGCCGGCCAACGTGGTGTCGCTCTACCGTTCCGGCACGCGTGTTCTCGGCAATCTGTCGGAGCTCGAGGCGTTCGCGCGCATGCCGTGGACGAGCAGTTACATCCAAGGAATCATCGATGCGCCATACCTCAACTTGACCCCGGGGACGCGGCTCGGGGTCATCCACGATGCGGCGCTGGCGCGCCTGGCCATCGAGCTCGCGCCGCTCGAGTCGCGTCTGGCAAAGATCATTGAAGACCAGCAGCGGGCGGAAGAAGAGCGAACGAGCCGCGATGTGCTTCGCTCCGTGCAGGGCGCACTCAAGGAGGCGTTGCTTGCGCTACCAGCCGAAGAGTACGACTGGTTCGATCTGCATCGTGGCGATGGCAAGCGTCGACCGAGGGTTCCCGCGGAATCTGTTCCTGCCGGAGCGCCGCACGCCGATGGTCAGGCGATGGCGATCGAGGCTGACGATATCCAGGAGCCCACTGAAGGTCAAAGGCAATTCTTCGAATACGCGGGTCCACTGTTCTCCGTGATGATTTCCCCCACCTCGAGCGTCATCCCCGTCGCCGGGTCACGCGCGCTACGTGCAATCGCGCGCGATCGAGCGCGACGGCCGGTGGAGCATGATGTTGCCTACGTCTGGTCGCTCGTGGAGGGCGAAGGAATGCTGGACCACGCTGGCGGGGAAATCGCCACGTATCGAGCGGCAGTCGAGCCGGGACTCGCTCGCGTGGAGGTCGCGCTAACCCAGGGCGTCGTTGTCTGCAAGGCCGAAGCGCAGATCACCGTGACGGCCTCGTTGCTACCCAAAACGGGGAGCGGCGATTCCACTTATCAAGGCCTGCCGGGCTACACCTACCACAAGGCGGCGGGGGAACTCTGGCGTTCGCGCTTCGACGCGGAGCGCAATCTTGTGGTGATCAACAACGGCCATCGCGATTTTGTCTATGCGGCGCGCAGCAAGATGCTCAAGCTGCGTTACATCTGCCGGCTATTTGCCAAGGAACTCGTACTCAAGAACTTCGTCGGCATTCCGCCCGATCAGCTGCTCGAACGCCTGTTGGAATTGACTTTGTACACCGAAGAGAACTTGCGCTAAGAACTGCGTCCCCCTGACGCCCGATTGGAGCGGGGTCTATTGCGTCCCTACAGCGCACACGTCAGTGCTCGCCGGCTTGTTGTGCTCTCTGGCCGAGGTCTATACGGCTGCGCATGCCTCTCTTATCGATGCCCAAGTTTTCGACGGTATACGTGCGCCAGGCAACAGACAGGGCGCGATGCCCATGCCAAGATGACTCGATGAACCCCAACCTAATGCGCAAGCCCCGCCGTCATCCCCTAATGCTCGGCGCTGCCGCGCTGTCCATACTCATTTTGAGCACCTTCACCATGCCCAGTCACGCCACGGAAGAGCCGGAGTACCAGGTCGTTCGCGAACTCGCGGACATCGAGGTGCGCCAATACGCAGCCTATGCCGTCGCGGAGGTCGTGGTGGCCGGCCCGGCGGACGAAGCGGGCAACCAGGCGTTCCCGATTCTGGCAGGCTATATCTTCGGCAAGAACAAGGGCGAGCGGAAGTTCGCCATGACGGCGCCGGTGACACAGGCGGCCACTCCGGTAAAGCTGGAGATGACGGCGCCGGTGACACAGGCGGCCACTCCGGTAAAGCTGGAGATGACGGCGCCGGTCACGCAGGCCGCCGCACCCGGCGGCTTCGTCGTGCAGTTCGTGCTGCCGAAGGGCGTGACCGTGGCTAGCGCACCGGAGCCCCTGGATGCGCGTGTTCAACTGCGCGAGGTGGTGCCCGCGCAGGTGGCCGTCATCCGCTACTCGGGCTTTTGGTCGCAGTCGAACTACGAAGAACATTTGGCCAAGTTGCAGGCGGCGTTGCGCGCTGCCGACCTGGCATGGACGGGCGAGCCGGTGTACGCGCGCTACAACGCGCCGTTCACGCCCTGGTTCATGCGCCGCAACGAGATCTGGCTGCCATTGGCGCAGGCTCGCTGAACGGCCAAGCTTGACGGCGGGGCGGCTCGGTATGACCTGCGCCACACCGCCCTACCAATCGAAGCGTTGAAATCCGGGTTGGAAGCTTGGTCAGCCACCATTAGTGGGTGGATGAACCGCGTTGCTGCGGACTCAAGCGAACCCGAACCAGCGCGCGGGTGTCGTCGCGAGCAGCAATCGGCGCTCGCTCTCCTGCGGCACGACGCGCGCCAGCCATGTCAGTAGTGGTCCGTAGTCGAACCGGCGGTCGCTGCGCAGAAACGGCCAATCGGAGCCCCACACGAGTTGCCGCGCCGAATATTCGCGCAGCAATGCCGCGCAAAACGGATCGAGGTCGCGATACGGGGCGGCTTCGCGCGAGCAGCGCATGGGCCCGGAGAGCTTCACCACCACGCGTCCGCTTGCGGCCATGCCAAGCAGCGCGCGAAAGCCGGGCGCGTCCAAACCTTTCTCGGGATGCGGGCGGCCGAGGTGATCGACCACCACGCGCACCGGCACATTCGCCAGCGCCTTTGCGATCGCAGCGAACTGGTCGCCCTGACACTGCACGTCGAGCACGAGATCGCGGTCGGCGAGACGCGCGAGCAGTCGCCCGAACGCCGCATCGCGCAGCGGCGCCAGCCCGGCAGCAACGAAGTCCACGCGGATACCGGCAACGCCGCGCCGCGCCAGCGCGTCAAGGCTGCGTCCCGACACGCCCACGGGCACGCGGGCAATGCCGCGCGCGCGACGGCCCAACCGTTCGAGCGCGTCGAGCGTGCAACGGTTGTCGTCGCCATACCCGGACGTCGGATTCACGATCACCACGCGCTCGACGCCCGACCCGTCCAGCACGTCGAGGAGCTCCTGCGCGGCGCCAAGCTCCGCTGCGATCGGCCGGTATGACGTGTCGGCTGCGAAAGGAAACTTGTGCGGGTCCAGCACGTGAACGTGCGTATCGGTCGCGCGAGAAGGCAGTCGCAGCAGCGCGCCCATCTTCGTCACGGCAGCGCTGTCCGCAAGGCAAGCACGGCGCTGCGCGGGCTCGTCAGCACGGGCATTGCGACGCGCGCGCTGACGGCATCGAGCGCGCGACTGGTCGAAAAGTGCGCAAGCAGAAGCACATCGCAATCCGCGAATGAATGCGCCGCATCCGCGAGCAAACGGTCGTGCTCGTCTCCGCGACCGTCACGCAGAGCCTGCATCGCCGCCGGGATGCATTCGGAGCGTAACGTTGCCTGCACCCCGCGCGATTGCGCCATTGCATGAAACTCCGCCTCCATCGACGCAACGCTTGGCGCGAAAGTGGCGAGCATGCCGACGCGGCGGCCACGCGACAGCGCGTCGGCGAACATCGCCTCGTTCGGCTTCAGGACGGGGACGGGCAATGCGGCCTTCGCGTCGTCGATCGCCGGCCCGAAAGCCGAGCATGTGAACAAAATACCATCGGCGCCGGCGGTATGTGCATAGCGGGCGAGTGTCACGATGCGCGCGCGCATCGCGTCGGTGAGCTCGCCATCGCTTTCGCGATCGGGGGAGAGCGCGTCATCGAGCAGGTGCTGCACCTGCGCCTGCGGCCACAGTGCCGCCAGCGCGTCCGTGACCGGGCGCATCGCGACGGTCACCGCGTGGATCAGCGCTATGCGCGGCCGGCGAATCGTCATGGCACGTGAGGCGCGGCGCGATCGTCGCCGATGCGCATCAGGATCTCGTCGAGCTCGGCCAGCCAGCGACGCTTGTGGGCGCGATGAATTTCGACTGCCGACTGCGGATCACCACGGCGAATCGCCTCGACCACCGCCGCGTGGTTCACGTTCGAATAGACCGGCGGCTTGCGGTAAGCGGACGTCAGGTAACGAAACCGGTTGGCCTTCTCGAGGAAGCGCCTTGCGGTATCGATCAGGTGACGATTGCCGCAGGCATCGATGAGCAGCAGATGGAAACGATAGTCCGCCTCGTTCCAGGCATCGATGTCGCTCGCTTCCAACGCGCGATCCATGGCCGCGATCGCGTCATCGAATACGGCGATTTCTTCGGGGGGCAACCGGCGCGCCGCCGTTTGCTGTGCGGCCTCCACCTCGAGACACGCGAGCAACTCGGTGATCTCGCGAATGTCGCGCAACGACAATGCGACGACCCGCATGCCACGGCGCGGCTGCAGGTCGATATAGCCCTCGTCCTGCAGCCGCACCAGCGCTTCGTGCACCGGGGTACGGCTCATGCCGAGGCGCAGCGCGAGCGCAGGCTCGAGCGACTGAAACCCCACCGGCATCTCGCGGGAAAGGATCGCGTGCTTGATGCGGCGATACGCCTGCTCGGCTTGAGACGCATCGTCCAGCAACGATTTGAGAAGGGGACTTGACGGCATCTAATGCGTTCTATAATCTATTTAATGCATGCATTATAATCTCGCTGAACGAAGCGGCGCAAGGAGGCGAAATGAGCAAATGGTCAATAGGGGTGCTCGGCGGACTGGCGCTCGTCCTGAGTATGTTGCCGCTGCCAGCGGCCGGCCAAGCGTGGCCCGCGAAGCCGATTCGTATCATCGTGCCGTATCCGCCGGGCGGTGGCAATGACAACCTGGCGCGGATATTCGCGCAAAAGCTCTCCGAGCGCCTGCAACAACCGGTCGTCGTTGAGAACAAGCCGGGCGCGGGAACGCTGATCGGGACTGAGGCGGCTGCAAAAGCGCCTGGCGACGGCTATACGATTCTTCTTTCTTCGATCGTAACGCATGCATTAGCGCCAGCACTTTATCCGAAAGTCCCGTACGACCCCATCAAGGATTTCGTGCCGATCACCATCTTGGCGGTCGCGCCGACGGTACTCGTGGTCAACCGCGATTCCCCGGCCAAATCGGTCGGAGAGTTGATCGCGCTCGCAAAGGCCAACCCTGGGAAATATACGTTCGCGTCCGGCGGCAACGGAACAACGCCGCACATATCCGGCGAGATTTTCAAGTCAATGACCGGAACCGACATCCTGCACATCCCCTACAAGGGTGGAGGGCCGGCCATCGCCGACCTCATGGGTGGACAGGTGGACATGATTTTCGACACTGCTGCCTCCGCGATGCCGCACGTGCGCAGCGGAAAATTGCGCGCGCTTGCGATCGCGACGCCGAAGCGGCATCCGGACTTCCCTGATCTGCCGACCTTTGCGGAGCAGGGGTTGCCCGACTATTCCATCAATTCGTGGTATTCGCTGCACGCGCCGGCCGGGACGCCGCGCGAAATCGTGATGAAAGTGCACGGCGAAGTCGTGGCATCGCTCAAGTCCCAGGATGTCATTGATCGTTTGCGTGCGCTCAATGCCGATCCCGGCGGCATGCCGCCGGACGAATTCGCCGCGTTCGTCAAAAGCGAGCTCGATCGCTACAGCCAAGTCATCAAGAAGGCGGGGATCAAGCTCGAATGAGTGCGGCCCCTGCGAAGCCGGTGAAGGCGCGCAGCGCGCATCGACGCGCGATTGCGCTCGGCCGACGCATTGTCGTTATCGCGGTGGCACGGTTCGAGGCCGAGGAATGACGCCATTGCGCTTACTTGTCCTTCCCGGCGACGGCATCGGGCCTGAGATCACCGAGGCCACGCTTGCGGTGCTGCAGGCGGCCGCCGCTTCCGCGCAACTTCCGCTCGAGTTCGAACGCGACCGGATTGGCTTCGAAGCGCTGCATGCCGAAGGGACCACGGTCCCCGATCGCGTGCTCGAGCGCGCCCGCGAAGTGGACGGCACGCTGCTCGGGCCGATTTCTCATCTCGATTATCCGCCGCGCGAGCAAGGCGGAATCAACGTGTCGGCGGCGTTTCGCACCAGGCTCGACCTATACGAGAACCTGCGGCCGGCGCGAACCCGCCCGGGACTCGGCCACACGCGCGAGCCGATGGACCTCGTCTTCGTGCGCGAATGCACCGAGGGCTTCTATCCTGATCGCAACATGGCGGTCGGCATCGGAGAATTCATGCCGACCCACGACATGGCGCTGTCGGTGCGCAAGATTACGGCGTTCGCGTGCGAGCGGATAGCGCGACGCGCCTTCGAGCATGCGCGGCGGCGACGCCGGCTCGTCACCGCCGTGCACAAGGCCAACAACTTCATCCTCAGCGACGGCTTGTTCCTGCGCGAGGTGCGCAAGGTCGCGGCCGAGTACCCGGATGTCGTGCTGGAGGAGATCATCATTGATGCGATGGCCGCGCGACTCGTGCGCGAGCCGCAGCGATTCGACGTGGTGCTCGCCACCAATTTCTACGCGGACATCCTGTCCGATCTTGCCAGCGAGCTTTCCGGCAGCTTGGGGTTAGCCGGCTCGATCAACGCCAACGAATCGATGTGCGCCGCGCAGGCGCAGCACGGCTCCGCTCCGGATATCGCGGGCCAGGATCGCGCCAATCCCACGTCGCTCATCCTTTCGGCCGCGATGTGGCTCGACTGGCTCGCCGAGCGCCGCGACGATCCGCGCATCGGCATCGTGGCGAAAGCCATTCACGATGCGGTCGATCAGGTGCTCCTCGATCCGGCGCTGCGAACCGCCGACCTTGGAGGTCCGCTTGGCACGAAGGCCTTTGGCGAGGTGGTCGCTGCGCGCGTGGCGAGTATCGCGCAGGGGTAAGCAGCGCCGGCTTATCTCCGCGACGATCGATTGGCACCTGACGATCGTGCGGCCGACGGCGTTCGTCAAGTCACTATCGGGGCAGGTGAAGCGCGTGAAGCAGGGCGAGGCTTCCTCCTGTTCGGCAACGGCACCTTGACCGCAT
>Ga0163150_10004052_pt1 | contig 19954 bp, 17 predicted proteins | sample OliLakLV19P2IB_FD_148628 | JGI IMG/M metagenome (GOLD analysis project Ga0163150, IMG submission 148628) | Freshwater microbial mat bacterial communities from Lake Vanda, McMurdo Dry Valleys, Antarctica - Oligotrophic Lake LV.19.P2.IB | ecosystem: Environmental > Aquatic > Freshwater > Lake >...
TCCCCCTTCGATTGCCAACACGCTGCCACCAGAAAGACTCATGCAGTCAATCGTACCTGGACCAATGGTTGGAACATCGAATCGCATGTCCTGTTGCGGCTTGGCGACTTTGACCACCGTGAATCCGCCGACAGTACACAACCGTCCGGCCCTTCGGATGCATTCATCAGTTCCTTCGATCGCTTCCACAGCCAGAACGGCCCGGCCCTTGATGCAGACCGACTGGCCAATATCCAAGCGTCCCATTTCCCGGGCCAGGTGCCAGCCCATCTCGATGTCATACATCTGGCTCGCTGTCGGCATCGATCCGGCAATCAGTCCTGGGGGAGTCAGCAAATCGGGAGCAAAATCGGTGGCAGGCATGAATTCGATTCCCCGGTCGGAAAACATTCGGGTAACTGTCAGCAGCATGTTGTCATCGTTTCGCCGTTCGCGCCCCGAGACAAACTGGTGCCAGAAATAACGCAGTGTGACAAGGTCCGGGATCAGACCCCGCCACGCGCCACGCTGAAAAAACAGGTGCTTGAAGACCTTTCCGGCCATTACGGCGTGGCGGACATTGTTCCGTTTCAGGAATCGCAGAATCCCGCCAATCCTTGCGGGCCCGTGCGTTTCGAATCCATGACAGATGTCGCGAAGTGATTCGTCAGCGTGTCCGGCAATACCGGCCGCATATACCCGATATCCCGATTCCACCAGGCGTCGTGCAACCACAACTGGAAAATCACCCCAGCCTGCCAACAGCCCCACCGGCTGGCCGTTTCCTTCTGTTTGCGTTGCGTTCTTCGATGGCATGTTTGAATCGGGCGAGAGCGAATCTGCAGTGGATACCCGCAGGGGTCAGGCGGCTTTCCTGTCGGTGCAGGCGGCGACCCGCAGCTCCGTGAATTTGCTGATTTCCGCTTCCAACGACTTGAGCCTTTGGCGGAACTCCGGCAACTTCATCGTCATCGCCCAAATCTGCATTTGCTCACGAAGCGGCATGGATGGGGTGCCGACATGCGTCTCACCGTCATCGATCGATTTCATAACACCCGCTTTCGCGCACAAGGTAACCTTGTTTCCAATGTGCAGGTGATCGCCAATTCCAACCTGTCCCGCCATGACCACATAGTCCCCGGTCGTCGTGCTTCCGGCGATTCCAACCTGCGAACAAAGCAGATTGTGGCGGCCAATCCGGCAATTGTGTCCGATCATCACCTGATCATCGATCTTGGTTCCTTCGCCAATAATCGTGTCGTCGAAAGTTCCCCGGTCAATGGTGGTTCCAGCCCCTATCTCCACGTCTGATTCGATCCGGACACAGCCCAGCTGGGGACAGAGCTGATGCCGGCCGTCGCGGTTTCGATAGCCGAAACCGTAGGCACCCAAGACTGCCCCGGCGTGAATCAACACGCGATCACCGACCTGAGTATTTTCATACAGAACTGCATTGGGAAAAACCGTGACGTTGCAGCCGATGACTGCTCCTTCCATGATTTTCGCACCAGACATAATCCGGCAGTTGTCACCCAGCGTAACATTGTCGCCGATATAGGCACCTGGCTGAACGGTCACCCCCTGACCCAGTTTGGCCGTTGGACTGATCCACGCCATTGGACTGATCCCGCCGGAAACATTCGAGATGTTGCGGGGACGGAACAGGCTGACCACTTCTGCAAAAGCGATTTCAGCATCGGAGACCAGAATCACCGGCCGGTCACTGTCCAGCGGATCATGGCCGGAAACGATGGCGGCCGAGGCAGAAGATTGCTTGAACCGTTCCCAGTTCGATTTTCCATTTACGAAAGTGATCATGCCACTCTCGGCCCGGTCCAGCGAGGCTGTGGCGAAGATTGTCAGTTCGGGATTGCCCCGGATTGAACCACCAGTTTTTGCGGCGATCTCGCCTATGGACGCGTGCATGCCGGATTCCTTTCCTGGCGTTTGGGCCCGGTTATGGACTTCGCGCTGGCAGTAGCAATTCCGTTTGCCGCTGCCAGCGTGACGGGATTAAGGGGGCTGTTCCCGCCCAATCGGCGATATTACCGTCAATCACGACAACGGGCCAAGATCAATCAGCAACTAACTTGCCAAAGGCCGCCATTTAATGTTTAGCCGCGAAGCGCGCATTGATCCCTGAGTTTGCAAACAGGCCAACTGTCCCTGTTTCCTGGGGCCGCTAGCAACCAACATGAACCTCGGCAAATCCGTTAACCGTTCAGCTGAACCAGTTGGCGATACCCTTGGGGAACAAACAGGCTTCCATCGGTCGTTCCCGCCGGGCAGCATTTGCGAAAGACGCTGTCGAGTGTGACTTCATTCCCATTGCCCTGAAAATACTCACGCAGTGCCACCGCCGCTTCGACAACCTGGTTGGCCGTCTGATGCACGAATTCCATACGGAACCGGTGAATCCCCGCCTGCCGGAACATTCCCAGAAACCTGGCGCCCGACTGGATCTGGGCTCCAAAAACCGTATTGCGACAACCGACATCCGCCATGACTGGATGAGCCCGCCCGGCCGAATCCCGCAACGACACCTGGTGCTTTTCGCAAGGATGGCCGCAATTGGTGTGGTCCGTACCGTCCGACATAAACCGGCAAAAAACGCAATGCTCGGTGTGAAACACCGGCAGGTGGTGAAATACGACCGGTTCCATGCTGCCGGCAAATCCTGCACTGGCCAGCTCGCAGATTTGACGGGCGTTCAAGTCATGGGCTGGCGTCCACCGGCGCAATCCACGATTCAACATCGCCCTGGCCGATAGCACATTAGCGAGATTCAGACTGAAATCTCCATCCAGCGCAGGCCGTTCCCTCGCCGGAATCTTCAGCAGGTCATGCAACAACCCTCCACTGCGAACCAGGATCGGGCATTTCAGAGATAGAAGGAAACGCACTACCCGCTGCTCATCCGGCTTCAACACACGCGGGCTGGCAACACGGACTTCGATTCCGGCAGCCCGAATCCGGTCCACCGAATCGCGCAGGCCATACAATTCCAGATAATCCAGCGTGATGCTGGCAGGTGTTGTCTCCAGGGCCCCCTCCAGCTGTCCTGCCGTTCGTACCAGCAAATGAATCTCCGGCGACTCACTGGCCGGCACCGCAATGTCAGGTATCGACTCCGCCAGTTGCGCTGCCAGCACATTGGAGGTTTTCCGTTCCGGCACTGCAGTCAGACGTTTGGTCAGCAGATCAACTGCTTGTCTCCGGATTTCATTCAGAACACTCGCAGGCAGAAATGCATCGTCGCTTCGTTCGATCGCGATCGACTCAGCGTGAAATCCGCTTCCACCCATTCGGGAAAGCTGCTGGCGAATCTGTTCGTCCGTCGCCGGTTTGGACCTGGCCGCCGCAACCGGGCTTTCACCAACCGACTGGACAACGACCGGATTGGCCGCATCGTCAACCGGATTCGGAAACTCCATTTGCAATACAGCCGATTGGCCCGTGATGGCGGTCAAATGCAACCGGACTCCCCGGGTAAATACCGGGTCATTGGCCTGGGTAAAAGGCTTCAACCGTTTTTTGAGCGACGGATCCTGGGTGCGCCAAACCTGGTCTCCCACCTCGATATCCGTCAGGTCAACCGCTCCATCTCCAAAACGGATCTCGACCTGATCCTTCCCTGCCTCCCGCACGTCAAACAGGAATCCACCCTGTTCGGCCTTGTCCGGGCTGCGTCGGTCAGCGGCATCGAACACGACGCCGTCACCGCGATACAGCGAAATCTTCGTTTCCACAAAGACTCCGCTATAGGAGACTCGCTTCACCCGCCCGATTTTCAGTCCGCGATGCCGTGGTGCCCTTCCATCGACGGCCCGTTGATGATTGGTCCCTTCCATAAACCAGGGGCCCAGTCCACGCGAGTAAACCTGTTCCAAATCCTGCCGCCGCCCCTGGTCCAGCTGAAAACTCTTCCCCGCGACCGCCGCATCGATCGCCTCGCGATAACTGGCCGTCGTGGCGGCAACATATTCCGCGTCCTTGTAACGCCCCTCGATCTTTACACAGGCGACCCCGATCCGGACCAGTTCGGGAATCTGTTCGAGGGCATACAGGTCGCCGGGCGAAAGGAGATAACGTGCTGCACCAACATCGCGATATTGGCCATCGACAATCAGTTCATAGGCCAGCCGGCAGGCCTGGGCACACTGGCCCCGGTTCGCACTTCGACCGCCCCAGGCTTCGCTGCTCAGGCACTGCCCCGAATAGGAAACGCACAATGCACCGTGCACAAAGACTTCCAGCTCCAGGCTGGTCTGGTTCCGGATCTTTTCAATATCGCGCAGGGAAAGTTCGCGGGCCAGGACAACCCGGTTGCAGCCAAACTCCCTGGCCAGTTCTGCCCCTTCGGCACTGGTCACCGACATTTGGGTACTGCCATGAATCTCCAGGTCCGGAGCAACCTGGCTGGCAAGTTTCGCAATGCCGACGTCCTGGACAATAATCGCATCGGCACCGCTTTGCGAAATCGCCGCAATGGTCTGTTCGGCCTGTTCCAGTTCGTGATCAAAGACCAGCGTGTTGAACGTGACAAACCCTTTGACTCCCCGCGCATGCAACGTTCGGATCGCTTCCGGAAGCTCGTCCAGATCGAAACCGGCCTTGGCCCGGGCGGTAAAATGCTTCAGCCCGAAATAGACGGCATCCGCCCCGGCCTCGATCGCTGCGCGCAATTGCGGCCAGTACCCAGCCGGGCTCATCAATTCGGGACGACGCGCAGAATGCATTTGCAAATACCGGAAAACAGACAGAAATGCCCGGCAATATCAGAGAAAAATTCGGGCGGAGCGTGTACCATCCTATCCCGCAGATGGCCACAACCCAAGGCATCGAGCCAATTCTACGCAGCCCGACGCTGCTTCATCCGGCGCCAGGACGCCGATCCATCGTCCAGCAGTTCCCGCTGGAGGATGTCCAGAACTTCCACGTCCGACCAGTAGTTCATATGGCCCCGTGCGCCCACCGAATGGTTGGAATACTCGAGTCCCGGCACCATTGTGGACGTGGGAAAATCAATTCGGGTCCCGACAAAATCATCGCGACGGCAGATATTGATCCAGCGTTTGACCCGCCCCCGAAACTCCTGCCAATGCTCCGTGTCCAGGGGCGGATAGAGATGCGAGAAATAGAACTGGTACAGATGCGTAAACGGCGAGCCCATCGTCACCAGCCGGATCTGTGAAAAATTTGAGCTCAGCCATGCCAGTTCCGGGTCGTTCAGCACTTCGATCGCGATCATCGTCCCCTGGCTGTGACTGATCAGCGTCAGGGTCGGCCGGCCCTCGGTATGATCGCGGAAAAACGCCAGCGCGTTTTTGATCCGGGCATGAATCGCATCCCGTCGCGCAAAATACTTCGTGCCGTTTTCAAAGGTCGTTTCCCGGATGTCGAACTCGTCGTTGTCGATTGTGTCCTCAATCGTTGTTCTGCGAAAATGGAAATGGTTGATGACGTCCAGCACGATATCCAGAACCGGACGGACCCGGGGAAATAGCGTAAACATCAGCAAACAAACCGGGGCAATCATCGGAACAAGAATTCCAACCGCGTAGTGATTGGCTTCAAACAGCATCCGTCCAGCGGCAAATTCCTCATAACGGACTCCCCGAACCTGTTGGACACTCAAAATCGCAATCAGTGCAACGCCAATGGTTGCGCAAACGCCTGCCGCAAACTTCAAACCCTGATGGACAATCAACCGGGGCGGATCTCCCCCCCGATCCATGCCGCTTTTCAGCCAGAAAATCGACGATCGCCACGAGGCATAGCGCAGTACGACAAATACGGAAATAACACCCATCACTCCGGCCATAATGACCTGAACACCCAACATCGGGGCGGCCTGCTCGAACAGCAGGTTGTAATCATCCAGATGCAAAAACCGGCGCATCGATTCAGCCGCCGTTACCCACAGCAATGGCAGGATCAGTCCCCAGAAGCCGATGATCATCGTTGGAATCAAAAAGGCCGTGTGCAATGCCCGTCGTCCAGCAGCCGGCCGGTATAGCCCCGCAATCCAGGTCGCGGCCAGTGCCAGAACCACAAACATCTCGGCCAGCCATAACAACGCCAGCATCCAGACCAGGACCCGGCAGTACCAGATCAGGCCCGGCCTGATTTCGCTGGTAACAACCATCTCTGGCACCAGCGAGTTGAGCCAGAAAAATTTAACGATCATCAGTCCACTGATGAACATGGCCGTGATGTTAACCCAGTGCCAAAACTGCAGTGCGCCTTCGTGACGGGTTACCCGCGTACCAAGCGAAGCCGCACTGATTGCGATTCCGCATACGACGCAAATCAATACTTGAGTCCAGAGAACACCTCGCCAGGACTCGGGCCAGACCATTTCGGAACCGCTCAGCGTCAACGTCAGCAACGCCAGACAGAACGTCACGGCCAGGACCGGGCCATGCAGGATTCCTGCTGCCACCAGTCCCAACCAGCGCATGGCCGATACGACCAGCCCTTTTTGCCGGGCTGCCGCATACGCAACGTATTGCAGTCCAAAAAGTATTTCGAGCAACCCAAAGGCCGCTCCCACGAATCCGCCACGAACACGGGACAAATCGCCCCAGAAAACTTCTGCCAGCGTCGCCCGCTGGCCCCCTATCTCCAGCTTTCGGATGTGTGTGGCGAAGCGCTGAACGTGATTTGGATCGCTGCTCTTTTCATCCAGCCAAACCACATCCTGCCGCTCGGACAAAGGCTGGTCTGCGGCCGCCACCGATCGCGCAAACAGACTTAACGTCTCCCCCGGCGCAGGGTCACCCACTCCATGGATAACCATGACCAGATGATCGGTCGGCTCTTTGGGCAAGCGGCTTGGCATGCAGGGACTGTCGCGATTCCGGATTACGGCGATCAAAATTCGCGGTACTATAGGGAATGGCCAATTCCGTTTCATTACCGTTTTTCAGCCAAAAACCGTTACCCAACATGCCAGCAGTCTGCCCGTGCACCAGCCGAAACCCCGTCTCCGCCCTCTCCGGGCGACTCGCGGGTTGGATGTTTGGCAAACTCGATACGTGGGCCGACCAGTGGTATGCCAGCCTCAAGCCCAGCCTGTTTCAGCCGTTTCCCGGCCAGATTCTGGAAATCGGTGCAGGGGCCGGGATCAATTTCCATTACTACCCGCCCGGCACCCGGGTCCTGGCCGTCGAGCCGAACCGGTTCATGCATCCAAAACTTCGCGAACGGGCCAACAAACACCAGATCAACCTGGAAATACTTCCGGTCCGTGCCGAATCGATACCGTTACCCGACAATTCCATTGACCAGGTCGTGGGAACGCTGGTCCTGTGCAGCGTCGACAACCCGGAGAACGTCCTGTCAGAAATCCATCGTGTCCTGCGGGACCAGGGAACCTATCATTTTGTCGAGCACGTTGGCGCCGACGGACTGGTTGGCGGAGTGCAAAACGCACTGTACTGGCCCTGGCGACTGGTCTTCGATGGCTGCCGCCTGAACCGGGATTCGGAATCGTACATCCGCGCCAGCGGTTTTGACTGGACAGTCGTCTCCCGCTGCAAACTGGGCCCCAGGTTCCTCCCCATCCGCCCCCACATCCTCGGCCGCGCAATGAAAAGCAAAACCTCCACCCGGCTCTGACCCCCTGAGGCGTGAATTCTTTACAAGCCCGAAGCGCAAACGAGTGAGCCCGACCCACTCGCAACGTGAGCCTGCGGCGTTCGTTCGTTGTAGCAAAAAACCGAAACAACCGGCGTACAAGCCGCCGGGATTTTGCCGACAGAGCCGCAAACACCCGGTGAAATCCCACCGGCTCGCACGGTGGTACATCCCGATAACCGCCAGCTCTTCCTCTCTGCGAACTCTGGGAACTCTGCGAACTCTGCGTTAAAGTCTTGAGCCTGGAACTTTTTTTAACGCCGAGCCCCCGGAGGCGCAGAGAGGCGCAGAGAAACGCAGAGGTCAGCAGATTCCAGTCAAAAAATTATTCCTTGTTCCATTCCCGCGCAAGGAGAGTGGAAAAACGGGGACGACGGAAAACGGACGACGGGAAAAACCGGGGCAGATCGACAGGATCCCATTTCTTCCCCAATCATCCTTCGTCAATAACTGGAATCGCGGTAGGGACGGCTGTTGCCAGCCGCCCCCCGCACAGATCCGTGCGTGAGGGATTATCTCACACGGCTCCTCCCTTGAGTCAATGGTCACGATTGTCGCCAATCGCTACGAGCCATGAATGTTCGCTGATTTATAGTCGCATCATCCGGCACGGTGTCCGGCGCGAAAGTCCGCGCAACATCGCTTCCCTTGGGTGACTTCCTTTCCTCCGCAGACTCCGCCGCCAGCGTTCTGGTTTTGTTCGTCCGCTTCGTTGGTACTACGAAGTCATCTGACTTCCCACCGGCGTGCATGTCGATATTTCCGTCGGAGACGTTGATCGACCGTTCCAAACTGACAAGCCAGGTTGGAAACTGATGGGACCTCCCGGTTCTCGCGTTTGGAATGTCGACACATGCACAGGTTCTCTGACTCCGCCGTGTCCGTCGCGGCCTCGCCATTGACGGCAGCGACGATGTGGCCTTCTCCCTGACAGGACAAGATCGGCACACGAAAGTGATGATTTCAGAGCTCAATAGCTGGCCTGCGTTTCCCTTCACACGGACGCTCAAGACAGACCGGTCTCCCGATCCGCCCCTCCGCTGAAGGCCGAAGTGGTTGGCTAAGCCTTCTTCGTAAGATACTTTCATTCTCTATTCCAAACCGGTTTTATCCCGGCACACCCCGTCCCCTTTTTTACTCTTTTTTACTGCAAAAAAACTGCCATCCGGCAGTCGCGCTCAAACGCCTCGCGCCAACCAAAACGCAAATTCAGCCATGACAGTCTTTGATTCTTCTCTTCCTGAAAACGCCTCGTTATCGGTTGCGCAGGGCATAAACCTTGAACTCCGGATCCGGCACCGGGCTTTTTGAGGCCACTTTTAAAGCACTTCGAAGCCCCCAGGGAGAGTTTGGCCTGCCGCGGCAGCGTCGATACATCTCGACAGGAATCACGGCCTCGGGAGCAGGGCATTGCTCTTCCCCCGGTTGCCATTTTTTCAGCGCTTCAAGCTGCTTGGGGGGCAAATGGCCCTCCAGCAATCCCAGCAAGTCCCCATGGATCTGCACTGACCGTTGCCGCAAGTCCTCGGCGGCTTTCCTGGCCACCTGCTCCAGACGGATTTTCTGATCAGCCGAAATCTTGAGCTGTTTGCCCAGCGGCCCCGATTCGAGGGTCCAGAAAAGGCCCAGTTGGGCGACCATGGACACTGCAATCTCGAGTTCCAGCGCATCGGTCTGGTGGGGCAACAACACCTGTTCAATCGCCCGCCGCGCGGACTCCTCGCCTGCCTTGAGCTCTGGGTTGTTCAGCTGATGTTCAATATCGCCCCGCTCGATAGCCTCGAGGCTGATTCGCATGTCAATGTCCCGAAGTTCCGCCTGAATACCGCGAAGCTGCTCCACTTGCTCGTCAACCAGGTTCAAGCGTTGAACCATGCTGGGATACTGAAGGACTGTCAAACAGTGCATCGGGCCGGGGCCTTCCCGGTTCTTTCCTTCCGATGTTCGAAATATCGTGGACCCGTTCGGACGCAGCACAAACCATCCCGAGGCAAGGATTTCAATAAACGGCCCCGCCAGCGTTGGCCGTTCCAGCGGGCAGGGGCTCGCAAGTTGACAATAAAGAACGTCATTTCTGGTTTCGGTCGCATACAGCACTGACTCGTCAACCAGCCGATGGAGTGCCGCATTCTGGCTGGCGTCCAGGCATTCCAGCAGCGCCTCGACGGCCGTTCGCCGCGCCTGACGCGAGGGAGCTTCAATGGTTTCCCAGAAATCAGACGTACGATCAAACAAAACTCTCCAGTCATCGTACGCGGCAAATTCGAACAGTCCGCCTTGCTGTGAAAGCAGGTATTGCCGAAGTCCGGAGAGTTTCTCAATCGCGGGGGGTGTAAGCAACTCCTCCGCCCGTCGCGAAAGAACTCCGACCCGTACGGCAAGTTCTTCGCTTTTCTGCTGCATGGCAAACTGATTCGAATACGTGGCAAAATCAGGAACAGCGTCCCTGGCTGCCTGCCTGAATTCCCGGACGACTCCCCGCAAATCACTTGCCGCCTCCGCCGGAACTCCCAGTTCCTCAAACGACCGAATCGCGGCGAGAATTGGGAGCAAGGGGATTTCTTTATTCGGCCAAAGTGCACCGGCCATTGGTTCCTGTCCCGCCTGAATGATGACATCAAACTGTTTGAGAGTCACCCACTCCTGGGCCACTCCTCTTTCACCCGCGAACAGAAGGACAGCCAGTAACGCCTTGATTGAGTCGTTTATTCCAGTTCGCATAGCATCAACTCTCCGTCAAGACAGTTCAAAAACACGGGGGATCGACAGCGGGGTGCCGCCTGCCCAACGTCAAGAATTCCATATTCCAGCCCGAACGGTTGCCATTGGCCGAAAAACCCCAATTCGGACGCAGCCGTGTCTGAAACAACAAACACACGCCACCCCTGGAGCAGTCGTATCGAGGCAATGGCCGCAATGCGGCGACAACACTCAGGACAACCCAAATCGCCAGTTGCGAACAATACAGATCCCTGCATCGGGTGCTCATCAAGGGCCCTGGCCGCAAAATCAAGCAAGAGAGAACGGGCTCTGCCGCACTCATCAATGGACTGGCTCCAAATACCTGCCTGCCAAACCACCAATGCCACCATCGCCGCCAGGGTGGCAACAATTCCACAATCCATGCGGGCGTGGCGTGGCCTGGCGTGCAACAAGCTGGCCGAAAGCAGCAGGATAGAGACCAGGACAACGCTGGAAACAAAGGTCGGGGCAACCTCAAGAACCCCAAAACAACCACAATTGCCTGGTCTCAGCCAATGGACGGCCGCGAAGCCACCAAACAGTCCCAACAGCGCGGCCCGCAAAATGTTCCATCGCCAGCAAGTCAGCGCGAGTACAGCAAGTGCGATTTCCACAACCCCTGTGGTCAGCTCGAACAGCGTTGCTCCAATCCAGAGCTTTCCCACGCCCGCCACAATCAAAACAGCCGCGACCCAGCAGCTTGTCGCAATCCATGCGGCTGTATCCATCCGAAAACGGGGGCACTGTGGCGTGCTTGCGGTCAAAGAACTGGCCGCGTCGGCGGGCAAGCCAGTTGTTTTTCCTGCGCCGATCATCACCATAAAAACCATTTCCGCTATCGGTGTGGATGCCACGCATCGCGCGACTTCAAACTGCGCGACGTCAAAGCGCCGGACTCATGAACAGGGGCAGCCCTCTCGACGTCAGTACACGACCAGTTCAATCGCGGCGAAACCCTCGTCCAATTCCAGCTCGACCAGGTGCTTGCCAGTCCGGTGCTGATCGGCTGGCAAGCCTGGCAGGCAGGCGAATACCGAATCAATCGGAATTTTGACCAATAGCTGATCACCGTCCAATGTGCCTGAAAAAGCCCGCACCGTAGACACTTGAACGCCATTGAGGAATGCGACTTTGACTGTGCTTGAATGCGTGGGGCAAATCGCAATGACCAGATCGCCTGCGGCGTCCTGCCTTGCGAAAACGGCCTTGGGGCGAACCACAAACGGCGAACTTCGAACGACGGTCAATTTCATTACCCGCTCAAATTCCGGCTGTCTTGCGCCGTCAACATCGGCCAGAAAAAACCGGACTTCGCGCTGCTGGGAGCGTCCTGCCGGAATCGCCAATTCTTCGCCCGCAACGATTGAAAACGGGTACACGATTTGCTGGAGACCATTCGGCATGATGCTGACCTGTGCTCCTCCCGCCGTCATCCGCAGGTCTTTCGGCACATCACATTCGACGTGCCATTGGCCAGTTCGCGGAAAGGCGAAAAAACGGCCATCGACCCGAAACCCGGATACAGCAGACACCTCGCACCCGATGCTGGCCCGGGGCTCAAGATACGACAATGGGACGGTCGCATAGTGGATGGTACAACTGATTTCCGGCACCTCGACATTACCCGTCACGAAACGCACTTCTGCCAGGCGGGACTCGACAAGTTCTCGTCCGCTTGACGAAACGAGCACGTCAAACTCTTCACCGGAAGGAATCACCGGCGCGGAGGTCGCAACCTGCAAACAAGCGCAGGAAACTGAGTATTTTGACAGGCTGATCGACCGGAATGTTGTATTCCGGAAGCGGAATCGATGTTCGATGGGGTCCGATGGAACGACTTGGCTGTTTGCAGCGGGCGGAACCCGAAACACGCCAAGGCTGGCGATCGGGTGCCAATCGACAACTGCAGTGACCGAGCCCCCTGTCGGCTCACCACAGCCGGGGATCATGAAGACAGCGCCAAGAACTACCAGCCATCGCATGCCGAATGCCCCCCGGTAGCAACGAACCATCACGCCCTCCGTCGCGACCAGAACAGTCGAGTCAAGACAAGTCCAACAAATACTGTGCCAATCGCGAACAAAGCAAGGCTCCAGTGTCCGGTGTCAGCCCGCGCTTCCGGCCCGGAATTGGAAGCACTGTTATTTTGCGGGATGACAAGGCCTTCCCTTGAATGAAGCCCATCGGGAATTCCTTGGGTCGGGGCGGCCGTTTCCATCCCTGAAGTTGACGCCATTCCGGTCACAGCCGACCGTTCCCAATGATCAATCCACTGTACCAACAGGCGGCGGTCGATTACCCGGTTTGCGGGCAGCGACCAGGGCGCCGCGATTTCGATCGAAGTCGGCATCAAAATACTGAACGCCGCGTCGTCCGGATCGTCGCGGAGATTCAGAATCCGTGCACCCCAATAACGGAACTGACCATCTTTCATCGGCCCCATGATCCGGTAGCTGGACTGCGGCATGGGAACGCCACCAACACTGCAATGCCCCTCCAGCCGAAGTTCCGTTGCGAGCCCAGGCCCGGACTCCTGTTGCTCTGAATATTCAGAAAACGCCAAAACCGGAATCGAATCCACGAAGACGAATTCAGACCTGCATTTGACAGAAGCCGCCACGACGTCAGAGGTGGCCGACTGTTCCAGACAGAAGCCGGTGTCAGACTGGCTGACAACGCTATTGGTCAGCGTGACTCCCGCTGGTGGCGTTTCGAATATCGGCTGTATGACAAACGCCCGCCCGCCTCCCGCAAGATAAAACGGTGAAAACTCGATGAAATTGTGGCTCACGCAGATTAACTGATCGCGGGCCGTTGTTACGGTCTTGGGAACCAGTTGCCACTCCCGTTTTTCGGGGTAAACCACAATCTGATTGCGACCAACGACGAGAGTCTCATAGACGCACTCTCCATCGGGGAGGCAAATTCGAACATGGACGTCACGGCAGGATTTGGAAATTGTCCCCTTCAAAACAGGTTTCCATTCGGCAAGCGACTGCTGAGCTGCGGCACGGGAAGGTGCTATACCCTCCACGAATTCCTGATCGCATTCAAACGTGCTGTCCGACTGCATCAATTCCGCCGCAAGGTTGACGGCCTCAGCCAGACGGGGAAAATCGTCGTCCGCAGCCAGCAGATGGCACCACCAAATGGCGACAAAAAGCGTCAGGATTGCAGGCAATCTGAACAAGGCAATCAACTCCGCAAGGCAAATCCCTGTCCGAACTGGACAGCGACACGATAGGCACATTTTCAGCTACAAGCCGCTGCAACCAGCCAACTTGCGACGATTTTCGAGTCGTCCGGGTCGTCCAATGGCACCTTTGTCGTAACGCCATCGGATTCAGGCACCTCAGGATACTGGCGGTCCAAACTGGTGCCGCTACCCAGCCAATTGCCATCGACTTTCCAAGTGTCACGTCACAGCCTGGAAATGGGTATCGGCCAACCGCCGACCGCCGACGCGATCAATTGCTGCACTCTTGAATCTTGACCTGATCGATGCCAACTAAAGTATTCGGTGTACAAATCGGGCCCAGAGCGGAATAGCTTGCATAGCAGTCCCACTGCTTGCACGATACCCAGCCACCGCCGCCCCCCGTGCAGCCCAACTCTTGAAAGTAAAAGATTGAAATACACGTCTTGTATGGAAGTTCCTGATAATTGTTGGCGTTGAAGTACGCTGTCAGGGTGACGCCGGGAGGGTTGATAGTCACGATTTCAATGATGCCGGCATGTGCCGTGCAGGCAACTGGCGGAGTTACCGTGCATTGAGCATCCCTGACTCCGCCCAGCGCTGGAGCGCAGTTGTTGGTAATGACATTGGGCGTGGAATCCTGCCCCCAAACCGCTGGGCCGAATCCACTGACGATCAGAACCACAGTGGCCGCTGCAACAATCCGGCGAACGTGACGGGACAGGCCTTGAATGGTAGGCATTGACAAGCACTCCTGGACGTAGGCGTTCACGGTGTGGTGGGAAGGCAGGTCCGGATTGCAACCGCGAACAACCATGCATGACCGGAGATGTGTCTGACCCTTTCTTCCACACATCGCGCTGGATTGTACCCGAGAGAGAGAGAGATCAACTATTCTGGCGGGGAAGGCGGGGGGAAACGCCTGGCCGGATGCGCGACAAGGTGGAAAAGCCCGGTTTTTGCCGGGAATTCCGGCCACGGACGGGTGGCGAAAAATTTCCGGCAAAATTCTTTTTGGCCCCCTGTTTCCTGCGCGCTGGATGACCCGTTTCGAGGGAATTCACCAGCCGCGCGGTTCTGCCAGCCGTAACCGTTCCGGGGGTGGAACTGGCCTGGATCAGGCGGCTTTCTGGTGTTGTTGATCGGCGGTTGGCATTAGCGAGGGGGCGGGTTGGTGATGGAAGTGGGCTTGTATCAGGGCGACGAGGTATTGAAAGGGTGAACGGTGTTGCAGGCGACAGGTTTCGCTCACCGTCAGGAGCCGTTCGAGAAACCGGATGCCGGCCGCGCTTTGCGTCAAACGTTGTCGCGACAAGCCTGCCGCGTGGGCTTGGTCGCACCGGTTCATCGCACGTCTACGTTCCTTGTTCGGGTAGTAAGAACAACTGCTCCGATCGCTTCCGGAAAAAGTCCTTTTCAAACAGTCCCCTGCTCTCCAGATCACTCAGCGTGTCGTTCAGGAGCTGAATGTCCCCCTTTCTGCAAGCGAAATACGTTGTGCCATTACCGATCCCGTTGATCCAGATCGAAACCGCGATTCCCCGTCCCTGCAGTTCACCAAGCAGCCGGCATGCATCCGCATCGGGAGGCAATCCACGATCATCGCCAAGGCTTGAGGGGTACGCGAAAAAAGTCCACGGGCAATGTCCTGCGCGCCGATATTCGTCCGCATCGAACAGCAACCCGAACTGGATGGAACCGGTATCCATGAATAGAACAGCACCACCCGTATCGCCGCGACGGATCGCAGGTTGACGGTTTCGGTTTTACGGCTGGCCGGGTCCCGGGCCACCTGGACCAGGCATTTCAACCAGCCAGCTTCCGCCGACTTTGACGAATTCGATATCGTTCTCTTTTTCGTCAACCACGACTTTTCCCGTGGCCTTGTCACCTTCAACCTTGACATCTGTCATCGTCATGCCGGCAATCATCTTCAAGGGAGTGTCCGGACCTTCCCTGGCGATAATGGCGTAAACGTCGGCGACCAGGGCCCCCCGGTCTTTTACAGGGGCGAAGAACTTGTTCAGGTCCGGTTCAGCTCCGGGATCCATTTCCTTCATCTTGTCTTCCGACAGACCGTGCTTGTCCAGGATCGCCTGGACTTCTTTGCCGAGCGCTTCGGCCTTTGCTTCGTCATCCATGTATTTCATCGGCAGGAACCCGCTCATCATGACCATCGCAAAAGCGAATTCGTTCTGTGATTTTGGGGACATGCATTCCATGAGTTTGCCCGGATCTTCGGCTTTTGCCGCAGACTGGAACGCGGCAAAAGCCGCTTCGGGGGTCTCGAAAGAGGCACTGACTGCCGGGTTTCCACTTGCCGTTCCGGCGCCCGTCGTGCTCGGGCCTTTATCACATCCGCAAAGCATCAGCGAAATTGTGAATATTCCAACGGTCGCAATCGTTGCACAAGTCTTCATGTCCATTCTCCAATTGAGTGACTGTTCCAAAAGCGGTCTGAGCCTCCCGTGTTCTCAAAGGGACAGACCCTTTTGCAAAACCGGTACATCGAGGGTTGATGCGGGCTTACAATTCCAGGTTTTCGGACGGCTCACGAAATCCCTGACCAGAAGCCGTTTGACGACAAATGGAGCCGGTGTCCTGGGACACTGGAGTCGTTTCCGCTTGCGCCGGTTTCATTGGATACGACCCGGACTGCGGCGGCAAGTCGACGGGCATCCGGTCGTTTGGCAAGTATCTCTGGCTATCTTCGGGAGTCCTGGAGCCTGTCCTCAAAGGCTACGATGGATGTCCAGCCCCAACGGAAAGTTGGCGTTTGCACCTGGATAACAGATTCGATGGCAAGCCAGGTGTTTGATGCGACTTGCTCGCCAGGTTCTAATCCAGCTTCCGACGGTTTCCCGAAAAGAAGCCGCAAACAGATTATATTTTCTCCGGTCGTGTGCTGTATGGACAAGAAAATCGAAATTGTTGGCGGGCAAACTGCACTTGCGCGAGATCGGGAGACTCCGGTCCGGCTTGTTGTCCGGTTTGACCAGCCGACGAAAGTCCGCGGAATCCGGTGCCGGCTGTATGGAGCGGAAAAGACCGAAGCCACTTACACCAAGTCCACTACTGACTCCAAAGGCCAAACAAAAACCGAAACCAAGACGGCAACCGAATACGTTGAAATCGTCAACCAGGAATTCCTTCTGCAGGGGGACCAACGGATGGGTTTCTTTTCCCGTTTGATTGATTCCGTGGCGACCTGGGTCGGGGGCGGGAAACATGAGGTCATCGAGGCTGGTGAACACGGGTTTTCCGTAAATCTGAAAATTCCGGAGAATGCGCCGGCTTCCTTCAAAGGCAAAAAATGCGAAGTCTATTACTCCCTGGACGTCAGCGTTGATTTGCCCATCAAAATCGACTGGTCGCTGTCACAGAAATTCGATGTTGTTCCAAATCCAGTCGATGACGCCGCGATCAACCCGGTGCATGTCGTGTTTCCCGACGGATCGGGGCGCTCGATTTGGGACAAGACTTTTGGAAAGGACGTGAAGCTGAACCTGGCGATGGATCGCGATACGTTTTCGGTTGGTGACTGGGGACAGGCGATGTTGACGGTCGAGTCGCCGGAACCGCTCAGGGTCGACGACATGGAAATCAGCCTGGTCGGCCAGGAATCCAGCAAAGCCCACGGACACACGGACGGCCACTCCTACAAACATTCGCTCGGCAAAATCGATTCGCCCAAAGTCCTTTCAAGCGAATCGGTTCATGAGTTCGAGATTTTGATCCCGAAACTGGATGGGCCCTGTTCGCAAACAGGCAAGAATTTTGAGGTCAGCTGGGCAATCGAAGTCCGCTTGAGTATCCCCTGGGCCAAAGATCCGGTGATTCGTATACCTGTCAGGATCGTGCCGAAACAGGACGAACCGCCTGGGACAACCGTTTGAGATTGAGACTCCCATGCGAACTCTGATTCCAGTTACCAACCTGACTGTTGTTCTGTTGTTGACCATCTTGCTGCCTGGAGATGTTGCCGGTCAGGCAACGGATGATGCCGGCGTATTGCGTGCGGACAATCTGGTCGCCTGGTGCATTGTTCCTTTTGATGCGAAAAAACGGAGTCCTGCCGATCGGGCCCGGATGCTGAATGAGCTTGGCATCAAACGATGCGCCTACGACTGGCGTGAAGAACACGTGCCGGATTTTGAACAGGAGATTATCGAGTACAAAAAACACGGCATTGAATTTTTCGCGTTTTGGAGCGTTCACGACGAGGCGTTCCGGTTGTTTGAAAAACACGGTTTGCATCCGCAAATCTGGCAGACAATTGCCGAACCTGCCGGAACATCGCAAGCCGAAAAAATTGAATCGGCGGTCGCCCAAATGCTGCCATTGGCGACACGGACTGCGGCCATGCAATGCAAGCTCGGTTTGTACAACCATGGCGGTTGGGGAGGCGAGCCGGAGAATATGCTGGCGGTCTGTCGCCGGCTGCGCGAATTGGGGCATGAACACGTCGGGATCGTCTACAACTTCCACCATGGCCACGGCCACATCGACGATTGGGCTGAATCATTCGAGCTGATCAAGCCGTATTTGCTGTGCCTGAACCTGAACGGAATGAACCCCGATGCAAAGCCCAAGATTCTGGGCATCGGCCAGGGCAAGTGCGAGCTGGAAATGATCCGCGCCGTAGTCAACAGCGGCTATGACGGACCGGTTGGAATCCTCGATCATCGCGAGGAACTGGACGCCAGGGACTCGCTCCAGGAGAACCTCGACGGCCTGCTCCGGCTTCGCAAGGAGTTCTGACAGGAGGGGGGAAAGGACAGGCGATTGCATCACGGGCTTCCCGGAAGATTGCAATCATCAAAAGTTTGACGTCAACACATCCGTATCGACCTGGAAGTAATCAGCCAGGCAACGGATCATCTGACGACTGAATGGCTTTTTGCCGGCGTCTTTTTGACTGACCGGGCAATTACGGATCTTTTCGCGGGCGGTGCTTCAAAACACCCGCATTCCGATTTCCATTTGCCTTCGTCGTACTCCGCATGAGTCATGACTTTCAATATGAACTCTGTAGTTCAAAACCGAAAGTACCGCCGGACAAGCCGGCGGGATTTCCTTATGCTGCGCAAAAATCCCGGTGGCTTGCACACCGGATGATACAACAAAATGCACTTCATTTCCCAAATTCTGAGATCCGTCGACCGCATCAAGGCAACCGTATTGCGAATGGAGCCTGCGTTTGACTCTTGTTCGGTTGCGTCGGGCACGACCACATTGGTGAGCGCCCAGTAGGCTTTCGATTTGGGGTCAAACATGCCTGTTCGTCCCGAACAAGTACAGGCGGTCTTGATGGACAAACAGATTGGACCAGAAAGCTCCCTCGATTTGGGACGCTTTCTGCCAGGTCTGGCCCTGGCCTTCACTGCGGAAAATGACCGTGGTCGCAATCGTGTGCTCTGTCGTTTTCGGCCCAAAGAAGTCATGCGAGGCCACAAGTGCTTCATCGCCCAGGACTGCGATACTGGGCGAGCCGATATACCGGCCGCTGGACGCTGGTGAATGAGTGATCACCACTCCGGGAACCTGTTCCGGTTTGGAAACCCCGGCGTTTTGCAGGGCGTCGGCCTGGGCCAGTCCGCTGGCCACGAAAATGGATAGCAGGAATACGGATCTCGTCAACGAATGTCGAGCATGCGATATTTGAATCAGTTGCGTTCACGTACGTATAACCAGTCCGTGAAAGCCCAGCTTGCACGAAAGGCGAGGGGTCACCGATCCAGCTTCGGTCACCAATCACCACTGACTTGACCTGCGGATCGAAGGTGTCGTCGTTCGGGTCCCAATCGTCAGCAATCAGTGATCCAGCAAATGTGCAAGAAATCAATAGGCAACCAGGGACCGGTTTCATCAATTCTGTTATCATCTGAAGATGCCCTCGCCTTTGGGGACTGCGGAGCAAGTTGCCAACCAGCCGACCTGGCTGATCCGAATTGCTCAACAATTTCATTCTGACAAAACGCGACAAACACCGTCGTCCCGGAGTTCGAATTGAAATGCTTTCAGGAGCTTGCACAAACGACTTTGCACCGTAATCCATTCGTTTCAGGACGCCATCGGGCGGACGCAGAATTTCTCAGCTGAAAAGGGTCGCGAATTGGTCGCAGAGCACATTCAAAAAAGGTTAAAACCCCAATGGTCACTGGTGAATGATGGGCCTGACCGTGGATAATTGGATCGAGCAGGTTCGGTTGGCCGACATCATTGATGTCGCGATCGTGTCGATCCTGATTTACGTCGCACTTGTCTGGCTTCGCGATCGTGCCTCCCGGTCTTTCGGCGTCGTCGTTTTTGGTTTGGTGTGCTTGTTCCTGTTGGCCCGCTGGCTTGAGCTGTACCTCACGACCTTGGCGTTTCATTACGGATTGGTTGGAATTC
>Ga0163150_10004054_pt1 | contig 19946 bp, 31 predicted proteins | sample OliLakLV19P2IB_FD_148628 | JGI IMG/M metagenome (GOLD analysis project Ga0163150, IMG submission 148628) | Freshwater microbial mat bacterial communities from Lake Vanda, McMurdo Dry Valleys, Antarctica - Oligotrophic Lake LV.19.P2.IB | ecosystem: Environmental > Aquatic > Freshwater > Lake >...
TGATTTTCAATTTCTGAGCAAACAGCTTTTGGCTTAGACAGACTACAGACGACCAGGCTTTGCTGTGTTGATAGCAAGTTCGATAGCCTTGTAGAGTTGCTTAGGCATGTTGTCTATAGCAGCACGCCTAGTGATCCTCTCGAACGGGAATGTGACTGAGTACTTAGGTTGTCTGACCATGGCAAATATAAGCTTACGAGCAGAGGATAGGCGTTGGTATATTCCAGGTGCGAATCCGCTCTTATCTCCAGGCTTAATGACAAACCAAGGGGTCTGCTTCTTCCTCCACGATCCTCGCTCTCCATCCTTGATCTCTTTAAGCCTTGCCCTGTTAGCGAGAAAGCCTACTTCCATGAATGACCTCAGCGCCGATATCATCTGCACGTAGACTGATCCTGGTATGTTCCCATATTGGTCGAGCTTTGCGTCTTGCCCTGGTACGAGGAAGTATCCGTTAGGTAAAACATTGGCCCTGCGTAGGAGATATTCTGACCTCTTAAGTGGTCGTGCGGTTCCCTCTGCAATCGGCTTTAGGTATTCACCGCCCGCCGTTCCCTTGCCCGCAAAATCTCTCCATTGAAGACTCGCCTCTAATTTGTTTTTAGTGGCCCTTGTTGTGTACATGGAATTGATCGTGAAATCTCGCGGGCGATCGATATCGCTTTTCATCGCACGCTTAGTAATGAACTCCACATCTCGCGCGGTCTCTGTAAGAGCTACGGCAACTATGAATTTATACTGCTTAGGAAGAAGCTGTTGGAGTTGGCTTAGTGCCTTTTCGACGCCTGTGTTTTTTATGTTAAGCTCGATCATACTCACATCATATCGGAATCTGCGCACTGGACTCGAGAGAATCTCAAAACCGGACGTTCGGGCCTCTAACATTCTCAAAATAAATCTGAAATTATATTCTCGGGGCTGAACACGGATGTGAGGTCTCACTTTAAATCAAAGATCGGCTGAAAACGAAACACTTGAATGCTTCCGAGGTGAACTCCTTGCTCACGCTTCAAAGATCTAACTGGTCCGACCAATGCTTGATAAAGAAGTTGCCAATTGAACCAAATAACTTCGTCTCCAACTCTAAACCAAACCAAATATCCAGCAGGAGCGTTTCTTCCTACGTCCATCAGAGCCTTCAGCTGATCGAGATTTATCTTCTGACATGAAAAGGATCTCTCTCCGGTGGTCTTAGCATCACAGAAAATAGATTTACCTCCAGGAGCAACAAAGATTCTATCGAATTTACTTTTAGGTTTTCTGAAACCGATTCCTGGAATGAACTTCCCTGGTGGATCGATATTAAGCGGCACGATTTGCTGTGTGCGAGCAATCATGTCGAGGTGCATCTCCCACTCTTTTCCGACAAGAGCTGACTTAATGTCTGTCCCTTCTTTGAAGGCCGAGTTTCGCAAGTTCGTTATCATCCAATACCTGCAAATCGAACCCAGGCGAAATGAAGATTCCGCGACAATTGTTCTCCTCGAAATATTCCGCAAGCTCGTCTGCGGCTCCAGACTTCTCGAATTCTTCGATGTTCTGAACACTCACAACTATAAAACTGTCCGGAGGAATTTCCTTGAACTTCATTACCAATAGTGCACCACAAATAAGTTATGCATGTCCAGTTTGCGGGTCGTATCTGCTGGACCATCCGACTAACAATAAGTTTAAAAAGTGTCCTACTTGTGGTTGTACGCTCGATAAAAAATTGCTTCATAGACTTCCTAAGTAAAAAAGGGCCTGGTAGCTTTGCCGTCCACCAGACCCCAACCGGATTTGAGCAGGGCGCTTACGACCGGTATATAAAATCGAGAAAAATCATAGAGGCCCACTCTGCATCTAAAAAGTGTTCGAATTTAAGTCCAGTGTCGGTCCATCCATCTTGCTCTTCTCGATATTTAAGTTGAATTCCTAGAGATGTAATACAAATTGCCAATCTAAAATGGAGCTTCGTTATCGAGGGGAGACTTTTTTGTCTTCTTGTTTTTTTCGATCTTGATAACATCTGCAATTGCCTCATCAGGTGTGTGCTCTTTTGTTTTTAAAATATCCACCGATAGTTCTATCTGAAGATCGACCTCATTCATGTCGCGCGTCTCAACCACTTTGTTTTCATAAAGGTATTGCACTATTTTTTTCTTAAAGTCTTTTCTCTCAGTCACCATAACAATATCTGTGATCGTGTTATCGCGAAGACGTTTGCGGGTCTCCATTATCTCGGCGTGATTTATCTTAAGCTCGTTACGAAATCGGGCCTGCTCCCTTTTCAAATTATCTTTGATCGAATCTCTTACCTCTAGATTCTTCAAAAGCAATTCATTCATAGAATCTTTTTCTTTTGCAGAGAGAGGGAATGTTACTTCCCGCTTCAGTTTTCTCGTTTGAATATCTTTACTCTTAGCCATCAATCCTCCATATTCTCGTCTCTCAAAGTTCATTTTTCGTCCAAGTAAGATTTGATAGCGGCCTCCATAAAGTCTTTTATTTCAACACTTTCTTTTTTTAGCTTAGTTCTGAGTTTGTCGTAAAGAGTCTTTTCAATACGGGCTTGCAATAGACGACGATCAACTGGCTTAGGCAGATGTTTTTTGATGTTCATCATAGCCCCTTGCTTCTGCTAGCAGATTCATGCAAGCGGTTAAATGTTTACGATATTCATAGGCGCGGGCCTGATGCTTTTGCTGAACTAAGTCCGTATGCGCCCGATCGGCCAGAAGAACTTCATAGTCCAGACAACCATTGAGGAACCGCGTGGTTTCCTCAAGCTGATTAAGTATTTGGTCGCTCATGCGACCTCCTTTAACATATCTTCTTCAAAGGCCATCTCGCCGCGTGAACATTCGCCAGTTTCCGGGTTGTATGGCTTCACTTGAACCATTGTGCGGTCATTCAAGATTCTATATCCAAGGACTACGAAGAAACCGCAGACTTTACCTTTTACGATTTGGTTTACATTGAATTTGTTCATTTTCTTTTCTCCTGTGTTTGTGTTTGCTACATACACAGATTAACGCTTTGCATACTTTAAGTCAATACTTATTTTAAATACTTTTAATTGTGTATCAAAACAAACCACTTGTATCCTATATCACTTCTATTGCTAATGGACTGTCGCTAACCCATCCATACTATTCCTTCCATATTCTCGTTTCTAAAGTTCATCCATAGCCTGAGCCATCGCATGAACCATCGCCTGTGCCTGTGCCTGCGCCTGAGCCAGCGCCTCCGCCATAGCCTGAGCCATCGTCCCAGCCATACCCATCGCCTGAGCTTGAGCCTGAGATTGTTTCGTCTGACATATTTATTCCTTCCAGATCCTCGTCTCTAAAGTTCATTTGTGCCATACGCCCTCAAGATTTGATTTCAATATATCTCCGGCGTTCTGTCTGCCAAAAGCTAAGAGCACCGATCCGTGACCGGCGTTGGTTGATTCATTTTTATTTTCATCAAGGAATGCGAGGCGACCGCGCATGAAGAATGTCATTTCTGGTTTAATGCCTTGGAACCAAGTCGTGTCAGTTCGTGCAAACACAAGGGCTATACCGTTGCCGTGTTCTTGAAGTTTATTAAGCCATGTTCCGGTCTCACGCCCGTAAGGTGGGTTAAGCCAAATGCGACCATGCCACGGCTGAGTTAATCCATCCTTGGGCAACGTGATAAGTCGCTCCGCTGTATGATGCCCAGGAAACCCACATGGATCCAAATCGAATGGTCCAAGTTCGTCAATCAACCACATTGGCGTCAACCAAGTATTGGTTTTGCCTTGATGGGATGGATTGTCGAGGGTTGAAAATCCTTTCATCTTAAATTATTCCTTCCACATTCTCGTCTCTCAAAGTTCACTTCAACTCCTCATATCTCCATTTGATCTCTTTAAGTTCCTCATATTCTTTTTCAGTTATCATCACAGTGCCTGGTAACACTTCTCGGAGGTTGTTGTACCTATCAACAATTGCCATAATCAGCCCGCTCACAATCGCGTAATCGAAACCCTTGTGGGAATCAGATAGCAAGTCCAGAAGCTCTTTTAGCGTTTTCTCTACATCGTTGTCTGGAAACTCTCTAAGCTTATTCCTATCCATTACGTTCCTCCTAATCGAGTATCGTCTCTCAAAGTTCATCCCTATCCAAACTCAACATCTCCCGAGACAAAACCGTTAAGCATTTTATCTCCCTGTGAAACTTAATGTGATCCTCTTTCATGAGCACCTTAATTTTATTTGAGACAAGCTCAAAGTCAGCGTGAGCTTTGGCCCGGTAGCCTTTGATATAACCTTCACGGGACGTTTTAGAATGAGTGATCATATCTCTTTCCCGTCTGGATCTGTGATAACGAATACTTGTTCTTTCATCAGGGCGTCCGGGCTATGCACCAGCTTCAAGAGTAACCCCTCGTGCCCTTGAAACTGAAGCATGTCGATTGCCCGTTTCACTCGTGACTCGCTCATCTTATCGCTTGAAATCATGAAATGCCCGATGATCACATTCTTGCTTGGATATTTGCCGGAAGCTCTTGTATCCCTGACATACTTAAATACTTTTTCGGTGTCGGTAATTCTTTCGTTTTCTTCACGTTGCTTTTGCGGAGTTAAATTCTCACGCTCAAATAAGTATCCGCGTCTAGTAATTATGAAAGGTTTGTTACAAAGCGGTGAACCGTCCGAAAATTTATTGACGTTGCACATAAGAGCCGAGACACCTGATTCTAATGAACGATTTGTCAGCTCGTAATACTCTTCTTCGCTCAAACTCCTGAGCACACGCGAAACCCTCGCATGAGACGGCAATCCTGTGCCGCCGCGACCTGCAAATTGAGTCATGTCTTTGTTCGCTGATGAGACCTTACCCATGTGATTGATCATCTCAACACACGCGCCACTCTCATCGACTAAAGTTGAAACGAACTTGATGACGGCTTTTGCCATATCATTGAGTGCTGCTTCTGATCCCCAAAATGATGAGATAGGGTCGAATATTATCATTTTTGGTTTGATATCTTGAACCGCTTCCATCACCCGCGCCATCGCTTGAGTGTTTGGATGTAAAAAACCCTGTTTATCTTTGGTAATTATACAAAGCTCGGAATCTTTCTTGACGATGATGGATTCCATCACTGTATTAAGTCTTTCCGGTTGTGAAAACAGGCCCATTTGTTTAGCTAAAGCGCCAATCATTGCACCCAGTTTTGCCGCCGTATCTTCACCGGTTATGAATAAAGTTTTACCGGGAGTGAGGCACTGAAACCCTAAAAATCTATCACCTAAAGCCAAACACATTGCTTCGTAAAGTTTCAGTGTGGTCTTACCGGTGCCACCATCGGCTGTCGTGATGTGAATATCTTCGCTGCTCCAATCTTGAAAGAGTTGTGGCTTTCGAAGCTTTGAAGTATTCATTAAGTCTTCCATTGTAAATTTATTAGGTGTCCATCGTGATGGAGTTGGCACAGTCGGAATGTCAATTGTCGGAGTTGGAGCGCCAAACGGTGAGACCATTGGCTTTTTATTGCCGCCATCCAGACCTGATTTGATGGTAGCTTTAGCTTCATAGTCGTTTTTTCCACGCAGTTTTGCGGCTTTAAATAACTCAGTCTCAGCATAAGCTCTTGTTATTACACCACTTGTTACGAGTTGACCGACTCGAAACGATTCGACATTTAGCACATTGTTTGACTCCCCTTCTCCGGCCTCTCTAACGGCTTCTAGTGAACGATGTAAAATCTCTGCCGCAATACTGGGTTGAACGGATGCTGCTTGTCCTGTCGGTATTGGATGCTTTATGGCAGCACTCAACAGCCAATCAGGTGCGTCATTGATTTCGTAGCTATTAGCTCCGTAATAACAGATGTAGCCACCGATGCCACGAACATCGAGTCCAGGTTTAAACCCAACTCTGTTCCCATATTCTTTAAAATCCTTTGGATACTTGTAGATATAATGATGACCGCCGCTTGGTGTTTTCTGGTGCATCGTAAGTGGGAGTTGCATATCCTTTAAGGTCTCAAAACCGTTGGCATTTTTCGTATCTACATCAAGCACTAAGATGCCATTATCTGGACCCGTTGGTACTCCGTAATATTTGAGCTGTTCTCTGAAAAAATTCTGCCATTTCTGTATTTGTGCCGGATCATTGGTCGCAAGCGTTTGCCAATCTTTTATGAGCGGTTCTTTATTGGCATTACAGGGAAAAACCTTAAAAATCATGCGGTCTCTACTTTCCGTCGGTCTGTTAAAACAAGCTTAAGGGAAGGAAGACCGATTCCTTGTCAGTGCGGAAGCGATCCACACCTATCCCTCTTGCCCGAGGTTCTTAACCTATCAGTAAATTCTTAAATTCTTCAACACTTGTACAAAAGCTCGCAATACCGCCTTTACTTTTGACCCATTTAATAAATTCTTCTTGCGACTTTTCACGCTCACTGTTACCAAGCTTCCAACCCTCTACCTTCACTTCAATTGCAGTAAAAACACCAATAGTTTTCCCAACCATTTCAGGAGTGATCGTAAGGGTTGTTATTCCTATGAGATCACTGGATTTGATCGAAGTTTTAGCAACGTGACCCAAGCCATACCTGATGATACGACCTGTGTTATCAGGCAAAGCACCAGAATTATTCCGCATCAATACACACGAATATTTGGGACCTTCCATTTGAATACGTTGCTGAACTTCGCTTTCACTCATCATATGTGAGTGATATTTCCTAATGCTTCACGCGCTTTATCTTTTCTAGCGTTGTCATCCATCTCAAACGGAAATTCTTTTGCGATCCACTGAAGGGCTTCGATCGCAATTTTTAAATCACGCTCTTTCATCACAAGTTCTATGTTCTGAACGTGTGTATCAGTGTGGAACACTTTCATCTTTCTCTTAAACGTATCTAAAATCATGGTCTCTCCATGTGTTTGGGTAATATGAGCCCTAATGGTCTCAATTTCTTCTTTCTTGTCATTTTAATTCCTCAATCATATCTTGCATTTCGGCACGAGTTAAACTCAAAGCACCGGTTATTGTCATACTTCGTTCAAGGTAAAACAATTTATGTATGGCCCGATCACTGTAACCGATTACTCGTTTTCGACCAGACCAATGAGCTATTACTTCAGCCAATTCTTTTTGCGTCAAGATCCGTTCTTGTTGTCTTTTCATAGCAAGCTTTCCCGCTGCTGGCCCAGCAGCTTTTGCGACACGCTTCATCAACAGACCCGGATCTTCAAGATGTGTTGCCACTTCAAGTTGTTTTAATGTAAATGGATCAATCAAATAAAGATCTCCGTCAACTTGAGAAGGTGGAACCCTGCCACCGCCTCCACCTTTTGAACCAGTCACCGCTTCCGTTCCACACCACGGGCAAGCTGTGAGTGTTCGATCGTAAGGTGAATTGCACTCATGGTTTCCGCAGATACGAATTAGATTTACTTTGTCTCGACGCTTGATGATACGATCGAGTGTCCAATTTACATTAGCGCAAGGAAGCCCATGTTCAGCCACATTCCCGACATGGTCTATGATGATGAGATGATCCTTATTTTTGGATGGCCTCATTCCGCGTCCGTTGATTTGTCTATATTTACTCAAGGACATTGTGGGCCTGGCATGGATAACGCATTCGATGCCGGGTACATCCAAGCCCTCATCAAACAGATCGACGTTGAGTAATACTTTCACTTCACGATTTTGAAATTTGATCATGCCTTCGAGTCGATCTTGATCGGTGCTTAAACCCGTTAAAAGAATAGCGTTGATACCAGCCTCATTAAATTTCGCAGTCATTTTTTGTGCTGTATTAATTCCAGGCGCAAATAGAATTGCTTGTTTTCCGCTAGCGAATTTTAAATAATTTTCCACTACATCACCAATGATATGAGATTGGCCCGCAGCTTGCTCCATTGCTTCACGAGTGAAGTCTGAATTGACCCCTGCTTTTTTTAAGTAGGATTGATAGTCGGATTTTGGAACTGCAATTTTATACTTACAAAGAGATCCATTTTCAATTCCCCATCGTGTGGTAGGTCCCTCCACCATGACATCAAACACTCCGTCAGCGTGTCGTCCGAGACCTCTTTTATCCAGTCTTTTAGGTGTTGCCGTGACCCCAAGCCCGATCGCATTGGGGAAATAGTCGACAGCTCGACCCCATTTGTTGTTCTTGAGAAGGTGAGCAGCCTCGTCTGTGATCCAGAGTCCGATTGATTTGGCCCATTTTTCATGTGTATTTATCCTAGCATTTAATGTGTCAACCGAAACGACTGAGATCGGTGACATATAATTATAGAATTGCTGTTTGTAAAGTCTGCGCTGGGCTGCAACGATGCCTAAAATTGTTGCCCTTGGTGCAATTATATTGTGTACGATTCCAACACTCGCTAAGGTCAGCGAAATTTGTTGCACTAATTCTTTACGGTGAACCATGATAGCGGTCGGTGTTTTATTTAATGGAAGCACAGCTTTATCGTAAGCGATTGAACAAAAAGTATAGGTCTTTCCCATACCGGTCGGCAAACAAAGCATGACATTTTTCATTCCATCATTCCAAGCATCATATATTTGTTGCTTGATAGTTTTTTGGTAAGGTCTCAATTCAAACATGGGCCGACGATCCCTTTAAAATTATTTTGTGTCAATTAATTAATTTACTTGACTGTAATACTTTGCATGGCTTATTTCTTTTCGCGAAGGAGAACACATGATCACAATTCAATTAAACGATAATGCAATTCAAGCTCTAAAAGATTTCGGTATATTTATAGAGGTGGAGTTGGTGGAACGAAGCAGCCCTGCTCCAAAAGTTTCTCAGCCGACTCCACCTCTATATCCTAATGTAGTAGCCAATATACCAATTCCTCAAATGACATTAGTGCCAATCAGCGAGCCGACCACTCGAACAGCGACACAAACAGAAGTCATCGGCAAAGTCGGTCACACTGACGTTGATGCAAAAGGTGCAGCATGGGATGCCAATATTCATTCATCATCAAAGAATTGTAATAAAGATGGAACATGGCGTACCAAACGAAACCTTGATCCTGCAATACTTGCCGCAGCCAAAGGTCAGAAGGTTGAGACTGTTGTTTCAACTGTGGAATATATTCCGCAATCTCCTTATGTATCACCCATGGAGTTTGTACGGAAAAGTCCTCCAAAGACCGTAGCTCAAGAGGAGAACACATACACACAGTCGGATTCTCACGCGCACACGTTCCAATCTTTTAAAACCAATCTCATTGAAGTCTTCGCTGCTCTCATTAAAGAGGGAAAAATTGATCAGGCTTACGTTGATCAACTTAAAAAATACTTCGAGATTAAAGAGATCTGGAACCTATGGGCAAGTGAGAAAAAACTTTATGAGCTTTTTGAAAATTTTTGTGGAGCGAATTTAATACAGAGAATTGAGGGATAACGTGTTCAAATGTTTGAAGCCAAATTGTGATCATCCTCCTGCACCACACATCCATTGCTCAGGACTGTCGCGACCAATGAACTGTGCAGGTTCTCTGTTCTTTAAGGACCTGCCACCAGAAGCTACGAACGAAGCGGCTGAAGAAGGAACTGCTTGTGGTGAACTTCTTCAATGGATGCTTCTCGAAGGTGAAGTCAAGACTCACGCATCTAATGGTGTTCATATTGATGACGACATGAAGTTCTACGCTGGCAAAGTTTGTGCTGAGATCACAGGTCAAAGTCACACACCAATTGCCTGTGAAACACACATCGATTGGCAAACACGATCTGGTATCTGGATCAGAGGTAGATACGATGTCTCTTACAGTAGTGAAGGCATGTTGTGCGTTGACGATCTTAAGTACGGCTTTGGTTTGGTGGAAGTCAAAGAGAACTGGCAATTGTTGGGCTATGCTATTGGCGAAGTCATCAGACTTGGAGTTTCTTTCGACAAAATTAGACTTCGAATTATTCAACCACGAGCACAACATGAAGACGGAACACACCGATCATGGATCTTAACCTACTCTGAATTGCTTGAGTATAAAGAGAAGATCGAACAACGGATGCAAGCCATCGCGGATGGTCTTAAAGAATTACAGAGCGGCTATCAGTGTAAGTATTGTCCTGCGGCGGCTGTGTGTCCTGCATTCAATAAAGCTTTTCATCGTGGCGTTGATTGGGTTCATACATTCTTACAAGATAAAGTCAGCGACGAAGAGTTGAGTTACCAATTATCTCTTGGTCACAGGGTCGCTGAGTTAGTTAAAACACGAGTGAGTTCGATGGAAGCTTTAGCGATCAATCGGATTCGTGGCGGTCAATTGATCAAAGGATTCGGCATTGAACAACGACTTGCTAACAGAAGTTGGAAGTCTAACATCACGCCAGACGTTGTGAAGATGATGACAGGTGTTGATTTATTCAAGAAAGAAATGTTAAGCCCTGCACAGGCTGAGAAGGTTGGTATCGATGAGAAGTTTCTTGAGGCAGTAACAGAAAGAAAGTTCCTTGGAGCTAAACTTAAAGCAGTCGATGCAGCAAAACAAGGTAACAAAATCTTCGGGAACCCAAATGCAAAAAGCTGATTCTATTTTTTACATTGGTCGTGATCAAACTCCTGACATCAAGGGATGTATCATTCATCCCTGGTTGAAAGTGTTAATGGTCTTCGAGCAAGGACCTAAAGCACAGTTCGGTGGAGTTCATTACGGCTTATGTAAAGATTGCTTTGAGCAGCTATTGATTGATCAGGATTTTCAAAATGAAATCGACAGAGAAGTTGATGATCGAATTAAAAAATTAGCCACTCGGCTTAACTAAAGGAGAACACATGGCACAAGAGAGCATAGGTAAAGTAGTTTTAGCACAAGGTCGAATCGTCTGGGTCGCAGGAGATTTGTTTCAAGGCAAAATCAAAACAGTATTTAACACACAGATCCCTAAGATCAGTCCGAAGACCGGCGAGCAGATGAAAGAGTACGGCTTCGGTCTCGCAGTTCCAAAGTCAGCGTTACAACAAACAGCTCCCGGTCAACCTGGACACATTTGGGCTGCGATGTATGAAGAAGCATGGACACTCTATCCGAGTCGTCAACTTCCACCTGCATTTGCGATGAAGTTTAAAGATGGTGACACTGATATCGATGACAAAGGTGTTCCGTACAGTCAGCGTGAAGGTTACGCCGGTCACATGGTGTTTGCTTGCACGAATTCGATTCCGATTAAGTATTTTAAATATGAAAACACTCAGAACATATTGATCAATCAAGGTATTAAGTGTGGCGATTATGTGAACGTCCAAATCACCGTCAAAGCTCACGGGCCAATCGGTACAGGTAAGCCTGGTCTTTATTTGAATCCAAACGCGGTTCAATTCTTAGGCTTCGGTGCCGAGATCGTTAACATGCCGTCGGGTGATCAATTGTTTGGTACTCAAGCGCCACCGTTGCCTCCTGGTGCAAGTGCTCAACCGATTGTACCTCCAGGTATGATTGTGCAGCCACCGATGCAGCAAGCACAGCCTCATCACGCTGGCTTACCACCTTATTTTCAGCCACCGATGCAGCAAGCACAGCCTCATCACGCTGTCTTACCACCTCAGTTTCAACCACCGATGCAGCAAGCACCTCAGTATCAACCACCGATGCAGCAAGAGCAGTATCAACCACCGATGCAGCAAGAGCAGTATCAACCACCGATGCAGCAAGCACCTCAGTTTCAACCACCGATGCAGCAAGCACAGCCTCATCAACCACCGCAAGGCACTCAAGCGCCAAGTGGTTTTCCGGTTCCTAGATAAGTGGGGATGAGCGAGTGAATCCGATGTATATTTTTGACCTTGAGACCTTCCTTAAATGCTTTCTGTTCATCGGTAAAATGGAGAACACAGAGTATATTAATGTCTTTGAAATTTCAGGTCGGAAGAATCAGAAACAAGATTTACTCGCTCATCTTTCCATGCTGCAAAATAGTGGAGTTACGATGGTTGGCTTTAACAATTTGAATTTTGATTGGCCAATCATAAACCAGCTCATGAATAATCCTCACACCTTTGATGAGCAGCGAGCGTATTTGCTTGGTCAGGATATTATTAAAAGTCCCGGCTTTGGTTTCAACAGTCACTCAGTCAGGTTAAGTGAACGTCACATTCCACAAATTGATTTGATGAAGGTTCATAATTTTGACAACGTGACTAGGCGCTGTTCACTTAAATCTCTACAATTTGCGATGCGGTCAGAGTCAGTGGAAGACTTACCGTTTGCACCTGATCGTGATTTAACATCTGATGAAATAGATTTGCTTATCAAGTACGGTATCCATGACGTGACTGAAACTGAAAAGTTCTTAAGCAAATCCAAAGCAGCTATTGCACTTAGGCAGGATCTTCTTGATACCGGTGTACTCTACGGTGACGTGATGAACTACTCTGATGTAAAGATTGGTGTTGAATATTTAATCAAGAGCATTGGTCGTGCAAAATGTTTTGGTCCTGATAAGCAACCACGGCAAACGCTTAGATCAATGGTATCATTTAAAGATATCATTCTACCGAAGATTAATTTTAAAACTGAAAAGTTTGAGGCAGTACACGAGTGGTTCAAGAAACAAGTCGTCTATCCGAAAAGCGAAGAAGCGCCAAAACCCGCTCTTGAATGTGAACTTGCAGGATTACAATTTCATTTTGGTATCGGTGGAGTTCATGCGTCTGTTGAGAACACCAAATATGAAAGTACCGAGACACACATTATAAAAGATATTGATGTGTCCGGTATGTACGTCGCGGTGGCTATTGCAAATGGATTTGCGCCTGAACATTTAGGCGAAGACTTTTCAAAATCCTATAAGCAATTGCAGCGTGACAGATCACAGTATCCAAAAGGTTCAACGATGAATTTAGTTCTTAAACTTGCAGGTAACGGAGTGTATGGGAAAAGCAATGATCAATACTCTTGCTTTTATGATCCCAAATATACTTTTGCTGTCACTGTGAACGGACAGCTTCAACTCATCCAGCTTGTTGAGAGTATTTCACTCATACCCGGCCTCGAAATCATTCAGGCTAATACCGATGGAATCACCGTCAAGATGCCAAGAGATGTTGAACCCTTCTTTAACTTCTGGTGCAGAGATTGGGAACAAGACACAGGTTTAAAACTTGAAGAGGTTGATTACCAATCGATATGGATTTCAGATGTGAATAATTATCTTGCGATCACCACGAGTGGCGTTGTTAAACGTAAAGGTAAGTATTGGTATCCGGAAAGCGAAAAAGATTATGAAGGTACTGGATCAGGTTCGGTCTGGCATAAAGACTTTTCTACAATGTGTGTTCAGAAAGCAATCGAGCCGGTGCTCGTGCATGGATGCAAGCCGGAGTCAGCTCTGCGGTGTCTGTCAGATGCTTACGACTTTATGCTCAGATATAAAACTCCGGGGGGAGCTAAGGTCTTTATCGGAGATCAAGAGATGTCTAAAACTGTTCGCTATTATGTTTCTATATCCGGGAAGCCGATGCGAAAAGTGTCACAACCTAAAGGTGCTATCGGATCTTGGAAGAGAAAGAACGGTTTGACAGATGGAGAGTATCGAAATATTTTATCGCAGCTACCAGAGGGTGCATGGGATGAAAAAATCCATACAAAGAACAAATCAAAGTATCAAGAAGTAACCACTAGTATTGAAGCCGGTTGGATGGTTAAAGAATGTAACAAGGCTAGTGAATTTAATTGGTCCGATGTTGATTGGAGTTATTATGATCAGGAAATTAAAAAGCTCGTCATTATTTAGTGCGAGTGAGCAGAAGGTAATTAAGATATTAGGTCGAAAGAAAATGTTGATTGGTGATTTGGTAAAAATCTTTTACAAGCGTAAGCCTGTCGATGCCAACAATAAGATAGGGACGTTTGTTAGGCGCATTAAAAAGAAGTGTGAGTTCCATGATATGCCGTGGACACTTGACGGTGAAGGCGCTGGTCGAAACGGTCGAACGGTTTGGCGTAAGAGCGTATGACGACTCGAGAAGTAGCTTCTTTGGAGTGGTTTTGCGATGAGTGAAAGGTAGAAAAATGAAAAAGAGTTACGCAATGGACGTTGAGGTTACGATCAAAGCGAGATGGCGTGTCTGTCTTGAAGCTGATGGTATACCAACTAAGCGACAAATTTTAAAGCGACTTCAAGATGAAGACTACGATGACATCATCGATACGGAAACTTTAGAAGTTGAGAGTGTTGAAAAAATTGATCTGTTTCAAACTGATGATGAGTTAGACGATGAAGAGTGACCCATCATCGTCTTCGTCTTCGACTGAACATTGTAGTGTCACCGCCTGGTTCAGTCACAGATGATAAACTTGCGCCATCGAGTGTTGCTGCAAAGCTTGCGATGAATCTTTGTTCTGCGGTGAACACTGGTGTGACGTTGCCGAGTGTCGGAGCCATTGTTGCCAGAAAAGACTCGACGGCTTGGGCTGCGAAAATATCGGCGTCAAGTGCCATGGCACTTGTACCAGTGAATGTTTCAAGAGCACTTGCGGACATTGTGGCAGCACTTAGTGTGACTGCTTTAGTTCCAGTGAACGTCTCACTACCTGTGCTTGAAAGTGTAGCACTCGACAGTGTGTTTGAAAGCGTACCCGTGAAAGTCTCAAGCCCTGAAATCGAGGATGTAGCGATTGAGAGTGTTGATGATTTGGAACCGCTAAATGTTTCAAGACCACTTGCCGACATCGTGCTAGCTACAAGTGTTGACGCTAAAGTCCCAGTAACACCAGCCGATCCCACGTTACCAGACGCGCTCATGGTCGCAGCGCTTAGTGTACTTGCCTCAGTACCCGTGAACGTCTCAAGTGCCACAAAACTTTGAGTCGCGTTTGATAACGTAGGTGACGCAGTCCCTGTGAAGGTTTCCTTCGCAACAATTGCTGAAGTGGCAGCACCTAGAGTTGATGCCTGAGTGCCACTGAATGTTTCAACTGCTACAACTGATATTGTAGCAGCACCTAATGTGCTTGAAAGAGTTCCAGTTATAGAACTACTCGAAGCTTGTAGGTTATTCTGAAATATCAGGGACATGAATCAAACACTAGCGTTCAGTCCATTCAAGATTTGCAATCCACATATCAGTCGCGGGGTTTTGTGTGGCGAGCGTGTAATCAAGAAACAGAACAACGCCCTCTAGAGCCCCAAGCTCAACTTTGGTGTCGCCTAAAAATTCCATTCGGTCAGCCGTCTCGTACCCGACACCTGTGATAAGTCTTGGCGCATACTCTTGCGTAATAATATTTCCAGCGGGGCGGGTTGTGGTGAGTGTCGTGGCCGATAGTATGATATCCGCAGATGTGTCACCAAAAACCGTGACCGATGCATTTGAAGTACTTGTTCCGCCGATTTTAATTTTAGTTAAAGCTGTGCCGTTGGTCGGTAGAACCGTAACCTTCCAAAGTCTGATGATTGGTGGTGCGACTGTTACCGCCTTAACAACGGTACAATATAAATCAATTGCAACCTTGTTGAGTGTTACGGTGACCGCTGAGCCCGAGGCATTATGCAAAGCCATAATGTTCTGCCCTGCCGCCCCCGCTCGCCCTTGCGTTCGGAATGTTGAAATGCGACCTTTGAATAAGTAAGATTGCTCGGTTGTTGGCAGCGGATTTGTAGCAGACACATCACCTGAGTTTACGCCATCAGCGCCAAAGATTAGTTTGGTGCGAGGATACTTAACCCCGCCGATGTCATCAGCAGCTACGGTGTCACCACCAGTTCCGGAGTTCAGAACGACATTGTCAACCATCTATGCGTTCGCTTCTGTCACGGTGGCCGAAGTCACACTGACAGCCGCACCTGATGAAATAGCAACTGAGTTTAAATTGATGTCCGCACCTGATGTTCCAACTGAACAATCAAGAACGTGTGTGGTGCCGTCTGACTGTACAATTCTTGCCCACGTTGCAGTACCAGTAGCGTTTGCTGAGGTGTCTTGAGTGATAGCGTTGAGAGTTAAAACTCCCGTTGCAGCACCCGGTGCAAAGGTCGCATTACAAGTTAACTCTGCAAGTAAAGTTGTAGCGGTGCCTCCCGTTGCTGGGCGTGTTCCGTCATAAATTCTAAGTAGTGCAGATGCACCAGCTCTTACGGTGATTTGATCAAGCCGTAGATTCCTAAGTGTTACGTTCATTCCAATTGCCATTGGTTACCTGACCTTTGCTCGAATAGCTTCAAGCTGCTGATTCAAATCGTCGAAGTATTCTTTCTTCTCTTTGATTTCAGCTTTTAAGTTTTTCAATTCATCGGCTGCGATTGCAACTTCTTTATCAATTGCAACTTCTTTATCTTCAGCAACCTTGAGCATTTTTTTAACTGTGATGTTTGTTTCTTCTCTAAGTGAAGCCATTCCCTTTTGAGATTGCTCACGATGCTCATCGGCTTCTTTCTTGGCAAGCGTGATGATTTCTTCAGCTTCAGCTTCAGCATCTTTTACTTTCTCTTGAGTCTTTTCTAGAGCAGCAGTTGCCGACTTCTCATCGGCTCTTGCTTTGACCGCTCGGCTCTCAGTCTCTTTTGCAGACTGTTCAAGAGAGGCGTTTTTTTCAAGTTCTTCTGCCAGCTCTATAAGACCGCTCAGAGTTCTTGCTAATTTTTTAATGTCTTCAACAGCTTTAAGTTTGGCGCTCATTATGACTTCCTTGCAATTAATGTAACAGTTAATGATGTAGTTCCGTCCCCAGCCGACACTCTCGGTCTGATCCATTTGGTGAGTTCAAGCACAGCTTCGATTGCGGCAGCGGTTTTAGATAACGTATTACCTTGTGGGTCAGTGAGAATGACGTAATTAACTCCGTCGTTTGACCCTTCGATGATAATCGTTCCACCAGCGCCAAAAGTTCCATTGATTTGAACCGACCTGTCGGCTGATCCGACAAGAGATAAAGGGGAACCGGTGTCACCGTTTAAAAGAGTTGTCCAAACCGTTGTGTGATAATGGTCATTGGTGGTTTTAGTTTGAGTGAGCGTACCTATAACGACTGCCATTGCGATCTCCCTTATGTATGTCTTTTAACAAAATCTTATTTAATTAAACGAACATTATCAATCATTTAAAGGCTCATCCTTGAGCCGCGATCATCTTCCTTGATTAAGCTTTGAATGGACCCTCGACAGATCATGGCTATCTAGGCCAAACCAGCAAGGCCCATCATTACGATAACATGCCGCTTGCTGTTCTCTAAGCTGCTCAATCTTGAAACCTCGACCTTCAGGCTTATTGACCCAACAGTTCTCGAATTTCTCATCGAAAATACACAGAGACGTGAGCGGAGTCTTATCCTTTGGTGCGCTAGAGCAACTTACCGATGTCGTGCCGAAGACCAGTAACATCACCAGTGCTCCTAGCAAGACCAAGGCTCTCAAGAAACTTTTTATCATTCTCTTTTACCTTTTGTTCTATGTACGCTTTTAAAACTCTCTGATACCAATCCTCTAAAATAGGAATCGCTTTTATGATTGCTAAAAGTAAACTGATTGTTTTCATTCTAAATACTCAGTAGGTATACGATAGCCAACCACGCGTGTCTTACTAAATTCAGCAGTACACACAGTATTACGATAGTTACCACTAAGGACAAAAATTCCCTTTTCAGATTCGCCATTGAAGAAGCCGACATGATAGAGTGGCTTTTCTTTTGTTCCCCCAGGTCGTGTGAGGATAACAATACATCCGATAGTGGGGATCTCGATCGGTAAGCCCCAACCAATGTACGACTTCGCGGCGGCTGATCGTGTGCTTCGCACTCTCGACCATTCAAGCATTGCGCACACGAAGGCTGAACACCAAGGGACTTCATCTTCTTTGGCTTTGTAAGTACACACGTCGAAGTATTCGAGGATACGAGGGTTGTGTTTAGCCCCCGGTATTTCCGAGATGTCGCGCTCATTTTCTGCCCTCTCAAGCCATACTGGTTTCATGGAATCTGTTTATCGCTTTTAAGAGCTTCTTCTAATTTCTTCGTCTGTGGATTCTTACCGAGAGTTGGAAACTTAGAAAGAAGTGTAAGTAGTTTACCTTTGAAGGTATTGAGTGTACCTTCATACTTTGCAAGAGATGGGATGCGAACAAGAAGTGTTGCAAGAACGGTGAGCGCCAATAAGAGTTGTGCTGTCAACGTCACCCAAGGTCCAATCTTGTGGTAGAGTGTCGAGCAAACTGCGATATCATTACAAGCCGAAATAATTTGGTCCATTGAAATCTCCTATTTGAGAATGATTTTGCCAAAATTGGCGTCATGCTCGATAAGTTTTGAGTCGATTTGTTGAATGCGACCGAACGTCCATTCTTTATAATCATTAAACTCTTTAAGGTACTCGTCGGTTTTTTGTTGTGTGTCCGATAGGGCTTTCGTATTGGTTTGAATCTTCTCACCTGTTTCCAGCATGATGCGATTCATTTTCGAGATTCCAAGTTTGAGATTATTGATCTCAAGTTTAAACCCTTCATTTTCACTTGTCTGGTTTTTATGGCGCGTCTCTTCAAGTTCAATCTTGTTCTGTTTAACGGTCTCGATTTGCTTTAATTCATTCTCATTCTTGCGTTCAATCATAGCGATATCGTGGCGCTTTTTAAACTGCATGAAGATCAGCAAGTTCGTTAGCACCGTGAAAAATCCAATGGCGAGATTGACCGACTGTTCATTCATATAGTGATGCACCAATTCGCGTAAAATACTTTTTCATTATTTAGCTCCGATGCAAGTGACGAATACGTTGAAAACGGTCAAGGTAGCGGCGGTGTCTGAGTTACCGCAAATTGAAAGTGCTGTAGTGCTTGAAGCTTCACCCGACATAATGCCGACGGTGCCGGTGCCGGAACTGGTAACGCCTGATCCGTCCCAAGTCACCGAACAATAAGGCGCCACTGACCAGATACCTGTAGACATTGTGGCTTGGCAACAACCGCTCGCGACGTTTCCGATCGATGAAATCCAACTGCCATGCTGAGAAGTAATTGCAGCGGCAGCGTCGCAGTTCAATTTTGCCGATTCTACTCGAGTCACACCACTTGATGAGTTGATAACTGTGTTAACTAATAGAGGCGCCGCCGTTGATTGATCGAGTGGTTTGATTGTCCAATAAATTGATTTAGATGTAGAACCACTATAACCCAAATTTGTAGTCCCTGCTCCACCGTTTGAGCCTTGAATTTTTACCGATTGAGCCGATGTATTTGTAGCCTCAGTGATTAAACAAAGCGTGGCACTCTTAACAAAAGTTCCGGCACCGTTTGAGGTCGCTATCCATTCATTGGACCTAGTTCCATCGCTGATTGAAGTTCTAAATTGTTCTGATGACGAACTATTCCATGCTTGGTGGGTTGCGCAGACTTCAAAAAATCCAGTTTTCTTTGGAGTAAAAGTCACACAAGGGGTCTTAGCTCCGCAGCTTGCGACCGCACCCATGTTCCGATTGGTATACTCGGTAAACGTACACGCAGCATCAGCGGAGAAATCAGCGAGTGACGTGCTCGTCGTTGACCAATTGCAATCGTTCGCATGGTATCCTGACCATGAGCCGGGTGACTGGTCAGTCGTGTAAACAGTTTGTGCGGCCGTTGGGAATCTATAAACCGCAATTTCAATAACATTGTTTGTTTCCCTAGAATACATCTGCACGAAAGGGTTAACGCTGGTACTTTCCGATGTTTTTAAAGCAACCGCCGTAAATCCATACGTTGCGCTACCAACGTTTATAAGTGGAAAATTTCCTGCAACCGTACCGCCTTCGGCATACGCAATCGCAGCGCGGTCTTGTTCTAGGTGAACGCTGCCCGAATAAATTGTTCCGTCATACAGACCAACCTCGGCTCTAGAAATTCCGGTACTTGTTCCGTCCGTATGCATAGACCCCGATAAAATAACTTGATAATTTCCGGGCGGGGCGTTGGCAACCGTCGCCTTTAAAGTTGTGGTGTCTGCCGTCACCGAACCAGTTACCGCCACAGAACAACCCGAGCC
>Ga0163150_10004055_pt1 | contig 19939 bp, 20 predicted proteins | sample OliLakLV19P2IB_FD_148628 | JGI IMG/M metagenome (GOLD analysis project Ga0163150, IMG submission 148628) | Freshwater microbial mat bacterial communities from Lake Vanda, McMurdo Dry Valleys, Antarctica - Oligotrophic Lake LV.19.P2.IB | ecosystem: Environmental > Aquatic > Freshwater > Lake >...
CTGGTTTGGTACAACTACCACAAGATTCACCTTGGCATGGGTATGGACAAAAAGACCCCTGCCCAAGTGGTCTACGAAGCCCTTCTTCCCCAATCCTCTTGTGTAAGGTTAATGCTGCAACCTAACATTTGTTGACAAAAGTGTAACAAATACGCTAAATATCCGTTTCCTGAATCCTGATAACTTTTCTTTACTTCAGGTATATGGCTACGGATACGCGAAATATCGGCATTTCCCTCTTTCTCTCGCTTGCGATCGTCATCGGCGCGAGCATGTCGGCACGGGTGTATGTTGATCGCTCAAACACAGTTTCGGCCTCTCAGGAGCTCGCCCAGAACGACTGACTTCATCTCAATCGTGCGATAACCGTTCCCGGATAGTAGTAGTCGAGAATGTCCTCGCCACTCTTTCCTTCATGCGCCTGCGCTTCCGCACCGCACCCCGACATTCCGACGCCGTGTCCGCGCAGCTGCATCCCCTCGCACCACGGATCCGCTTTGCTCGAGAAGATCGCCGCATGTGGGAAATTATTCCAACCCGCTTCCTCCGGAGTGCGCGTGCGGCCGGTGTCGCTTGAGAAGTACGGGACTTTGATCACTTCATCGTCGACCATGAGAACCTTGTTCGTCGTTGAGCGGGCTGCCCGGAGCCACTCGGGATTCTGTACTTCGAAGTCCAGTCCGCGGTAGATCTGGAACGTCGCGGGAGAGTCAGACCCGTCGTAGGGTTTGCCTGGAAATTTGCGGTGATCGGGATGCGTGTAGTAAGCGGCGTAGCTGCGGGCGGCGATCGCGAACGCGCGCTGTTTTTCGTAGGGTTCCGTATCGGGTTCCTCCGCGAGTCCCAGGAGATAATCCTCCAGTCCGACGGTATTGATGATTGCCGCGCGGCCGTCGACCATGACGCATGCCACGCTTCCTCTGTAGTGATCGCGGATCGTCTGAAGATCGACGTCGCCGCAACTCGTCTCGCCTTTCTCGCGCGACTCCAGCCGGACTTTGATCACGTGCGACGCGGCCGAACTCCTTGCGGGTCTGCTTGCGCGTGACGGCACGCTGCTTACCGCCGGGCGCGATGTCCTGCTGCGCGACGAGCGACTGATTGCCGAGGACGTCGATGCCGCTGATCGCGGAAGAATTCTCCGGCCGCTCGCGTCGAGCGTGAAGGTCGTCGTGCCAAGGCGGAATGTGTACCGGCCTTCTTCCGTGGGGAACTGCACCTTGAGCCGGAGCTGGATCGTGTTCTTCACCGCAACGGCCTGCGGAAGTTTGAGTTTGTCCGTCACAAGGACAAACTGTCCGTCGAGCTCCTGCCATAGCACCACTTCTTCATCGTCGAGGCGGACATTCCCTGCGGATTCGAATTTGCGGCCGATGCTGGCACCTGCCTGATAGCGCACGCTGAAGAGACGCAGGTCACCGGGCCGTCCCTGGAATACGGTATCGCCGATACTCGTGATGCCCTCCTGGATCACGGGCATACCACTCTGGCGCGAGGGTTTGCGCGGGGCTTTCTTCACCGGGGTTTTGGGCTTCTCCGTGACGCGGGGCTTGGGCAATGTCACCGTGCCGTCGACGTCATTGTTCGCGACGTGCGTCCGTATCTGGTCCATCGATCCGATGACGTAATAGCCCGGACATTCGGTCGACACGAGATCCCGGTGGGCGACGACGGCCGGCAAAATTTTGCCATGGAACGACACGTCGCGTTCGAGATCAATATCGTAGTGTTCGGCGAGATCCCTGAGCAGCCACTGGAGACTCTTGAGCTGCTGCTGCGTCGGTTGTTCGATTTCGAAATTGCCGAGCATCGAGACGCCGATACTGCCGATGTTGTGGCAGTAGGCATGTCCTCCGACGACCGCATCGCCGCCGGATTTGCCTTCATAAATCCGGCCTTCTTCGTCGATCAGGTAGTGATAGCCGATGTCGCCCCAGCCTCGGTTGACCGCGTGGTATTGATAGAGTGCGCGGATGCGTTCGACGGCAGGGCGTGCGTCCCCTTCGACTTTGACGGCCGTGTGATGGACCGTGAGCAGCTTTACTTTCGGGGAATACTCGCGTGCCCAGCGGTAACGTCTGCCGTCGGGATCCTTCGTCGTTTTGCGGACGGATTTGAATTCCTGCGGGTGATTCAACTGCGCGGCTTCGCAGTCCTGCACGCGTTGCGAGGGCTCCGCGTCGCCGTTGTCGACGGAAGGCGGAGTGGCGGCGGTGACAGATGAACGCGATGCGGTGGATGCGTAGAGAAGTTCGTCATTCGCGCCCCAGTCGCTGCGCGACAAAATCCGCGGTTGTCCCGGATCGGTGCGTGCTGCGAGCGTGTAGCGGACGGGATCATTGGAGACGATGATGGGATTCACGATGACGCCGGGCGTTGCTTTGATCTGTACGTTCTGCGCGTTGTCGGGCAGCAGGACGAGGTTCGATTCGCGCAGAGCGGGATCATGCTCGTTCTGTATCTCGAATTCTTCCCATTCACTCCACTCATCGTTCACCGAATAGCGTACCGATGCGATGCTCGCGTTATCTGGAAGCGTCACGCTCAGCGCGTCGGGCGCCGCCGGAAGCGTTTGTACGTTCGTCTGGCTCGCGAGAGCCAGCGTGGTCACGACGGAAAAGACGAACGCGTTCATGCTGGGGGGAGTGACGAACCAGTAAACACTGATTCGTACTGATCGACCATGGTCTTTATCGAGAATTTTTCCAATGCCGTTTTGCGACCGTTTTCTCCGAGTGATTGCCGCGTTGCCGGATCGATGAGAGCGGAAAGGGCTTGGGTAAGGGCTGAAGAGGAATCAGCTTTCGTTATCAATGCATCCTTCCCGTGTGTCAAATATCCCGCAATGCCGCACGCGTCGGTCACGATAACCGGAACGTTCGCGAGCATCGCCTCCGCCGCGACCAGTCCGAACGGATCGTTGTCGCGCGACGGCAGCACGAATGCATTGAAACGGCCGTACGCGTCGGAAATATTTTTTTCCGCCGGCGTGAATGTGATGCGCTCCGACACTCTCAGCTTCTTCGCGAGGGTTTTGAGTTTCAATTCTTCGTGCCCCTTACCGATGATTTCGAGCGTCACGAAAGGGGGCAATTCGGCGAGGGATTCGATCAGTACGTCCACACCTTTTTCGGCTGATAGTCGGGCAATACAGCCGATGCAAAAAATACCTTCTGGAGAGTTCTCGACTACGCTCGAACTGACATGATTTGCCGTGATACGTTTTGCATCGATGCCATTCGGGATTGCGCGTGTTGTTTTTTTGTCCCATCCCAGATCTTCGTAGATTTTTCTACTGAGCTCGGACACGGCGACGGTCGTCGCGTGCGCGGAATGTTTGAGCAGCAACGGGAGCCACGGACTTTTGGTCAGCCATCGCCCGATGCGATCGTGCTCGATCCAGACGACACGGATGATTCGCTTGTGCGCCGCGTCCGTGAGCAGCAGTTTTTCGCTGAGGCTCAACATCGCGATGACATCGAGAGTATGGAACTGTTCGAGCAGTCCCTGCAATTTTTTCTGCATCGCGACCCTCCCCCATGCGAAGGTAAGCGCGCCGAGTTTGGTGACCGGCGGTTTGCCGATGTGGAGTTCGGCGACGGGGATATTCCGTTTGCGGCACTCCGCGAGGAGAACCGGGCAGCTCCCCGCGAATGCGACGGCATGTCCGCGTTCGATCAATCCCTCCATCAGACTCAGCGTCTGAATCTCCGCGCCACCCAGGACGCTCTCCAACGGGAATCGTGTAAAGAGAATTCGCATTTTATTGAGACTGGCCGAGCCTGCCCTGAGCGAGCGCAGCGAGTCGAAGGGTAAAGAGGATCTTCACACACTCAGTGTAGACGAAGTTGCGGGCGGGCTGTAATCGCGTTTATAGCCCGATTGATGGTTCGGATTGCCATTGCTCAAGGAGGTCCATGAATGTGCGCTCCAGCGTCTCCGCGTCGTCATTCGCATAAATGCAGATCTCAGCGCCCGCCCCCTTCGCCTCTTCAAAATTTTCCTTTTTGTCCGCCGAACTGACGAGCGCGACGCGCGCGGAAGGGAATTTGTTTTTCAGGAACGCGATGACGGCCGGACCGTTCTGCGACGGAATGTAGTAATCGATGAACGCAAATCCGATCGGCTGGACGTCGATCATCTCGATCGCCTCCTCCGTCGTCTGCGCGATCAGGATATCGCCGTGCCAATGCGCGCGCTGCAGCATCGCGCGGATCATTTCGATCTTTCCGACCGAATCATCCGCGATGAGCAGCGGCAACTCACCCGGCATCGTTCATGATGGTACCGAGGAACTTCAGCACGTCGTTGACGGACTTGGTTCCCGGATCGATGACGTAGTCGTAGGTTCTCCCGTCGTTTTTCCCCAGGTGAATGGTGATGCAGTTGGGCTTCAATCCGTCGGACAGCAGCTCGTACTGCTCCGAATCGCCGGGGAGGGTCAGCATCAGGTGCAGGTTGTCGCGCTCGAGTTCCTGCGCGCAGCGCCGGACGACTTCCACGTGAAAATCCTTTTCCTCGCTGTCGGGTGACGCTTCCTCGATCACTTCCAGCGCGAGGTGCTTCCATGCGGGATGTTTTTCCACCGCCTGTTCGGCGATCGTGATGCGGCCGAGTTTCGATGATCCGTCGAGGAGGATGACCATGGGATAAGGATACACGGGTTCAGTACTTCGGTTCAATCATCTCCTTCCCGTCCATATATGGCCGCAGGACTTTGGGGATTTCGACCGAGCCGTCCTTCTTCTGATAGATCTCAAGAAGCGGGATGAGAATCCTCGGCGACGCGATCGCAGTGTTATTCAGCGTGTGGACGAACTTCTTCGAACCGTCTACGTCTTCATATTTGATATTGAGGCGGCGGCTCTGGAATTCGCCGAGGTAGGAGCAGGAATGGGTTTCGCCGTAGGCCTCGCGGCTCGGCATCCACGTCTCGATGTCCTGCATGAAGACCTTGCCGCGGCCCATGTCGCCGGTGCATACGTTCAAAATCCGGTACGGGAGTTCCAGTGCCTGGAGAATGTCCTGGGCGTTCGTACGGATTTCTTCGAATATCGCCATCGCCTTTTCTTCGTTCGCTTCGCAGAGCACCACCTGTTCCACTTTTTCGAACTGATGCAGACGGTACAGTCCGCGCGTGTCCTTGCCGTACGTTCCCGCCTCGCGGCGGAAACAGTTCGAAATGCCCGCGTAACGCGTCGGCAGATCCGCGAGCTGTAGGACCTCGTCTTTGTGGTAGCTGCAGACGGATACTTCGGCCGTGCCGATGAGATAGTGCTCGTCGCTTTCCACGGGGCCTCCGCGCTCCTGCTGCGCCCCGACGGAATAAGTTTGCTCTTCGGCTCCGGGGAAGAACCCCGTGCCCATGAGGCACTCCCATGTGGCCATCAGCGGCGGCGTGAAGAGGGTCCAGCCCTTCTTTACTAAATGATCCGTTGCGAACCGCAGAACCGCCATATGCAGCCGGGCACCGTCGCCCTTCAGGAAGTAGCTGCGCGCGCCGGCGATTTTGACGCCGCGCGGAATGTCGATGATATCGAGGAGCTCGCCGAGTTCCTGATGATCCTTGATCGGAAAAGAAAACGTCGGCGATTCTCCGTGCTTCCGCGCCTCGACGTTTCCTTTATCGTCTTTGCCGACTGGGACAGACGCATGCGGAATTGTCGGCATCTGCAGGAGCATCGTGTTCCATTCTTTTTCGATCGTCGTCAGTTCTTCCTCGCGCGCCTTCAATTCCTCCCCGACGACCTTCATGTCGGAGATGAGTTTCGCTTTGTCCTCTCCCTTGAGTCCCGGGATCTGTTTGCTCGCGGCGTTCTTCTGCGCGCGCATTTCTTCCACCACCGTCGTCGATTCGCGGCGCTTCTCATCGAGTGCGATCAGATGCGCGACATTCACCTTGATGTTCTTCTGGTCGGCGGCTTTCTGGTACGCCTCGGGCCGTTTGCGGAGATCCTGCAAATCGATCATTGCGCATATCCTACCCATGCATCGGATGTTTGGCTATGGGGCAATGATAAGTTGTTATGCTGCAAACGGCGATTTTTGAGAATTGCCCCACTTGCTTTGGATAATTCTTCTCAGTTGGGCGTGATGAAGTTCCTCCATTGCATCGAGGCGCCCCTGTACCTCAAGAAGATCGCCGTTGTGGGAGCCCTGGAGAATCCGCGCGAACCAATACCGAAGAGCATCCCGCCGGTGAGCATAGGCATAGGTTATGACGGCCATTTGCTGGTCGGTGGTCATGGACGTGAGCATCGCTCTGACGACGGGGTCATTGAGTTGGAGTCGCATTTCTTCCGGATTGCTTTCAGTGTTGGTGCTGCCCCTGGCGATCCCGCGGATAAAGATCGCGATGCAGCCCTGCTCTTCATGAATTTGTTCCAGTCCGTTGAGAACGGGCGTGAAATTATCCGATGTCGCATGTTCCAGTACCGAGCGTTGCGGCCCTTGAGGCATCGTGCGAATGACGTCGTCCGCAAGACCATGAAAGTCATGACAGAGTTTCTCGCGGGCGCTCCAGAACGTCGCGTCCTCCCAGTATTCCCAGTGATCGTCGGGCAGTTCAGGCATAGGATTTTTTTACAGTTACTCGTCTCCTCTACCCCTGCGGTTCCTCCTGTTTCTGCGTCGCTTGCGCCGGATAAATTCCTGCGGAAACGGTTTTTCTGTCAGGTCAGCATTATCGAATTCGGGAATGTCGCAGAGAACGCCGTATGTACCTGCGGTGATTTGGTCGCGCATTTCATGCAGAGCTCTGACGAGGAGTTCGCATTCGTCATCATCGACATCATCATTGAGATCGAGCATGTCGGCTGTTTCCCTGCCGGCTTCCGTCACGAATTGCCGGAGGAACGGATGCTGATTCACAAAATGAGATATAAGCAAATCCGCGACGATCGTCCGGATGTGTCCTTTCACCGTCAAGACTGTATCCGGCAGCGCTGCGATTGCTTCTGCGGCGGTCCCCGGATCGATGTTTATGTCACTCGTGAGGGAACAGATATCAGTCCTGCACTCGCGGTCTTTGAGCGAGTAATGCATATCGATTGCGAACGTCGGTTTTATTTCATCACGAGCTTGGTATGAATCCATATAGGTCACGTTCTCATCGTGGGGGATGAAGTGTTCGGGAGGCTCAAGTTCCACCAACTCAAGTTCAAGATCGATTGCGGACACCTCTTCAATCGCCGTTTTCAAAGCAGGTTTATGCACATTCACCAGCAGACGCTGCACGAGTTCGGGATGGAGCAAGCGCTTCGCCTCCCGTTCTTTTCTCCGCGAGGGGTTATGGGGAAGCCAGAGGTTGTCCGAAAATTCCATAAGTCGGTCATTGTAACAAATCCAGGCGCTTCGCGGTATGGCTGATCGTGCCGTTTCGCATGTCCTCATAGATACTCTTCAATTGGACATCGTAGTTATTCGGAGTTGTTTTTCCACTTTTCTGCCTGGACCGGTGATTCATAGGCAGTTGTCTGTCGAGTTCCTCTATGCACTCCCCGATCATGCGGGCGTAGTCGACGACTTCCAGGACGACCAAATCGGCAATAATCCGGCGCGGTTTGTTGGGGATGGTGTTGACGATCCTGGCCGTCTGCGCGCGGCTGAATGTATCCTCTCGATCGATGATTTTGGGATCAGGACGGAATTTTTCCCTGAGCCGGAGGTTGTAATATAGAGTCAACATGAGAGGCATTCCTTCGACCGATACATCCCATTCCACATAAATACCGACATGATCACCCCTGGTCTTGCGCGCGATAATTTCGTCGTCTTCATCGATCGCGATACGCCGGAGTTCCTTCCGGACGTTCTTTGCCACGGCATCATATGCACTGTCGACCTGCCTTTTTTTCGGTGTTGTCGGCAACCATGGTTGTTCTGATAGCGGCATGGATTGCCCTGATACAAGCACTGAAGGGATGCAAAATAAAGCACAAAAAGTTCACACTCCCCCTTCAGCGGGAAGCGTTTTCCTGTACACTGTCCCGACATGCCCAAAGCACGCCCCTTCCGTCTCGTCGCGCCCTTCGTACCGACCGGCGACCAGCCGGCCGCCATCGAGAAGCTTCTGGTAGGATTGAAAAAGGGCGAAAAGCACCAGACTCTCCTCGGGGCGACGGGCACGGGAAAGACATTCACCATGGCCAACATCGTGCAGGAACTGCAGCGCCCGACGCTCGTTCTCGCGCACAACAAAACGCTCGCCGCGCAGCTGTGCAGCGAGTTCCAGATGTTCTTCCCCGACAACGCGGTCAGCTACTTCGTTTCCTATTACGACTACTATCAGCCGGAAGCGTACGTCCCGCATACGGATACCTACATCGAGAAGGACGCGTCGATCAACGAGGAAATCGAGAAGTTCCGCCACGCGGCGACGATGAATCTCCTGACCCGGCGCGACACCTTGATCGTCGCATCCGTCAGTTGTATTTACGGTCTCGGCAACGTCAGCGATTACGAGGCGCTCGCGATCAAACTCGAACGCGGGATGCCGATCCAGCGCGACAAACTTCTGCGCCGCCTGACCGATATTCAGTACCGAAGATCCAACCTCGAATTCAAGCAGCGCATGTTCCACGCGCTCGGCGACACCGTCGAAATTTTCCCGCCGAACGGCGACACCGTGATCCGCATCGAATGTCCGTTCGATGAAATCGACGTGATCCAGGAAGTCGACAGCTTCACCGGAGAAGTATTGGAGGAACTGCAGGAGGTGACGATCTTCCCCGCCGCGCATAACGTGACGACGAAGGACAAAATCGACAAGGCGGTCGATGGCATCCTCGCGGAACTCAAAGAGCAGGAGGCGTACTTCCTCAAGCGCGGTGAACTCGTGAAGGCCGAGCGCATCCGCATGCGCACGGAGTACGACATCGAAATGCTCAAGGAAACGGGTTACTGCACGGGTATCGAGAACTACATCCGCTATCTCGAAGGATCGGCCCCGGGCAATCCGCCGAGCACGCTCCTTGATTACTTCCCCGAAGACTACCTCGTCTTCGCCGATGAATCCCATATCACCATTCCCCAGATCGGCGGCATGCACGAAGGAAACTACAGCCGTAAATCCACGCTCGTCGAATACGGATTCCGCCTGCCGTCGTCCCACGACAACCGTCCGCTGAAGTTCGCGGAATGGGAAGACCGGGTCCATCAACGCGTCTACGTTTCCGCGACGCCCGCCAAGTACGAGTACGCGAATACGACGAAGGAAAACATCGTCGAGCAGATCATCCGCCCGACGGGTCTTCTCGATCCGCCGGTCGAAGTGAAGCCGACGAAGCACCAGATCGACGACATCACGAAGGAGATCGCGGAGACGATCAAGCGCGGCGAACGCATCCTCATCACGACGCTGACCAAGCGCATGGCCGAAGACCTGACCAAATTCCTCAAGGAGCACGGGCATAAGGTGCAGTACATCCACAGCGACGTGGAGACACTCGAGCGCATCGAGATCCTCCGCCAGCTGCGTATCGGGGACATCGACATACTCGTCGGCATCAACCTGCTGCGCGAAGGTCTCGACCTTCCCGAAGTCAGCTACATCGCGATTCTCGACGCCGACAAGCAGGGCTTCCTCCGCTCCCGCGACGCGCTCATCCAGACGATCGGACGCTGCGCCCGCAACCTAAACGGCCACGTCACGCTGTACGCCGACAAGATGACCGATGCCATGAAGGGCGCGATCAGCGAGACCAACCGCCGCCGCCGCATCCAGGAAGCATACAACACGAAGCATGGCATCACGCCGACCACGATCCAGAAGGCGGTCCGGGATATCGCGGAGGAACATCACAAGTCCGAACTCCGCCGCCCCAAGCACAACCACCAGAAGATCCCGAAGGACGAGAAGAAGCGGCTTATCGAGGAGCTTGAGGCGCAGATGGATATCGCTTCCCAGAACCTCGAATACGAGAAAGCGGCTGATCTCAGGGATGAAGTCGAATTGCTGCGGCGGGAAGTCATGTGATGACGGGCAGTTTTTATGCATGAAATACATATTATTTCTGTCCATTTTTGCGAAAGGGCCAGCTTTGTCGCGCGTCAGCAAAATCCGGTAACTGCCCTTTTTCAATGCTTGCCGTTGAGGGGGATGATCTGATCACGCCTCGGCCCCACGCCTGCGTAACGGATGGGACGTTGTATGGCCTCTTCGAGGTAGCGGATGATTGCCTTTGCTTCCTGGGGCAATGCATCGAATGTACGTATCCCGGTGATATCATCCGGAAACGCCCGCAGATGATTTTCGTAGACCGCCTCAATACGGCGCTGGCGTTTTTCTGTCGACGGGACGTAGTCGATCTGTTTTCCGTCGAGTTTGTATCCGTTTGCGAATGGGACGGTTCCTTCCTGCGTTTCTGAGAAGAGCTGCAGGCAGTCGAGTTTTGAAAGACAGACATCCGTGACTCCGTTCACATCCGCAGCCGATCGTATCTCCATGAGATCGAATGCCCCCAGACGCCGCGGGCGCTTGGAAGTGACGCCGTATTCTCCCGTCCGGAAGCGGATTGCGCGCCCCAGTTCGAACGTGTCGCCGGCGCGCATCATGTGCTGGAGCTTCGCCGGATCATTGCCAAAATCTGCCGCCTCCCACTCCCGCGTGTGTATGTCGTCGGCGCAGTATTGCTCGGAGCGTGTGCCGCCGAACTCCGTCGGATTTGGGCCGTTGCCTACGTGGGATTTGATCAGTTTGCCCACTCCCCAGACGCGCGTGATCGAATCATGGGGCAATCCCGTGACGTCGAGCGCCGCCTTCACACCGACGCGGCTGCCCGTCACATATGGCGGAATGCCGCGGATGAGATCGAGCCCCTCTGCCTGCGCTCCCTCGAGCAGGATGTTCATCCCCTGTCTGTAGTACTTCATGATGCGCTGCGGGTCTTCATCGATGTTTGACCGCAATTGTGCGAGTGCGATGCGCTGTTTGGTCATCAACACGGTCGGCAACATGGCGATGAGCACTTTGCAATCCTGCGTCGTTGGAGAATGGGGGCTCTGTTCTTTTGGGAGCTCGAGAGTTTTTAGCAGAATCTTGTAGAGCATCGTGGGGGGAATATCCGTGCGCGCGAGCGTGCGTTCAATCTCGACAGCCAGGTTTGCCTCCATCATCCGGAAGCAATCGTCCGGATCGTCGAGAAATTCGCCGAGGCGGATGTCTACGCGGCGCTTTCCGTCCATTCTCCGAGCCTGGTCGGAATAGCATGAGCCGATACCTTTTCCAGTTGTTCCGATTTCCCACATCGTCACGCGGTCATTGAGAACCTGGTGCGGCTGAATCAGAGATGCCTGCGGGGAAAGGCCGAGTCTCGACTGCACATTCTTCCCGCTCTTTCCCTCGACTTCGCTGATCTCCCCCTGCAGTCCCGGCAGATCGACGACGCATCCGGAAGCGATGTACAACTTGGTATGATCATACAAAACACCGGACGGAAGCTGGTGTAGCGCGACTTCGATGTTGTCTTTCTGCACGGTATGCCCCGCGTTCGGTCCGCCGTTATAGCGCAGGAGCAATGCGATGTTTCGTTGTTCTATTTCTATGTCCGTCAGCTTCCCCTTGGATTCATCGCCTTTCTGCAAACCGATGACGGCAGTGACTTCGGGGCGTTCGGCCATAGGAAAAGTATCATTCCCTTCCCGCATCCGCCGGTCAACCGTCGATGGAATAACTTTTTACCCGAGCGCCTGAACGGTCTCTTTATAGCCTTCCGGCGTGCCAGTATCGAATCGCTTGCCGGTGAACTCGCAGCCGTAGACAGGTATGCCGTCCTTGAGCTGATGGATCAGCGCGTCGATGAGGCGGATTTCACCGCCGTGTCCCGAGCCGACGTTCGGAAGGATATCGAAGGTGGATCGCGGGATCAGATATTTGCCGACGATGCCGAATGTCGAAGGCGCGTCCTGCGGCTTGGGCTTTTCGACCATGCCCGTCACGCGCTTCAGGGAACCCTCTCCCCCGTCAGCAAGTTCGACGATGCCGTAGCTGCTCGTCTTCTCGCGGGGAACGTTCTGCAGACAGAGCATCGCGGCATTCTTCTGTTCCGCCGCCGGCACCTTCTCCATTGTATCCGCAAGCTGCTGCAGACCGCTTCGTTCATCGATAATGAGGTCGTCGCCGAAGAGAATCGCGACGTGATCGCTCTGCACCCATTTGGCCGCCTGCAGGATCGCGTGTCCGTCGCCGAGCTGCTCGTGCTGGTAGACGATGTGGAATTTCACTTTGTCGTACGCGCGGAGTTTCGTCAGAAGATCGGACTTTCCGCGCCGGGCGAGTTCCGCCTCGAGCGTCGGGTCCTCGTTGAAGTATTGGGGAATGAGTTCCTTCCCCGGACTGATGACGAAGCAGATGTCGTCTATGCCAATGCTCAGACATTCGTCGACGAGTTTGGCGATGATCGGTTCGTTCCCGACCGGCAGAAGTTCCTTGGGCACGACTTTCGTCCACGGCAGAAACCGCGTACCTAGCCCGGCCACCGGTAGGATTGCCTGGGTGATTCGCATGGGTCCACAGTGTAGTGACGCGGTCTTTTTTTGCAAAAAGAATGCCCGTCCGTGAACCCAAACCGTCCGGGATCGGCATTTTGTTAAAAGCCCGAGAAAGACCTTTTCCCGGCTGGAATTTATTGGTCTCTCAGATCTGCCAATAGGTGCCTGTTTTGACTTCAAACGAGAAATCTGTATAATACAGAGAAACATTCACACCAAATTCCTCACCCCCTATGACCAACTCATCCCCAGAAAAGATGTACGCCGTCTTCGAAGCTGCTGAGCCGCATGTGACGACGATCAACAACGCTCTCGGCGTTCCACATTGGGACGCGAAGATTAAGAAGGAAGTGAAGCAGGCCCGCGATGTTCTCAAGGGAATGATGAACACCCTGTCGCGTTACAAGAGTGATAATCCGGCCGCTGTGGATGCTGCGAAAGATCTTCTAGCGAAGGCCAATGACAAGTTGGCGGGTCGCGAGGTGAAATTCGAGGAATACATCGAGCCGGACACGACAAAGCCGGAGAAGCGGTTGGCCGCCTGACATCGCCGTTCTTTTCTACTTCACACAAATGTGCGCCTCATGGCGCATTTTTGTTGGCCCTCACCTTTGTTTACACCCTCACCCGATTCGCTTCGCGAATCTCCCTCTCCCGCATGCGGGAGAGGGTGGCCCGAAGGGCCGGGAGAGGGTGTTAAGCTTCACTAATCCTCACGATCTTCACCTTTTCTTCCTTCGGAATCAGGATCTTCAGGATGCATTCTTTGTTGAAGGTCGCCTTCACTCTCTTGGGATCGATCTGGGTGGGCAATGTCACGGTGCGCGAAAACTCTCCCCAGAAACATTCCTGCAGGTAGTACTGACTGCCTGGAACCTGATCGGTCTGCGCGCGGGAGCCGCGGATCGTGATCGTATTGTCGCTGATTTCTATGTCGAGGTCCGAGAGCCGGACGCCGGCGATCGGCGCTTTGATAATATAGTAGTTGTCCTGCTCGTAGATATCGACGGCCACCTGTCCCTGGGTCGTCTGCGGGCGGGATTCCTCGAAGTCAGGCACCTGCTTTTTGGCGGCGGGCAAAGGCCCCGGCTGATCCGTCGCCCAATCCTCCTGCTCTTGTCCAAGAGAGGAAAAAATGCCGTGGAAAGGGAACTGAGCGGACATTGCTTCCTGCTATCGTACTGCTTTGCGCTTGTGACAGGCAAAAAGGAAAGATGGAAAATTTGTGCACTTATGAGCTAATCTGTTTCGAATTTCGGATTTCACGCGCCGTATTTTTCCACCTATGCTGTCCCCATGTCGCTTCTGCACGCCGTTCTCCTCGGTATTATCCAGGGAATTACCGAATTCCTGCCGATATCGAGCGACGGGCATCTCGTACTCGCGGACGTGCTTCTCGATCTGCCGCTGGAAGGGAAAGATGCGTTGGGTTTCGATATTCTGCTGCATGCGGGCAGCCTGCTTGCCCTGCTTGTCGGCTACGCGGCGGTGTGGCGTGATCTGATAGTGAAGTGTTTGCGCGGTGACCGCTCCGGATGGCGGGTGGTTCTGCTGCTCGTGATCGCGACGATCCCCGGCGTCATCGCGGGACTGCTGCTTGAAGATGCGATCAGCGAAATGCGATCCTTGCGCGCGGCGGGTCTCGGATTTTTGCTGACTGCATTCCTGTTGATCGTCGGTGAATATTTCGGCAGGCGCCGCACGAGTGCGGTGACGACAGTCAAAGAAATAACTCCGCTTCAGGCATTCCTCATCGGTTTGGAACAGGCTGCGGCGATTCTCCCCGGCCTATCGCGCTCGGGTTCGACGGTCGCGATCGGCCGACTCCTCGGACTTCCCCGCTCGCTCGCGCTCGACTTCTCGTTCCTCATGGCTGTTCCGATCATCGGCGGCGCGGTGGCCAAGACGCTCGTCGACGCACTGACGGGCGACGTGGTGTTTCCTCCGCCGACGGTTTCCGTCACCGGATTCGTTACGGCATTCATCGTCAGCATGGGCGCGATTTCGTTCCTGCGGATCTTCGTCGTACGCCGGAGTCTCGCGATATTCGCGTGGTACCTGATCCCCGTCGGTCTGATTGCGCTGCTCGTATCGTAAGTCCGGTCCCTCGTGATTTTGGCTCGTTTAAATGGCAATCTCGCATATTCCCTTAATTTCTGCTTGCAGATACCGAACCACTTAGTAGAATTGCGCTCTCCCCCCATGCGGGGTACTCTTCGTCCCTTAACGCTTCCTCTATATGTCAGGCGTCCAACTCCGCAACTACATCCGGCGATTGAGATTCGAACACGGCATGACTCAGGAGGAGCTCGCTTTGCGCACGGGTGTCAGCCGCCAGACAATCATGAGCATTGAACGCGGACAGACGAACCCCTCCGTTCTCCTCGCCTACAAAATCGCCGCCGCCTTCAGCGTGCCGATCACGCAGGTGTTCGATATGGAAGGAAGACTGGCTCCGGTTTGAGAGAAGACACAGGACCCAGGAAACAGGTTACAGGTGCACTGATAATTTTTCCTGCGTCTTGAGTCCTGCGCCCTGCGTCCCCATCGCCACCCGCATGTCCTGCAGGGAGAGCTGTGGACTTGTTTTTCCGTTCCAGTGATCGAGGCCCGCGCGACAGACAATATCGAGCGGTTGATCGGTGTGTGGTAGTAGTTCGCCGAGCCCGAAGCCGATGACTTTGCACGGTCCGAGCATCGCCTGCAGATGCTGCCCCTCGCCGCCGACCCGGCGGGCGTTTTTGAGTTCGACCTTCTCGAGCAGGAAGAGCGGTTCGGGGTTGCCCATGCCGTAGGGTTCGAGCGCGGAAAGACGAATGCAGAAATCCGGCGTCACGGCACTCGACGGAAGAACGGCGTCGATGAGGAGCGTCGGCGTGAGCGATCCCGCCGGAATGCGCGCCTGTGCGTCTTGTTCGAGCGCGTCCATGAGCGCGACGGCGTTCTTGAGTTTGAACGTCACGCCGGCCGCCTGTGCGTGCCCGCCGAACGTCTCAAGCAGATGCGAGGAGCGTCCCACCGCTTCGACGATATTGTAGTGCGCGGGACTGCGCAGTGATCCTGTGCACTCCTCGCCGCGGATGGCGACCGCCATGCTCGGACGTCCGAAGCGCTCGGTCAGTTTGCCGGCGAGCAATCCGAGAATGCCCGGTGGGTACGACGCGCTCGCGATCGAAATAAATGACGGGAGTTCTCCTTTCTCGTCGGGGCGAAGATCGAGCAATGCTTTCTCCAGGGCGCGCGCAGTCTCGGCCTGGCGCAGGCTGTTGAGCGTGTCGAGATCCTTCAGCAATTCTCCCCCCTCCAGAATGGCTTTGAGCGCAAGCATCGGATCGGCCATGCGGCCGGCGGCGTTGATGCGGGGCGCGACGCGGAACGCGATATCGACGCTCGTGAGGGGTTTGCCCGATGACACCTGATCGATGAGAATCTTGAGCGGACTCGCGGGCAGGCGCCGCAGCGCAAGCAGCCCCTCCTGGACGAGGCGGCGGTTGTTGCCGCGCAGCGACACGAGGTCCGCGATCGTGCCGATCGTCGCGAGTGCGAGATCGGTGTCGCGGTCTTCCCAGGATTCCCCCTCAAGCGCATGGAGGAAAATGAATACGACGCCCGCGGCCGACGGATGGGGATGGGGAATGTCCGGTGACAGTGCGGGATGCATGATGGCGAACGCGTTGGGGGCGGTCAGCACGTGGTGATGATCGAGAATAATGACGTCGATTCCTTTCTTGTTCGCATGATCAATCGCTTCGTGCGCGCTGATGCCGGTGTCGACCGTGATGAGCAGCGATATTTTTTTTTCCGCGAACTCGTCGATGTGCGCGGGCTTAAGACCGTACCCGTCATGTACGCGGTGAGGCAGGCGGACGACGGGTTCGAGACCGTGCCGCCGCACCGCACGGAGAATCTGCGCGGCCGCCGTGATGCCGTCACAGTCGTAATCGCCGAAGATGCCGATTCCTTCCTTGTCAGTCATTGCTTTCGTCAATCGTTGCGCGGCTTTCACGGCCTGCGGATATGGGGCTGGGTCGCACCAGGAGCCGTCATCGGTACCGGAAGGGGTGTCGAGGCTTCGGGACTGCTGCAGCAATGCCAGCAGGGCTTCCAAATCGTTCTCAGGCATCTCTTCCCGGCCGCTCAGGGGAGAGAGTCGCCACTGTTTGCCGGTAAGGGAGAGCGGAGCGGTAATAGAAAGAGGCTACCAGAAACCGACACAGAAAAATCAGATCCGCGGAAAATCCCCAAAAGCTCCAAGGAGCGAAAGAGCGAAGGAATCATCACATTCCATATTCGAACATTCGAAAAAACGTTCCATGAACCTCCGGAACATCATTCGCACCTTCTTATTTCTGTTCTGCTTTCTTCACGCGGCGCAGCGTCTCGAATCCTGCACCTGCGAGGAGCAGTACGACGATCACCGTCGCGGGGCCCGTGTCGCTCAGCGGTGCTCCGCTGTGCAGCGTTTGCTGGCTGCCGATCAATGCCTTCAGATGGGCATCGTATGAGGCCTGAGCCTGTTGTACTTCGATGCGGTTGAGAATGCGCTCCTTGCGAATATCTTCCGCCGTGGGTTCGTTCTGGCCGTTCTCCAGAGCCTCGAGCTTCTCGAGGATCGCAGCCATGTCGGGGTCCGTTCCACTGTCCGACGCTTTCGGTTCCTCGGGAGCCGCTGCATGCGTCGTGTCGTCTTCGGCCGTTCCCCACAATGCCGCCTGTTCAGATTCGCGGCGGGCCGCGCTCGTCTCGCGCTGCGTGGTCTTCACATCCTGCACGTCGCGCTTGGTTGGCGGCGGGTTGTAGAAGCGCGTCGAAAATTCTTCGTCATACAACACATCATCCGGCGGCACGTATTCGGCGTGCACCGTCAGCGGCACGGTGATGCTGGCGAGGACGAGGCCGAGGTGGAGGAATATTCTATACATCATAGTATTATATATGTTTTATCTAATTTTATCAATTGGCGTCAGGGACACTCTGAATTGCCTTCTGCGAGACAATTGAGGTATTCGACCTGATCGCTGAATTCATCCCCATCGGTGTCGACGAGCGTGGGATCCGTTTCGCTGTCGTCAAGCGTGCCGTTGAGATTTCTGTCCTCGCCGATGAAGATATGCTGCTTGCCGATCTTGACGCGGCAGAAGCCGTCGCAGAGTCCGTCGCGGTCCGTATCCCATGTACGCGGATCTGTTTCGCCGAAGTCCACTTTGCCGTCCCAGTCGCTGTCCTCGATGCCGTCGATGAGGCTGTCGCCGTCGGTGTCGCGGATGGAGGGAATCGTATCGTAAAGATATTCCACGCCGTCGATGATTCCGTCGCCGTCGCTGTCGGGCACTTTCGGATTGGTGTTGAGTTCATTTTCGAGTCCGTTGTTCAGGCGGTCGTTGTCCGGATCGAGACCGATCGACAATGATTCCTCCGACATGACGTAACACATCGTGTTTGGCTTGAAGACTTCCAGCTGATGCCGGATCGGACGCGCGGTGCGCTGCTTCATCATTTCGACCTGCTTGCGTGTGGGCAGTTGTGAGGGCGAGAATCCGCGTTTCATCTTGGCTTCCTCGGCAGCCCGAATCGTTCGCTCTTTTTCGGAGAGGAAGATCAGTCCGGGAAATCCGCGACGCGTGTCGACTTTTTCGGGATCGTAGTTGGCGGGGAAGCAGTATCCCCAGTACCGGACGCGGTTGCCTTTCACGCCGAAGAGGACTTCGCGCGTCAGGGTTTTGAACGATCCGGGAAGATGGAACACGACGTGGGAATTGGCCGGCACGATCGCGCCGCTCTGTACTTCGGGCATCTCGATCACGACCCACGGCGTTACCTTCGGCTGGCGCACGAGCCACGCCGAGACGCCGTCGCCCTTCTGCACGAACGCCGACACGACGATCAGGAGACACAGCGTCCCGAGCGCCATCGTCGACCGGCTGAGCCATGTTTGTATTGAGTGGAGGTGTGTTTTGGCCATCACATAATTATAGCACTTTTAACGTATTACTGCCAGATGCGGTGTGGTTGCAGGATGGTATGAAGTATGAGGTATTACGTATAATGAAAATCGCAGAGAGTAGCCAAATTTCCTTTATACTTCGTACTTTATACGGAATACTGCTTCGCAATGGCGAAAGACCTTTATGGCGTTCTCGGCGTTCCCAAAGATGCTTCTCCGGAGGATCTCAAGAAGGCGTACCGCAAAATGAGCAAGGAGTGGCACCCCGATAAACACAAAGGGAACAAAGACGCCGAGAACAAATTCAAAGAAATAAACGAAGCGTACGAAGTGCTGCGCAATCCCGACCGCAAAAAAATGTACGATCAGTTCGGGTCGACCGGCAACGGTCAGGGCGGAGGATTCAACGGAGGGCAGGGGTTCGGCGGCTTCGATTTTTCGGGATTCGGCAACGCGAACACCGGGGACTTCGGTGATATCTTCGAAAATTTTTTCGGCGGACGGGGACGGGCGGAATCGCGCACGAGAGGAAATGACCGCGAACTGGAAATCACGATCGAACTGAAGGACGCGGTGACCGGTATGAAGTTCCCCCTTCGTCTCCGCAAACTCGTGACATGTTCGACGTGCGACGGCAAGGGCGCGGAAGAAGGAACGAAAATCGTGCAGTGCTCAACCTGCAGCGGCACCGGCCAGGTAACGCGCACGGTCAATTCGTTCTTCGGTCAGATCCGCCAGCAGTCCGTTTGTCCGCAGTGTGAGGGGTCCGGCCAGATTCCGGAAAAGCCCTGCAGGACGTGCAAAGGCGATGGCCGCGTGCAGGATTCCGTGGACGTCACTATCGACGTGCCGGCCGGCATCGACGAGGGCCAGACGCTCAAGGTCCGCGGACAGGGCGATGCGGGATTGCGCGGCGCCGAGTCGGGAGATTTGTTCGCGCATGTGCGCGTCCAGCCAGATCCGCAGTTCGAGCGTGAAGGCGCGGATATCAAGTCGATCGTCGGTGTTCCTGTCCTCGACGCGATTCTCGGCGGAACGATCGACGTCGAAACGGTGCACGGCAAATCCACCGTGCAGGTACCCGAAGGAATGCAGCCGGGACAGATGTTCCGCATCCGCGGGAAAGGAATGCCCGCTCTCGGACGCACCTCCTTCGGCGATCATTACGTCACGCTCAACGTGAAGATTCCGGAAAAACTTTCGCGCAAAGAGAAAAAGATTTTGGAAGAGTGGAAAAAGGAAAGGGGAGCTTAGAGCAGAAAGCGCAGAGCAAAGAGAGGTTAAGTAGAATTTTTCCTTGCTGTTTTTATACTGGAAGTAAGCATTGCAATAATCTCGTGAAGTTCCGTGTGTAATTCTTGCTCAGTATGTTTGTTTAACTGGGGTATGCACATTAACCCAGTACCCACTACATGTTGTGGGTGATAGATACATACTTTTCGTTTAAATCTCGACTGAGAATCGGCTCCAGGGCGAGTGCTTGTTGCATCAGACGATGGAATAATT
>Ga0163150_10004057_pt1 | contig 19937 bp, 15 predicted proteins | sample OliLakLV19P2IB_FD_148628 | JGI IMG/M metagenome (GOLD analysis project Ga0163150, IMG submission 148628) | Freshwater microbial mat bacterial communities from Lake Vanda, McMurdo Dry Valleys, Antarctica - Oligotrophic Lake LV.19.P2.IB | ecosystem: Environmental > Aquatic > Freshwater > Lake >...
ATGGGTTCTGAAGTGTACGATCGTGTACGCCAGAACCGACCACCGCGTGATGCACAGCACCTTGGCTGTCCCGCGCACGTTGAACCGGTCCAGCCCGCGGTGCGCCTTCAGCTCGCCGTTGACGGTCTCGATGGTGCTGCCGCGTTGGGCGTAGACCGCCTGGGCCTCGGGGGTCTTCATCCGCGTGCGCCACTGGGCCACCGCCTCGGAGTCGCCGGGCTTGGGCTCATGAGGATCGATCCCTTCCTTGTTGGCCTTGGGTACGCGTCGTGCGACTCGCACAGCGAACCCGCCGCGGCGAGGGATCGCCGACCCCATCCAGCGCCGCCAGAATCCTTGTCACGTTCGCCAGCAACGGATGCCGATACGCCAGCGCGGCGGTACCGCCGCCAACCCTTCGATTGTTCATGGTGCGTTCCAGCCTTTCTGTCGCGACAACTACCGATCGGCCGGAACGCCCTTTTTTGCAGGTGTTTATACAAGCCCTCTTCGCTTCAGTTCACGGCGTTGCTCGGTGGGGCGAAGAGTGGCTTGGCACGCGCTCCACTTCGGTCAAAGCGTGCTCCCAGCGCCCCGGAACCAGGCCGCTGGACCCGCGCCCGCCCCCGCTTCCGTGTTCACGCCCTACCTGTTCTTCACAATCTCGTCCATCGTCCCCGCGATGCTCGCAAGCCCCCGGTCCCAGGGGCCGGGGATGCCGGTGGTCAGGCCCTTGTAGCCCTGCAGACGCTCGCCGATCTTGATCCCCTTGCTTGTCACCTCGTACTCGCGCAAGTCGATCGAGTGCTTGCCGTTGCGCATCTTGACCACCATCATCATCCGGCGCAGCTGGCCGTCGATGGAGACGTAGCGGAGGCGGATGATGGCGTCGGAGAGGAAGGAGATGGCGAAGTTGGAGAGGCCCAGCGACGTGAAGTTCTCCTCGATCTCGACCGTCGAGACGATGGTCACGCCCAGGCGCGTCAGCGCGCCGATCATGCGATAAAGTGATTCCCGGAAGTCGGTCCGGAAGCCGGGGGCGAGGGCGAGCTCGAAGCCCACCAAGGAGTCGATCACCAGCCGCTTGGCCCTGGTCCGTTTCACCGCCTCCACGATCTCGAAGACCGTCTCATCCACCGAGAGGTCCAGGGGCCGCAGGTAGATGATCTCCAGCGAGCCGTTCTTGAGGGCCTTGTCCAGGTTCATGCCCAGTTTGGCGGCGCGGGCCGCGTACTCCGCGGGTTGCTCCTCGAAGACGGCCACGATCCCCGGCTCGCCCCGCTTGATCCCCTCGGCGATGAAGTGGGTCGCCAGGATTGACTTGCCCGCCCCCGAGGGGCCGCCCAGCAGCAGGCTGTGCGCGTAGGGGATGCCCCCGCCCAGCATTTTGTCCAGTTCGGGAACGCCCGAGGCTAGCCGGGTCTTGCCCTTCTTCTTGTCGATCGGCCCGCTGAGGCCGTAGGTCCGCGGGAAGGCCTGGATGCCGTTGGCGGACATGCGGAAGGTGTGCAGGCCGGGCACGGACTCCTGGCCGCGGAGCTTCATGACCTGCAGCTTGCGCACGATCGAGTTGCGCTCGACGGACTGGTAGAGCCAGAACAGGCCGTCGGCGACGGTGAAGACCGGGTTGTCCTTGATCTCCGACTCGGCGTACTCGCCGATGAGGAACGTGGTGGCCTGCCAACTGGTCAGATGGAGGGCGAGCCTCTGCACGAAGCCCTGGAGCTCCACCTCGCCGCCGCCGTTGCCGGTCTGGGTCTTGCGGACCACGGTGCGGAAGGAGTCCACGACGACGATGCCCGGGCTGGCGGCCTCGACCTGCTTGACGATCTCGTCGAGCACCGCGCCCAGGTCCTTCTCCAGCACCAGCTCGCTCAGGTTGATGAAGCGCACGGCCTTGTTGAGCATGGCTTGGTCGAAGAAGGAGTACTGCTGCTGGTAGCGGAGCATTTTGATCGCCGGCTCGCCCAGCACCGTGAAGTAGAGCGCGGGCTTCTCCGGCGTCGCGTTGGCGAACATGATCTCGTGGGCCAGCGTGGTCTTGCCGCAGCCGGGCGAACCGGCGATGATGTTGAAGGAATACTCGGGCAGCCCGCCGCCGAGCACTTCGTCGAGGCCGGGCACCCCGGTCTGGAGCTTGCGGATCACGACGTTGCTTCGGAATGGGGTGGAGGGCGTGCTGCGAGTGCCGCGGCCGCCCTTTGGGCCTGTCTTGCGTTTCATGTTCTGTCCTCGGTTCTTAAGCGTAAATGGCCCGCCGGCAGGTCCGGCCACGCCTGCCTCACCAACTGGTGCATCAATCCCTCGCCAACGAACGTAACCAAGAGATCCAGCAGTTGGGCCACGAGGATCTGTTCCCACTCCCGCGCTGCCCCCTTGCTGTTGCCGCTCTCAATACTGTCGATGCCCGACAGCGATCCATCCGGCATGACCGTGACGCCTTTGAGCTCCGCGGCCTGCGCCGCCGCAAGCGTGAGCGTCCGCGTCAGCAGGGATCGAAAGCCCGCGACCCCCGCGAAGGTCGTGAGAACCGTCCGCAGCTTGTCACAGACCCGCGCCGAAGGTGACACAAGCGTCCCGCCCCGACCCGTCCCCGAGTTCTTCCCGCGCGCAGACTCTCGGGCGAGCAGCCGCCTTGCGAGATCCCGCGATGTCGAAGAAATGGAGTCCATCAGGTCTACTTTATCTAGCCTTTCGGCCCGTCTACGTTTTCGTTCGCCTCGCACTGCCGACTCGCAACGCGGCGAGGGAGCCCGCCCATCAGAATGTGGTCGAGGCCCGGAATACCGGTCGAGATGATGGCCTGCGGCATGGGCGATCCGTTACTGAGTTCCCGCGACCGGATGCCGCGGGAACCCGGTCGCGTGTCGCAACACGCCAACGAGGGCTTGTAAGATGGTAGACGGTCGCTGCCATCGACGGTGGCGGCTTAAATCTCGGGGTGTAGTCCAGTATTATGGTGGCAAGCACTGCCCTCTCGGTTGCCTTCCACACCGAAGGTGTGACCGCCAGTAGCCGGTGGTGGAGGAGGCTTGGCGACGACACCACCGGAAAGCGATGCCCACCCTTTGTTTTCGTTTTCTCCGCAGTCCGTGGGACTGCTCGTACCGGCAGTGTTCACCTTGCACGCCTCGCCACCACAATCTTGGACTACACCCGCCTCGTCGCCAAGCGGCCCAAACTACTCGACCTCAACAAACATACCGGTCGCATTCAACACCAGCGCCTGCCCTTCCGCGAACGCGACTTTGCCGATGACCACCACCGGGGTAAGTTCCCTGAGGCCGCGGCGCCCTTTGAAGTCGGTTTTCATGGGCTGGCCTTTGTCATCGACAACACGGATCGTGGCGGAGTGGGCAAGAATGTCTTTCTTGGTCTCGCAGCAGTAGTCCCACGGCTTGGTGCAGTTGTCGCCGGGATTTTGCGAGCAGTCCTTCAGTCCGCTGCCCATGAGCGTGAACATGGCGCGGCCGGCGATGAAAGGCTCGGTGCTGCCGCCGATGCGCCCGCGAAAGGTCACGGTGTCGCCGACCTTGAAGCCGCCGGCCTTCTTGGCATCGGAGAGATCCTTGACGGCGTCGGGCGCAGTCTCGAGAAAGAAACCCACCGGAAGGCTGGACTTGGGGATGTGGATGCCGGTCGCGTTGACGACCGCGGCATCGGCCCCGAGCGCGGAGAGCACGGTGCCGACGACGAAGACTTCGGTGCCGGGCTTGAGTCCGGCCTTGAAGGTGAGGTCGACGGGGAACGGCTTGCCGGCTTTGTTCACGAACTGAATGACGCACTTGCTTTCGGTGGCGATGTCGGCGGCGGTGTCGGCGAGGCCTTTCGATGTCGCAGGCTTGATCTCAGCCTCGTCGACGAGGGTGAAGGCCGCGACGTTCTCTACGAATGCGTCCTTGCTCCCGGCTACGCGGCCGTGAAGTATGACGGGATCGCCGGCTTTGGCGGCCTTCATGGCCGTCGAGACCTCGCGCGCGTTCGCTGGAATCGCCGGAAGCACGGCGTTGTCGGGAAGACCAGGGATCTTCTCGGCTTTGGTGGGCTGAGCGTGCGCTGGTGATGCAGCGGGTCCGGCAAAAATCATCGCGGATGCCACGGCGAGGACAGAAGAAATGCCGAGAGGTCGGTAAAACACGGTTTGCTCCTGGATAAATCGGAATGGAATGGAGTTCAGATGGATTTCAATGCGATGGGGATGGGCAGACGGAGGCAGCGCCACGCGGGGGGCAAGGCTCCGACGAGGCCGAGAACCAGCGACGAGCAAAGGGCGACGCCGATGACGACGGCATCCACCGTCAATCCGAATGCGCCGGCGGAGAATCGCACGGCGAGGCCGTCGAGCAGCCAGACGCCGAGGGCGCAGGCGATCAGACCGCCCGCGGCCGTAGCAAGCATCGACTCCTGAGTCAGTGAAACCACGATGGCAAGACGGCGAAAACCGAGAGACTGGAGCGTGCCCAACTCGCGCACGCGCGAGACGAAGGCGGCGTACATGGTGTTGAGGCCGCCGAAGAGTCCGCCGAGTCCGATGAGTCCGGCGGTCACCCAGGCCACCACGCGGATCGGGGCGAAGAACGCCGCGAGCTTGCCGTAGTATTCGCGCTCGAGCATGGCGACCAGTTCGAGGTCGGGACGCATCTTGGTAAAGGCGGCAATGTCGGCGAACTCGGCCTCTTCCGGGTCGAGCGTGACAATCACGCACGAGATGGTGTCGCGCTTGCTGGCGGTTTTCAGATCGGCCAGCGGTGCCCATACCTCGGCTTCGACGACCGTGCCGGGCGCGGCGAACTGCCCGACGATGGTCCAGGGGCGGTTGTCGATGATGATCGCGTTGCCGACCGCGAGCTCGGCATCAGACACCCCGAGTGTGGTCGCGGCCATGCGGCCGGTCATGATCTCGTCGGCACCCGGCTCGGGCAGGCGGCCTTCGATGATCTTGAGAGAATCGTGAACGAGCGTGGCCGCGGGCGTGAAGCCGCGCACGACCACATGGCGCTTTTTCTCAATATCGGTGGGCAGGCGGACCGGCAGCATGACGTGGACTTCGGGCGAGACATAGGCCACGCCTGCCCTTGTGCGAATTCCCGAGACGGTGGCCGCGAGCACGCTCGGAACCGAGGCCTCGATCTCGGAACGCTCGACGCTCTCCTCGCTTCCGGCACCGATGAGCATGACGTTGTACACACCGCCGGTGGCCCGAAGCGACTGACTCATGCCGCGAACGAAGGCACCTGCGGCCAGAACGAGCAGCACAACCAAGGCGCTGCCGAAGATCGAGAGGAGCAGGCGCGTGCGCGAGCGCCCCAGGTTGCGGACGGCGTAATCGAATGGCAGAAGTCTCATGGGTGGCTCCGGTTAGACCGCGCGGAAACACTGCGCGATCTCGCGCCGTCCGGCCTGCAGCGCGGGTACCAGGCCCGCAAGAATGCCTGTGCCCGCGGAGATGGCGAGGCCGAGCAACATGACTTGGACATCGGCCGCGACGTTGATGCTCAGCCCTTCGGTGGATAGGCTGAACTGTCCGTACCGCACAACCACGGCGGCGAGGATGGTTCCCAGAACGCCGCCGATAAGCCCTATGAGAACCCCTTCGGCGAGGATCATCCGCGCGATAAGCCCGCTGCGAAATCCCAGCGTCTGAAGCACGGCGTGCTCCTTGATGCGGTCCTGCACGCTGAGCACGATGGCGTTGGCAACGAGCGCCAGCACCGCGGCCAGGCACCCCCAGCCCAGCCACTTGGTAAACCCCACGATCTGGATGATGTCGGAACCCACCTGAGCGACGAAAGCCTTCTCGGGCCGCGTGCTGGTGGGGTCGGCCTCGGTTCGGAACTCGTCGTCGATGGCCTTCGCCACGCTGTCGAGCATCTTGGCATCGCTCACCTTGACGTTGAACTGGGTGACGGTGCCAAGCCCGCCACCCTTGCCCGCGGCCTGCTGCAGGAAGTCGAGGTGGACATACGCGACGTTCTGGTCCTGGGCTTCCTCGGAGCGGATGATGCCCGCGATGGTGACGGTGACGCCGGAGGAGTCGAACGATTGGCCGACCTTGAAGCCGCGTCGCTGCGCAAGTCGCTCGCCCACCAGCGCCGAATCTGATCGTGTCTCCCAATCCGCCACCGAGCCGGTAACGATGGCCCACTTCTTTGCCATCACCACCGCTTCGGCGCGCGGCACGCCGCGAAAAGTGATCACGTCCAGGCTCGCCCGGCAGTTGTTCACCACGATCTTGATGGGGACGACCGACGCGACGCCGGGGATCTTGGCGATGCGGCCCTGATAGAACTGGGGAATGCGGCTGGTCGCCGGGCAGAAGCGGTTCTCCCGATACACCACCAGCGTGGTGTCGGCCGCGGTGACCTCGGTGGCCTGCCGCACGCCATTCTGAAGGGCCTGTACCGCGATGAAGAGAAACATGGCGATGGCAACGCCTGCGACGGTGAGCAGGCTGCGCGTGCGATGCCGCCAGACCTGCTTGACGACGACGGGGATGAACCTGGGGGCGATCACGAATGCACCTCGGCATGGCGAGTGAAACCATCGGAGGCTTCGCGTTGGGCGAAAGACGGGGATTCGATAAGGCGGCCCTTCTCCAGGTGGAGTGTCCGGCGCGCGTAGGCGGCGCACTTGGCGTCGTGGGTGACCACGACGAGCGTCTTGCCTAGCTCGATGCAGAGGCGCGTAAGGAGGTCCATGATCGCCGTCGCGGACTCAGCATCCAGGTCGCCGGTCGGTTCGTCGGCAACGATGATCTTCGGGTCGGTCACGATGGCGCGGGCGATGGCGACACGCTGCTCCTGGCCGCCCGAGAGCTGGCGCGGGAAGTGGTCGTGGCGGTCGGAGATCCCGACCAAGCCGAGCGCGGTGGAGACGCGTTCGTGCCGCTCCCGCTTCGAGTGCGAATGCAGCAAGAGCGGGAGTTCGATGTTCTCGTAAGCGGTGAGCACGGGCACGAGGTTATAGAGCTGAAAAATGTACCCGATGTTGATGGCTCGCCAATCGGCGAGTTTCGCGCGGGACAGACCGGCAATGTCCACTCCGGCGATGCGCAACGCTCCTCCGGTCGGGCTGTCGATCCCCGCGATCAGGTTGAGCAGCGTGGTCTTTCCACTCCCCGACGGGCCCATGAGCGCGAGGAACTCGCCGGATTGCACGGTAAGGTCGAGTTCCTGAAGCGGGGTGATCGTGGCATCGCCCTTCTTGTACGATTTGGTCAGCCTGCGGCACTCGATGAGCGCCGGTGCGGGCGAGCCGTTCGGGCTTTGCATCAGCGGTCTCCTGCGTTTGATGTCGGTACCTCGCCGAGAACACGGAGCCGCATCCCCGGCCTCAGCGATGGAGGCGCATCTGCGACGACGCGGTCGCCCGCACGCAGCCCACGGGTGATCTCGACATTTCCTTCAGCGTCTTCCGAGCCCAGGCTCACCTCCTGCAAGGTGGCCACCGGTCCTGCCGAATCGCCGATGGAGACGAGCCACACCTTTGCAGCGCTGCCGGATCGCTCCACGAGCGCCGACACTGACAGGAACAGCGCGGGCGTGCCGCCGTGGCCGTGTGCGTCATCTGTTCCTACCCGGGCATCGTTGCCCGGCACTGCGGCCGCGGGCTCCGCGCGAGGCGCGTACAACCGGACGCGAGCGAGCATCTCCGGCTTGAGCGTGGCCACCGGATCGCTGATCGCGACCTTGAACTGCACGGTATTGCGCTGGATGTTGGCCTCGTGCATCACGCGCGTGACCTCGCCGGCGAAGACTCTGTCAGGAAGCGCCTCCGTCGTGATCTGTGCGATGGTGCCTATGCCGACCTTCGCCGCATCGGCCAGCGGTACATCGACGCGGACCTGCAGTTTGGCTGGGTCGTAAATTCGGATGACCGCGCCGCTCATCGAAGATGTGCCGCCGGTTTCCCCGGGCCTCCCGGCCATGCTGATCCGTGAGCCAGGTTCCACCAGTCTGGTCATCACCACTCCGGAGGCTGACGACACGACAACCGTTCGGTCGCGCTTCAGAAGCGCCTCGGCGAGGTTGGCCCGAGCAATTTGCACTCCCGCCTGCGCTTGCGACACATCGGCCGCGGCCTGATGAACCGCCTGCTCTGCCACCGCGATACGCGCCTCCAATCCTTGCAGCCGGATTTCCATTCGGCGATAATCGCCGGCGCTGATCCCACCCAGAGCGACGAGGTCGCGCTTCCGCTCTACCTCATAACTGAGTTCCGCCGCGACCGAGCGCTCGACGGCCACCTGGGCCCGTGCCTGCTCCACACCGGACTGGGCGCGGCGCACCTCTGACTCGCGCTCCGCGACGACGGCGATCCCGGAGTTCGCGCGGAGCGTTTCTTCCGCGTCGTCCAACCGGGCGATGACTTGCCCGGTTTCCACATGCTCGCCCTCGAGCACCAGAACCTCGCGGACGACTCCTTCGACGAGGGCGGGCACGCTCGTGGCGTAGGGGGAGGGTTCGATCCAACCGGGCGCTTGTACCAGGACCGGTCCCGGGCCATCGGCGGGCCTGGCGTTTGACTGCTGCCCGCTCGCGGGCGGCGCTCCGTGACGAACCTTGACCACCACCGGCACAACCCGGACATCGACGGAGGGCCAGATGGCCGCACGGCCCGCGTAAGCCAGAAGTGCGACGAATGAGAACAAGACGACCGCGGGGACAAGCACGCGGGTTTTCCAGCGTGCGCGCGGCTTTGGCACGGATGGGGCAGCCACGGTCGGCCGCTCTCTCGATCCGCGCAGCGCATCTGCCGCGTCTGAGCCGGCGCGATCCGCCGCAGACGGCGGGACTAGAGACATGAAGCCGGACTTGACTGCGTTCATCTTGAGTACCTTGGAGGCGATGCCAGAGGGGGGAGCCGGGCATCGGAAGCCTTTGGTCATTCAGCCGCGCCCGGACGGGAGAGGGGGGGGGCGGCACCGAATGGACAGAGCCTCACGGCGCGGCCCTCTTCGCTGAAGAAGGGCTGCGGACGAGGAGACGGCTTCGGGTTGTACTCAGACCAACAGCGCGCAATGCAGGCGCAGAATTGCCCTGCCCCCGTCACCTCGTCCGGAGTGATCGACGGGTTTTCCGACGACAGCGGGGAAAGGATGGGGGGCGACGCTCCATGTGGAGAGGGTCGTGGGGGCAGGAATCGCAAACTGGTATGCGATCGACTTCAGCGCGCTGCTGGAGTCGACCGTGCCGTTGGGAATTCCGACGGTGCCCTGGCAGGCCGGGCAATCGTGGCAGGGAGTCGATTCGCAGGGTGATTGCTCGTGCCGCGTATCCGAGTCGTTGGAAGGCATCGGCTGCTGATCGCGCTCGCCACAGCATCCGCCGCAGCAGTGAGCGGCGGGTCTGGAGTCGATTGCATCCGCGATCCCAGAGGTGCCACACCGGGATGGCATCCCGGTCAAGTCGGAGACGAGCAGCGCGGCTTGACAGCAACACAACGGCGACCACACGCCGACGATGAAGGCAAGCAGGATGTGAAACAATGGGCGCTGCATGGTGCGTTCAAGGTGTCAGTATCGATGAAAATCATAGGGTCCATGACCGGTAGCGGTTTCAATGGTATCGGACCTTGCCCGTGTGTGCATAGCCGCAATCCGCCTGCATTCCCCATACATGCTCCAAACCTGGTGTTGGGATCAGTTCTTGAGGTCGAATGAGCCCACAGCCTTCGCGCCCTTGTCGTCCTCAATCTCCACCCAAAGCTTGCTGCCGGACGGAAGCGGCTTGGGAACCTCAATGTGGTTGTGGTAGTTGTCCTTCTCCAACTCCATCTTGGCCTTGAGGGAACCCTTCGCATCCTGTGCCCCGATCCACGCGCGGACGGCACCGACTTTTGCGCCGGTGCCCGCGGCCACCCACAGATCGACGGGTACTTCTCCACCTGCGGCAACGCCGCCGTCGCGTGATGCCTTCACCTGAAAGGCTCCGATCGATGAGGATCCAAGCTCGACGGTCGGTCCGTGGTCGTCGTGCTTGTCACCATCGGCGTGATCGTGATCGTGGTCGTGACCGTCATGCTTGTCGCCGTCGGCATGGTCGTGGTCGTGGTCATCTTTCTTGGGCGTGCTCGTCGGTTTCGCGTCCGGCTTCGCAATCGGCGCCGAGGGGGGGGGGGGCGGCGGGGCCGCCTTTTCCTCGCAGCGCTCAGCGCGGCGACCACACCCATGAAAGCAACAGCGGCAAGAAAAGTGAAGCAGCGATTCATCGTTCAGACTCCTTTGGAAGAAACCGGTTTCTTAAAACGTCGAGACACGACCCCACCGGCCCTTGCAAACAGCGATTGCGACCCAGCCGGGCTCGCCAGTTTGACCCCGAAGAACAACGAGTAGCCGGCGGGTACGACAAACAAGTTGAGAAATGTGGAAGAGATCAGCCCGCCGAGCACGACGACCGCGAGTGGGGCGAGCAGTTCGCTCCCGGGCTTGCCCGCGGCCATCGCCAAGGGAATAAGCCCGAGCGCGGCCGTGAGCGCGGTCATCAGGATCGGCACCAACCGCTCCATCGACCCTTGAATGATCGAATCGCCGATGGGCTTGCCTTCTTTTACCTGAAGGTGATCGTAATGGTTGACGAGCAGGATGCCGTTTCGCACCGCGATGCCGAAAAGCGTCACGAACCCGACCATGCTGGCGATCGATATCACCGGCGCGATGTAGCGTCCCGTGCCCAATCCGAGCAGCGCCAGCGTGTTTGAGATCAGCCCGGGCGACTCGGACAGGTAGATGGCCGCGATGCCGCCGATCAGGGCCAGCGGCAGGTTGAGCATGACCAGGATCGCCGTGCGGGTCTTGCCCGTCGAAAGCTGCAGGAGCAGGAACATCACGACCACCACCCCGATGCCCATCAGGTAGATGGTGCGGCTGGCCGACTGCTGAGCCTCGAACTGCCCGCCGTAATGCACGGTGTAGCCCGCCCGCTGCACGATCGGATCGACGCGGCCGCGCACCACCGCGACGAGATCGCCGAGGTTGTAGCCGTCCGCGACATTGGTGGAAACCACCGCCTTCCGCTGCGCGTTCTCGCGCGCGATGAGGTTGCTGGTGCGCTCGGGGCCGATGTCCGCCACCTGCCGCAGTCGCACCGTCGCACCGCCGACGCCGCGGAGTTGCAGGTCCATGATCTGATCCAGCCTTTGCCGCTCGCTCTCCGCCAGCCGCACGACCATCTCGTAGCGTCGCACGCCCTGGTTCACTTCCGCGACGCGCTCGCCATAGAGCGCCTGCTGCACCTGCGTCGCGGCCGCGCCCGGCGACAGGCCGGCGGCCGCGAGATCCTGCGCCCGGTAGCGGATCGGAAGCGAAGTGATCATCACCTCGCGGTTGGCCGCGACATCGCGTGTGCCCGGAATCGCCTTCAACTCCGTCTCGATCTGCTTGGCCAGCGAGCGCAGCGTGTCGAGGTCGTCGCCGAAGACGTTGATCGCGATCGCCGCGGGTGTGCCGGAAAGAACGTGGCTCAGACGGTGTTCGATGGGCTGACCGACCATGGTGGTGATGCCCGGGATGCGAGCGATGATCGTGTCGATCTGGCTTCGAACAGCTTCCTGCGATGCCCCCGACTTCATCGTCACTTCGATTTCCGAGCTGCTCACCGGCTCGGCATGTTCGTCGCGCTCGGCGCGCCCGGTGCGGCGCGTGACGCTGGATACGCCCTCGATGCCGACCATCTGCGTCTCGACGCCGATGGCCAGCCGGTTGCTCTCTCGAAGCGAAGTGCCGGGAGGAGCCAGGAGAAACACGGTGAAGGTTCCTTCCTTGAAGGCTGGCAGAAACGAGGTGCCGAATGTGCCCGCGAGCATCAGTGAGAGCGCCGTGGCCGCGCCCGCGCACGCGAGTACGACACCCCGATGGTTGATCGAGCCTTTGAGGGCTGGCTCGTACCGACGCTTGAGCCATCGCACCAGCGCTCCGTCGTGGTCGTGACTGCCCGCCGACCCCGCGGGTTGATCTCCGTTCCGGCCCTTCATCCGCGCGAACATCAGCCGGCACATCGCGGGCGTGACGGTCAGCGCGACCACGAGCGAAGCCATGATCGAGATGATGTACGCTATGCCCAGCGGCCGGAAGAACCGTCCTTCTATGCCACCCAGAAACAGCAGCGGAACGAAGACCATGCAGATGATGACCGTTGCGAAGACCACCGACGAGCGGATCTCGTTGCTGGCGTTGTATACCACCTCGACCAAAGACTTCCGATCGGCGACCGGGAGCGAGGCATTCTCTTTGAGCCGCCTGAGCACGTTCTCGACATCGATGATGGCATCGTCGACCAGCTCGCCGATGGCCACCGCCAGCCCGCCCAGCGTCATCACGTTGACGGACAATCCCCACGCCCACAGCCCCAGCAAGGCCACCGCCAGCGACAGCGGAAGCGCGGTCAGGGTGATGACCGTGGCGCGGATATTCAGGAGGAACAGGATCAGGATCACCGCCACGATCACCGTCGCCTCAATGAGAACCTTGACCACATTGTTGATCGAGCGGTCGATGAAACGCGACGCCCGAAACGGGTCGCGGTTCAGGATCATTCCCGCGGGCATCGCCTTTTCGATCTGGTCGAGAACGCCGTCGATCTGCTCGGTGAGCGCCAGCGTGTTGGTGCCAGGAGATTTCTGCACGCTGACCACCACGGCAGGCAGCCCGCGATCCGCCGCCGTGCCGCGCTTGGGCGAAGGGCCGAGCACGACATCCGCCACCTGTCCGATGGTGACCGGGGCGCCGCGGTGATATTTGATGAGGGTGCTCTTGATGTCCTCCACGCTCTGCACGCGGGCCACCTGACGAATGGGCAACTCCAGCGATTCGACATCCGGCACATACCCCGCGCTGGCCGTGCTGTGCGCGCCGCGAGCCGCTTCCACGACATCGCTGATGGTGAGTCGATAGAGCGCGAGCTGATCCTGCCGCACGTTGATCTGATACTGCGGCAACTCGCCGCCGATCGCCACCACCTGCGCAACTCCCGGCACCGCCAGCACCTTGTTGCGCAGGTCGAACTCGGCGAAGGAGCGAAGCTCCAGCGGACTCACCGAGCCATCGGGCGAGGAGAGCGCCATGAGCATGATCTCGCCCGTGATGCTCGTGACCGGCGTGATCTCCGCGTGGGCGTTGGGCGGGAGAGATTCCCGCACCGCCGCAAGCCGCTCCGAAACCAACTGCCGCGCGAGGTAGAGGTTGGTCCCCCAGTCGAACTCCACCCAGACGATCGACAGCGACGTAGCGCTCGCCGAACGCACCCGTCGCGTCCCCGGCAGGCCGTTCACCGATGTCTCGATCGGGAACGTGACGTTGAGCTCGACCTCATCGGCCGCCAGCCCGCCCGCCTCGGTCATGATGACCACCGTCGGGGCATTCAGCTCCGGAAAAACATCCACCGGCATGTCCTTGACCTTGAGTCCGGCAAACAGCAGCAGCAGCCCCGCGGCCGCGATGACCAGTGATGAGTTCTTGAGGGAGAACGCGATGAGTTGAGCGAGCATCGGTCAGTTCTCTCCCTCGTGGAACGTGCCATCAGAATGGAAGTGCCCGCCTTTGGCCGCGTTGCCCGCGGTCGCCAGCATGAGTTGGTACACGCCGTCGAGCACGATCTCATCTCCTTCCTTCACGCCGCTGCCGATGACGACCCAGCGCCCGTCGTTGAGGCCCACATCGGCATCCATTCGGATCGCTTTGTCCGGGTTGGCGGGGTCTCTGCGAAAGATGATGGGCCGCGTGCCGTCGCGGGTGACGCACGAGAGCGGGATGGCCAGCTCCTCGCTCCCGCCTTCGATCGTCACTTCCAGATGCGCGGTGATTCCGGCTCGGGCCCACGGTGAGATCGAGTCGGGCTTCACCAGCAGATCCATGGTCCGCTCATCCGGATCGGCGCGGAGGCCGAGCGTGAGGGCACCGGCGATTGCGTCTTGCAGATGGATCGCTCCGCCGCTGATCGGCACGATTCTCGCCGGAAGTCCGTCCCGCAGCCGGCCGAGGTCGGTCTGCAGCGCGCTGGCCCGGAACCGCAGTTGGTCCGGCTGAACCACCGTCAGAATGAGGCCGGATTCGTCGGCCAGCCCGCCCGTGGTGATGTGAACCGCTTCGACCACCCCCGCAGTCACCGCTCGCACGCTATACACATCCGCCCCGCTCTGCTCGCCAGACCAGACACCGTGATCGTGCCCGTGCGGCCCACCGGCGGATGCCACCAGCCGATCGTGTCGCGATTGCAGCGAACGGAGCTGGGCCTCGGCGGACTTCTCTTCGGCCTGCAACGCGGCATCCTTCTCCATGGTGTCGGCCAGCTCGGCCTGCGTCGCGTTGAGTGTGGCCCGGGCATCGGTAAACTGCGCGGCACCGCCGCCGCCCAGCGCGCGAAGCTCCTCCAACTGTTTCGCGCGCTCCTCCCACAGCCGCACCTTGTCCGCCAGGCTCTTCTCGTGAACCCGATGCGCCTCGCGCAGAGGGCCCATCGAGTCGACTTTCGCCTGGGTCGCCGCAAGCTGCTCGTGAAGATCGCGCCATGCCGCCGAGTCCACGCGATAAACCGGCGTGCCCGCTTCGATCTTCTGATACTCGACGACCAGCAGCTCTACGTTCCCGCCGACCGGCGTGCGATACTCGCGGCGGGCCGTGGGCAACAGCTCGAAACGTCCAGGCACGCGCAGCGTGTTGGCAACATCGCGCCGCTCCACCCGGGCGAAGGTGATGCCGAGGTTCTTGCGAACCGCCACCGGAATATCGACTCGGTTGCTCGGCGCGGGCGACCCGCTCTTCGGCGGCTCGCTCTGCCCCGAGCCTCCTTCCTCGCCCGTTGTTTTCTTGCAGCCGCAAAGAGCCATCAATACCGCTGCCGAGAACACGCTCGCGTACCGTCTCATGGCTTGGCTCCTCGACGAAGTGATGGCGTTTTGGTAAGAGCGGGGGGGGCGGTGCGGGCTCGGCCGGGGGACCGATCAGCTCTTCCAGCCGAATGAATGCCAGCGACTCGGCCGCACGAGCCTCGATCAGCCGCACTTTCGCCTCCTGTTGACGCGTGAGCGTTTCCAGAAGCACCAGCGTGTTGACCTCTCCGAGTTCCGCGATGCGCCGGGCATCGGCGTACTGCTCGTCAACCAGCGGCACCACCTCCCGCTCGAAGGTCTCCCGCTGCGCGATCGCCGTTCGACGGCGCAACAAGGCATCGGCCAGATCGCCCGCGACCTGCTCGCTGGCAGCCTCATACCCCACTCGCGTCAGCTCTCGCTCCGCCTCGGCGGTTGCGATTCCCTGTCGATTTCGATTGAGGAACGGCAGCGGTATGGACAAGCCCAGCAGAAACTGGTCCTGGCCATCCTCGCGCCCATATCCGGGCCCGATGGTAAGGTCGGGATACTGCTTGCGAACTTCGAGTTCGACGGAGCGCTCCGCGATCGCAACCTCCGCTCGCGCGACCGCGAGCGCGACGTTCCGGTCGGAAGGCTCCATCGCATCCCCGCTCCCCCCGATCGTCGCGTCCGAAAGACTGAGGCGCGGCGTCAGCGAAACGGTGGCCGACGGGGGAAGTCCCAACAGCGATTTGACCGCCAGCTCACCCTGACCGACCTCCGACTCCAGCGCCGCCAGTTCGGCCGCGCGCGTGGCCCGTTCGATCTTGAACAACCGCGACCCGACCTTGGTCATCTCACCGGCTTCGGCGACGCGATCGACGATGCCCACGATCTGGTCGAGGCGAGCCACCAACTCTTTCACCACCGCCGCCCGCTCCCGCGCCGACGACCACTCCACCCAGCGACGCTTCAGGTCCACCCGCGTCGTCCATTCCTGCGCCCACGCTCGAACGATGTCGGCCTGGTGCTTCGCGGCCGCTCGCTTCTTCTCGACTTCCAGACGCCCCGACAGCGGGATCGTGAAGCCGACGGTGGTGAACACCTTCCACGGGTGCTCGGTCGACTGAATGACGCGGGTGAGGTCGGTGCCGAGAACCGGGTCTTCCCACAGTCCGGCGTGCCGAGCCTCGGCCGCGGAGACACCGGCTCGGAGTCGAGCCAGCCGCAGGTCTCGATTGAACACCAGCGCCACCACCTCGCCTTCCGAGAGCGACAGGCCGTCCGCCGGATCGAATGTTTCCGAGCCGCCCGGGTTTGCTTTCGACAACTGCCGAGCAAAGTCCGCGACCTCGGGCGAGTCGGCGGTGCGCCCGAGAAAAGCCGCCCGATGGGCCGCGGCGTCGATGGGCCGCGGCTGATAGCTCTGACACCCGCCAACACCCCCGGCGATAGCCGCCAGAACAAGCGCGGGCAGACGTGCAAAGCACCGATGTTGATCTGCTTTCACTGTGCGTTCTCCAAGTTGCTGCGAAAAAGCACCGCGGTGGCGGCACCACCTGAACGGAAGGTTGACAGGACACTCGCTCGCGCCAAGATTGTGGCGCGACCGGGGACCAATCAGCAGCTTGGAGCTAAATCACGAGCGCGCAGTGACGGCGCACGAGAGAAGTTTGTGGCTTTGGCGCGCCCGACTGCACGCCTGCGGTCGTCAGATTCAGATCGGCCGGTTCCACAACGGTGGGAACCAGAGTCGGCAGAGCGACCCAGGTCAGTGGCGGAACCACGATCTTGGTCACTTGCGAAGTGAGCGGTTTGTCATGAACACCGCAGCAGCCGTGAGGAGCTTCGTCGTGGTGAGCGGGAATGGCACCATCGCCGGCCTCGTCGTGCCCGTGGCTACACAGCGACTTGCAACTTCGCTCGCCAACGTTGCCGCTCTTCTTTACTTCCCTCGAAAGCAAGGGCAGATGGCAGCAGCAAAGGTGCAGCCCCAAGGCCACCAGGGCCGTTACGAAGAGTTGGAATGGACGCCATTTGAGCATCGTGTCGCGGTGAGTATACCAACTCGGCAAAGTCCGGGTGCGAGACACCGCACCCGCCCACAACAGAACTTATCGGGCGAAACAGCATCGGGATTCAGCAGCTTCGACCCTCAGCGCTAAGTCACGAACAGTTCGGGTCACATCCAGGCTTGGGATTTCACCACCGAGAGCAAACTCTACGACCCCCACTTGAGACGGCGATCCGGCCTCGGTTGCGTCCCGAAGGACACAAGCCCGTTGCCACCCGCGCAAGCCGGTGGAAAGTCGTCGGATGGTCGTGCCACAACAGGCGTAACCCGTTTATCCGCAACAAGTTGGCAATCGGCGCCGGGTTCTTGCGCCAGCCGTGTGTCACGCTCCACCACCCCGGCTCGCTTCCATCCTGCACGCGCTATCGGCCCTCGAACGGTCGGATATCCTCCTGGGCTACTCGCCAGAGCGATCCGGCACCGCGGCCGCCGCGCAGGAGGTTGAAATGAGCACCATCCCCCCGCAACGTCCAATCGCGCCCGAGCTTTCCACACCCGATCCGCATCAACCGGATCGCGAACTTCTCGCGGCGCTTCAGTCGCCCGATCGCAACCGCCGCGAGGGCGCGGTCCGCAAGCTGTACAACACCTGCCGCGATCGCGCCGCGGGCGCACTCGGCAGCGGCAAGTCATCCAGGAAGGGACGCATCGATCTCGATCCCGAAAGCATCGCGCTCAGCGTACTGGGCAACGAGCTTTCCCGCGTGCCCCGGGTGTGCAGAGACGACCAGCACGTCAAGGCCTACCTCACCAACGCCGTCAAGCACAAAATCTTCGATCGAATCAAGAGCAAGAAGGGCAACAACCCTGGACTCAACGAGGAATTCGACGCGCACGCAGCATCCGGGCCTGGCCCGGCGTCGGTCATCGAAGTTGCCGACGCGGTGGAGGCCGACACCCGCGCTTTCGAGGCGCTCTCTCGCAAGATGGATGCCGCATGCCGCACCCGCGAAGAGCAGATCATGGTCCACGAGTTCCTGATCGAGGGCAAAGGTTGGAGCGCCGTCGCGGCCCAGGTCGAGAAGAAAGTGGATGCCGCCAAGGTCAGCTTCCACCGCCTTCGCGCCCGGCTTCTCGCGGCCGCGGTCGAACCCCTGCAGCAACACTTCACCGGCACCGAGTGGCGCATGGTGCATTCGCTCTGCATTGAGCGCAACTCCGCCGAGAAAGCCGCCGAGCTGCTCGGCTGCGACACCGCTCACATCAAGGCGATCTTCCGCGAGCGGGTCGTGCCCCTCATGCGCACCGCATACGGCCGTGATGGTTTCGACGTGCTTCTCCGCCTCCTGGGCCGCACCGTGGCCATCGCGGGTGCCAGCGAAGGCGGCAAGATCCGCGGCCGCTAACGATCTCTCCTCGCACCGTTCAGCTCGCCGCACTCGATCAGCCCCGCGATCGCCGCGATGTCCGGCGATGGCGGTCGGTCGGCCGTGAGTCTCGGCACGACCTTGCGGATGGTCGCGTGCGCGCTCTCCACCCGCGGGCTCGATCGCAGCGGCCGGTGATGCTCCAGCGCCTCGCTCGCCGAGAGCAGTTCGATGGCGACAACATTCCGCGCCAGCTCCAGCCCCCGCCGCGCTTTGGCCGCCGCCCGCGGGCCCCACGAGTTGTAATCTTCCATCCCCGCGCTCGTGCTTAGGTTCGCTACGCTCGCCGGCATCGCCAGCCCGATCAGCTCGTTGCAGCACGCCGCGGCCGTGTATTGAGCGATCATCAATCCCGAATGCAGGCCCGGCTTGGGAGATAGAAACGGCGGCAATCCGGTCTGCTCATCAAACCCGCTGAGCATGTGGTAGATGCGCCGCTCGGCGATCCCGGCGACGTGACTGAGGGCGATGGCCAGCGTGTCGAGCGGAATCGCCAGCGGCATGCCGTGAAAGTTTCCGGCGCTGACGAGCGTCGATCGAGAAGCGCCGTGCGCGGAACCAGTCGAGGGAAAAACCAGCGGGTTGTCGGTAACAGCGCCGAGTTCTTGCTCCACGGCGCCGCGCATGTACACAAACGCATCCCACGCTGCGCCGAGAACCTGTGGTGCGCACCGCAGCGAGTAAGGATCCTGCACCCGCGGGTCATTCAGCCGATGCGACGGAACGATCTTGCTGCCGCGGAGCAGTCCTTGCAGCTTCGCCGCCACTTCGATCTGCCCCGGTTGACGACGGATCGCGTGAACGCGCGGGTCCAGAAACGCATCCGTCGCGCGGCAAGCGTCGATCGACATCGCCGCCGCGATCAGCGCCGCATCGAACAGCCGCTCGAAGTCGTAGACCAGCAGCGCGCCGTGCGCCGCCATCAGGTGAGTGCCGTTGATGAGGGCAAGCCCCTCCTTTGCTTCCAGCGCGACGGGTTGAATGCCGGCCGTCTTGAGCGCCGCGCCACCCGCTACCTCACGCCCGTTGACCCACGCCCGTCCCTCACCTATAGCCACAAGCGTGATGTGGGCCAGCGGCGCGAGATCGCCCGATGCTCCGCACGAGCCGAGCGACGGCACAACAGGCGTCACCTCGGCATTCAGCATGGCCGCAAGCGCTTGCACGACCTTTCCGCGCACACCCGAGTGCCCGCGCGCCAGCGACCCGATGAGCAGCAGCATCGTGGCCCGAACGACCTCCCGCGGAAGAGCCTCGCCCACACCGGCCGCGTGCGAGCGGATGAGGTTTCGCTGCAGGTCGCGGAGATCCTCATTGGAAATCCGCTGCCGCGAGAACGAGCCGAAACCCGTGTTGACTCCGTAGTGCGGCTCGCCATCGCCGAGGATGGATTCGAGCGCAGCCCGAGACCGCCGCATCGCGGCGATCGACGAGGGAGCGACCCGCACCGCTCGCCCCTCGCGGCCGACACCAACCACATCGGCAACTGCGAAGGAACCGGGAACGATCGAAAGCGGCGCAAGTCGGGAGGGCATGGGGCAGGAAGTGTCCCCCATCCGACCGCCCGAAGCAACCCTTGTCCCCTTATGGGTCAGGCATCCCGCCCGACATTCCCTCACCAAACACCCCCCCTGTTTTCGCGTGTCAGATCACCGGCGCGCGCACAAACGCGCGCGCCGATCGGAGCGCGCCGTGATTTTTTTCACTTTTTTTCGCCCTTGTCCCACAAGCAC
>Ga0163150_10004059_pt1 | contig 19914 bp, 17 predicted proteins | sample OliLakLV19P2IB_FD_148628 | JGI IMG/M metagenome (GOLD analysis project Ga0163150, IMG submission 148628) | Freshwater microbial mat bacterial communities from Lake Vanda, McMurdo Dry Valleys, Antarctica - Oligotrophic Lake LV.19.P2.IB | ecosystem: Environmental > Aquatic > Freshwater > Lake >...
AACGTGGCCCGCTACCACCGGCGCGCAATCCCTCAACTGAGACATGAGGGATTTAACGCTCTCTCACCCAAATACAAACGCATCGTCCGAATCCTGTCCGCGCTGCTTCGAATCGCCGACGGCTTGGATCGGACTCATTTTTCGGTCGTCCGTACCCTCAACGTAAAACTAGGCGCTACCATCACGATCACCGTGCACGTGACGGGCGATGCGGAGTTGGAAACCTGGGCGGCCGCAGGCCGGGCAGATCTCTTTGAACGCGTATTCCGCCGCCGCGTCAAGTTTTCCGTCATCGCGCAAGACGAGGCCGCATGAGCGAGCAACCCCCTCCAGCCAGACATCCTCACCCCTATGCAGGGAAACTGATCACTGTCGAAGGCATTGATGGGTCCGGCAAAAGCACGCAACTGCAGTTGCTGCACAAGTGGCTGGAGTCGAAGGGCCATAGAGTGTTCTTCACGGAATGGAACTCCTCGGAGCTGGTCAAAGAGACGACCAAACGGGGGAAAAAGAACAAAAGCCTGACGCCGACGACGTTCAGCTTGTTACACGCCACCGATTTCGCCAGCAGGCAGTATCATGAAATTTTGCCCCCGCTCAAAGCCGGCATGATCGTCCTGGCCGACCGGTACATGTATACCGCCTTCGCACGCGATGTGGTCCGCGGCGTGTCGCCGGAATGGATTCGCAAGCTCTACAGTTTCGCCATCACCCCGGACATGGCCTTCTACTTCAAGGTACCGATCGAAACGGCCATCTCGCGGCTCCTCGGAGGCACGCGCGGACAATTCAAATTCTACGAAGCCGGCATGGACATGAGCTTGAATCCGGACATGACCGAAAGCTTTCGCATCTTCCAGTCACGCATTCTCTCCCAGTACGAAAAAGTCGTCGAGGAATTTCAGCTCATCACGATGGACGCGACGAAAGACATCGAAGCCCAACAGAACGAGATGCGCCGGCTCGTAGAAGAGGCGCTCAAAGATTACAAACCAAGACGGGGCACCCATGGTCGACGCACAGTATTTTGGCGACGGTTTGACGAACCTAAACCCGAGTGACCTCAAAGGGAAGCTCATCGCCATCGAAGGCACCGACGGAGTCGGCCGCTCCACGCACATCGAAATGTTGCAGGAGTGGCTGGAGGTGCAGGGCTATGGTGTCATCACGACCGGCTGGACCCGTTCCAATCTCATGTCGAAGACGATCGAAATGGCTAAAGAAGGCAACATTCTCGACCGGTGGTCGTTCAGCTTGCTGTACGCCACCGACTTTGCGGATCGCCTCGAACACGAGATCATCCCCGCGCTTCGCTCAGGCTTCATCGTCTTAGCCGACCGGTATATCTACACGGCCCTTGCCCGCGATTTTGTGCGCAGCGGAAATCGCCAATGGGTGAGAGACGTCTTCGGCTTCGCCTTGGTCCCCGATCTCGTCTGCTACATGCGTATCGATGTCGAAACACTGGTGCTGCGCGTCATCGAAACCAAAGGGATGAACTATTGGGAATCAGGAATGGATCTTCGGCTCGGCAGCGATCTCTACGACAGCTTTAAGAAGTACCAGTCGCTCCTGATCGAGGAGTTCGACAAAATGGCGAAAGAGTTTCACTTCGAAGTCATCGATGCCAGACAATCGCCGGATGAGATTCAAGCCGCACTGCGCAGCAAGATTCAGCCGCTCCTCACCACCAGCCTGCAAAGCCCAAAGCTGCCTTCCGACCACCTCATCCAACCGGCTCCATCCGTCTAGCAGGACTGTTGGAAAAAGCCGCCAGCGGCGTTCTCACATCGCTCAGAGGCTCAACGTTGAGAGAAACTTCCTCGGAGATTGGAAACACGTGAGGGATTTTTCAGTCTGCCAAGAACTATTGAGAAGGGCAAACGGCTACACAAAGTGCGGGCCGTACCTCCTCGCTGCTTCGCTCGTTGCGGCCTTGCTTGGGACAAGGCGCGTCTCGGCGCGCTAGGGTTGGGCGGGTGAGAAGTCTGGACTTTTTGAACAGCCTGCTGGTTGTGTTGGAACCGTGCCTAACTTCCTCAGCTATATTTCTTCGTCCCGAAAAGTTTTTCAACACCCTGCTAGAGAGATGCACTGCATCCATTCTGATTCAATTAGAATCAAAAGAGATTCAGTTCTTGGTTGATTGCAGAGAGACTTTGAGCGGCCTTCATCGCGCCAGCCACGCTAAATCCAACAAACTTAACGGATAAACAGGCAAGAGCTTCAAGCAGGACTTCCTGGCACGCTGATTGCTACTACGTATAATCAGAAAATAGTTGATACAACCAATCCTAAGGAGGTGTGCCATGTATAAGAATCCTGCGTTGCTCACATTCGGCGCGGCACTGTTACTTTCACTGTTCTGTGTCGATGGAAGCTATGCGATCCAGATCGTCAACGGGAAACCGCCTGTCGATTTTATGAACGTCGCAACAATAAACGGCTGGACAGAAGGGCCGATGCAAGTCGTCGGCGTCCTGCTCGGTACTGGTCTCATCGCGCTGGTCGGTCGCAGCATCAGAAAAATGATGGTGCGACGCCGCTTTCATTATGGACATCAGACGTAGACGACCAGAAGGCTCGACTTGAGACCTCAATAGAGGTCTCAAGTCCATTCTTTTCAGTCAATCACCACCTTGGTTGGCGTCTGGTTCATACCATTCCGAGGTGGGACGTGGATCAGGCACAGCGTATTAAACAATCAGCCGGCGATCCCAACGACGCTGTGCAAATAGCGTCCACTGGTGAGCCAATCTAACAAGGAGGTATCGTGATGAAGATCATTGAAGCCATTATGCAACAGTTCAAGTTGGATGACGTCACGACCGCATTGATGGGAATCGGTGTGGAGGGAATGACGGTCACGGAAGTCAAAGGATTCGGACACCAGAAGGGGGGTCAAGAACGGTACAACGGCAACGCGTTTACGTCCCTCTTTGTGCCCAAGGTGAAGATCGAAGTCGTCGTCGAGGATAGCCTGGTGCAGCGCGTGATCGATACTATTACGCGCACCGCGAAGACCGACAGCGCTGGGGATGGAAGGATCTTTGTGTTGGATCTCGTCGCTGCAGTGCGGATCAAGACCGGCCCGATGTGCGAAACCGCGCTGTCCCGGTAATGCAAACAGCGCATCGCAGGCTGGTCCTCTAGCCCGCATTATTCATGAGGGTTCGTGACGAAGCCGCTGAGACGCCAGGCGAGACGGGCGCGCGGAGCCGTGAGGCGGGGCCTTGCCCCGACTGGGAGTTTCGAAGGGGGTGTGCCCCCTTCGTGGGAATATTCCAAGGGGGCTGGCCCCCTTTGGAGGAGTCGGCGAGGCAGGCTTCAGAGCCGAGCCTACGACGGGAGGGAGGCATACGTGAACCAGTATGTTGACCAACTGAGCGGCGAGCCCGCTCGGCCGTCCAGGTGCGTCGTCACCGCGCTTGCGAGGTCGAGCGCCCTTTGTATGATCCTGGCGCGAAGAAAGAATACCGCAATGAGTTCTGATTTTCGTATCGACGGTGCAGTAGAAGTCTTCGCGAATGAAGCTCCCCACAGCAGCCTACTCCGCCGAAGTAGCCACTTCGACTACGAAGGCTTGAAGCTGCGGGGTATCTTGCGAAATTCTTCGAAGCTACTACCCTCCTTCGCCAAGGCCACGGAGAGTTCTCCCCGAAGGAGAATAATGCGGGCTGGGCAAAGACCCAATGCAAGCGCCGCTGAATCCAATTGGATTCTACAAGAAGTCAAAATGATTCAGTTGAGATCGTGCTGGTTATCATGCCCTGCCTTCGTGTTTTCCCTTCGACATCGTGACAACTCGATGGTTTTGAAGACATTGCCAGATGGATTTTTCAAAGCCAGCTAGAGAACCACGCTGGCACACCGATTGCTCTCCTATCTCTTCAGGAATCAAATGAGACCAAGAATTCCCGATCAGACCCGGAGCCGCGGCTCCCTCCTCCGATCCCTGCTTTGGGAAAAGACCAGTGAACGGGCGTAATGGACAATTGTGCGAGAGCGGCGGGACTGGTGGAAGTAGTTCTGGTTCTGAGTTAGAAAGTGCTGAGTTGCCTGGAACTCATTCACAATTCAGCACCCAGAACTCACAACTGCTTTCAGGGTACTCGTCTCTTCTACCGATTGAGGAGGTGGTGAATGTGGTGTATGAAAAAGACCCTTGTCCTCTTTGCCTTACTGGAGCTGGCGGATTTTCCGACGATGGCCACGGCAACCGGGGATACCGGCGCCAAGAAATTTTCCACGGGACAGGATTTCCTGAAACAACAACAATTCCAGGAGGCGCGCAATGCCTTTGAAGCCGACCTCCAACAACACCCGACGAATGCCCTGGCACACTTTAATCTCGGCGAGGCCTGCCGAGGCCTGAAAGCCTGGGACTGCGCGGAAGAGCATTACCAGACCTCGCTGGAACTTGATCCAAAATCCTCAGTGGCTCAGTTGGCCACACAACGTGGGCATAAGGCCAAAGTCTGGCGCCTGCTGGATGAAGGGAAACAGGCCATCACCGAGCCGGATGCCTCGCCCACGAAGTTCACCCAGGCCGAGGATATTCTGGATCTTACAAGCAAGCTGGGGCTCGACGATGAACAACGGGCCCTCTATCAACAGTTGCACGAGAGAATTCAACAAGGGCGCCACCGAAGTCGCGAGAAGACAGCCTCGATTCATTCTCATGATGGGTTGATGGCCTTGGTGCCTGCGGGTGAGTTCATCATGGGGAGTTCGATGGGAGAGGCAGACGAACAACCGGTGCACTGGGTCTATGTAGGAACCTTTTTCATGGATACATACCAAGTGTCGGTGAGCCAATATGCGAGGTTCTTGGACGCCACGTCCCAGGAAGTACCGCCGGATTGGAGCATCATGAACCGATCCCAGCACCAGAAGCGTCCAATCGCCAATGTGGATTGGCCGGAAGCGAAGGCCTACTGCACGTGGGCCGGCAAACGCCTACCGACGGAGGCGGAGTGGGAAAAGGCCGCGCGTGGTACAGATGGCCGGACTTATCCCTGGGGGAATGAGCATCCGACGAAGTTTTTTGCAAACGTGAATCGAGACAATTGGAACAACCATAGCGCATTGACGCCGGTGGGAACATTTGAAGGGGGCAAGAGCCCCTATGGCATCTATGACATGGCCGGAAATGTCTGGGAGTGGGTCAATGACTGGTATGACCCTGACTACTACAAGACCAGCCCGTCGAAGAACCCGACCGGACCATCAACGGGCGAGTCCAAAGTGATCCGTGGCGGTTCTTGGGGCAGCCGTCCGGACGCCCTGCGCTCCGCGAATCGGGAAATCCATTCGCCGTCGATTCGAGGCCTCGGCACTGGATTCCGCTGTGCGAAGACTCCGTAGGTCGTGATTCTGGGTAAGTGGCTCTGCGCGGAAAACCGTAGGCTTTACGATCTTTATAGTCAGCGGGACGAGCAATCGGCCATCGGTCAATATGCACACGCATGAGCACTCACTGACTTGGCCAGGCCCAGAGATGAAGAAATGCCGTATGGCGTTACGGTGAGGAATCGGGTGGAACGAGCGGCTCCAGAGTGTTGATCAGCGTAGGGATATCACGACTCGCAATCTTCCAAGCTCGGTGGAAGTCAACCTGAAAACAGTCATGCACCACAACATTCCGAAAGCCTATGATTTTTCTCCAAGGGATCTCAGAATGGGTGTTTTGGAATTCAACAGATACGCGCTTAGCCGTCTCACCAAGTACTGTAAACTGAAGCAGCACGGCGTCCTGGTCCCGCCGGCTGCTCAGGGATGTCCGGCTCTTGCAACCCATTTGTGTACTCAAGGATTTGCCTCGCAGCCTGCAGCATATCGAGCAGGAGCGAGTCATCACGCTGCATACACGGCTTCCATGTGTGAAAGAATGTGCTTACGCCTGATGTAGTTGCGGCTTTCCTCCACCAATCGTTTCTCAACCAGATCTACCGCTCGCCCAAACAGCGCCTCCAACTCCTCCTTCATATCCAGCAAATGTTCAACCCCCCAGTCTGAATCGGGGCTGAACGTCACCAACACATCCACATCGCTGTCCGGACGGTAATCCTCGCGGAGCACGGAGCCGAAGAGCGCAAATTCAGTGATCTTCCATTTCCGGGAGAACTCCGCAATCGTTTCTTTAGAGACACGTAACTTTTCTTCCACTGTCATATGCATTTGCTCCGAATGGTTACCCTAAGAAACACGAAAGGATGGTAGCACCGAGCACATCTAAAGTCACGCCGGAGCGCCCGAAAGGGTGTTCCTCGTAAAGCGCGAGACGTGGTTGACAGGCACACTCAGAAGGCAGAAGGCCGGAGTTCAAAGATCCAAACACTTCAGCCTTCGCCAGCCTTACCTGTCTCGCCATTTTCGCGCCTGCGAGCGACCCTTCACACAGCACGCGCGGGTGAATCCAATTAGATTCAGTGGTGAATCAAAATGGATTCAGATGAAATCGTGCTGATCATCGTGCGCTGCCTTCGGTTTCCATTCGATAGCCCAAAATATTAGGATTTTGAGATATTACACAAGAGATTTTTCAAAGACAGCTAGAGAACTCCGCTGGCACAGCGATTGCGGTATGTCCTAATTGTCAGCAGGATGCTCACAAAGGCCGTTCAGCAAGGCCGGAACGAGCGAAGATACGAAGCATACACTTCGATACGTTGAGCTTCTGAGCGAAGCGAGAACGAAGCATGGGAAAAGGCGCGTCTAGGCGCGCCTGGGTTCGGGCGGGTGAGAAGAGCGACTTTTTCAGCATCGTGCTAGGGCGGACGAGCAGTCGACCATCAGTCATTGGGCTTCATGCGTGAGGACTCACTGGCGAGGATTCACGCCGGAGAAACCAATGACAACGTGATTCTGGAGCAGACCCAACCGGACCCTCCCCTGGTTGTTGTCTTCTGGTTGCCTGAGCGTCCACGCCACGGGAGCCTCGGCTCTGCGAGACCCCGAGCCGCGGCTCCCTCCATCAGTTGTTGAATGAAAGAGACAGATGGTTTGCAGCGAGTAGAGATCGTGCCCCTAGAGATAGGATGCTCGGCCCCGAACATCACCCTACTAAAGTGGTATTGCGGATAATGCTACGCAAGCATACCTACAGGCCACAGGCTACGGTACGTAATTGTTTGCATGGGATGTTGACTCTTTTTTCTCATCGGCTCTCAGCTCAGATGGAGTCGGCCATAAATAACACCTCGGGCTTTCAGGAAAGGCTGTTTTCCATCTTCCGATCACCAATGTATTGGTTCATACACAAGCAACGGTATCAACGCGGAGCAGGTTTCAGGCTCCTTCCCCATATTCACAATCACGCCGCTCTCTTCACACGTGTCAGCATAAAGTTAGCAGAGGTCTCTAACACCATTTTCAGAGCTGAGAATCAGCAGTTTCGAATCGCATCGAAATGGAGGAGCAAAGGGAACCGCAACTCCCAATCAACCAGGAGGGCACAGATGAAAACTAGTTCGTATCTCTCATTCGCAGGTCTGCTGGTAGTTGGTCTGTTGCTCACAACCAGTTGCGCCTCGGCCCAGTTCAGTGACGTGATGGCACATAATGACTCTGGGAGCGGAACAGCAACACTTGGCAATTGCACCTTGCACATGCCAAGTCAGCAGTACTTAAAACCCAATCCGGTAACGTTCAAATTGTGTGTAGGCTATTCTGGCGCAACCGAATGGTCCCTTGAAATCAGAAGAAATGTTTCCCCTTATCAACTCGTCACGGGATGTTCTTGGTCTAGAAGATCAGTTTCACAATCCACATTTCAATGTACCATCACTCAGACAGGTAATTATCGAGCGAACATTATGTATTATGTGAATGGTAACCCGTTTCCTCACACGGACAAAGTATTTGTTCGATGATCTTGTCGATCATCAATGGGTGTGAGGGGTCGCGACAAAGCATTCCGAGATCAAGACATGAGCCTTTAGAAAAGGAGCGCGCCTATGGGAAGTCATTTATCATTTATTTCCAAACACTTGTGGTCCCTATTCTTGAGTTGCACATTCTTGGGCCTGCTCCTAATTGTTTCGGCGTGCGCAAGGATACCGAACACAATCCCCTCTGGCTATGGAGACATATTTAAAGATCCCGCCAGAAGCTCAACCGCAGCAAGGGTGGATTATCCACTAGTGCGCATGGTGGATCCAAATGACAAATCCCTCAAAATCCTCGTGACAAAGAATGGCGAAAGATTTTGGGTCTGGGAACGTGACTATTGGGATAAAAAGCTCTGGAAGCCCATCACATGGTACCAATTCAGCCTGATTGAGCATGGCTCAACCGATGCTATTTGCTACACGAAGGAGCCGATCAAACCTGGCACTGAAGACGAGATGGAAATACCCTGCGAGTTTACCAGCGGGACGGCAAATGACTATCTTTCCAAACCGCTGTTCGGAACAATCGATTACGGAGTAGGTGGTGATGAAAACAAACCACCGGAGGAGAAAGATCAATCATCTGGAGGAGTGTCTCGTCTATATTACCTCATTCCGAAGCAGTGAAGAGTAAGAACAGTGGCCCCGTCCATGCGAGTGAAGATGCGCTGAGCCATAACGCTTTCCTACACTCGAACCAAGCTGGAATCAAGTTGGACACTCGGAGAATTACATCCTGGCGGAAGAAAGAGTGGCTGCTCCAAAGAGCAGGAATTTAGTGTGTGAGGGATGAGTTCAAAGCACGAGTCTTGTAGCGGGAGAATTTCATCATGAGAGAAAACATGCTGTCTGACAGCGCATCTCGCATTCTTCTCCTAGTTGTTGTCCTCGTACTCGTTGGTCTCGTTCCGCTCTCGTCCTCCAGCCTCCGCAGTGCCGACGCCGCACCCTCAACCGCTATCGCTCCGACACCCGTAGATGCCGGGAGTCTGCATACAATAGTAACCTTTACCTCGGCCCCCACGAACCTCTGTAGCGGAAACTGTGTCATCACTGGCGGAACCCGCCCAGGCGGCGGAACCAATCTGTTTCACAGCTTCGGCCAGTTCAACATTGGCTCTGGGGATATCACGACCTTTCAAAATGGGATATCGTTCGACGTCAACGGCACTGCCCTCGCCACTGGATTGCCAACCGACAATATCCTTGCCCGCATCACTGGAATGAACGGAAATAATCCCTCGCTGTCGACAATCTACGGAACAATCCAAACCGCTGGCGACTTCGGGAGCGCCAACCTCTTTCTGATAAACCCGGCTGGCTTCTTGTTCGGCCCGAATGCCACAGTGAACGTAGGCGGGGTGATAACCTTCACCACAGCGGACTATATTCGCCTGACAGATAATGGGAGGTTCAATGCCAACCCCACAACAACACCAACTGACCTGCTTACCGCCTTTCCCGTAGCGGCGTTCGGGTTCATAGGATCCAATCCGGGAGCCATCAATTTCGAAGGTGGGCAACTCACTGTCGCAAATGGAACCGGCATCACCCTCGTTGGTGGAGACATCAACTTCATTCCAGATTTGTCCGGTACGCCAAGCAGCATCACGGCCCCAGGCAGACCAATCCTACTCACAAGCGTCGCAGGAGAAGGCATAGTGGCAGCGGACACGGGAATACCTGCCGCGGGAATGACACTGGGCACAATCACTCTAGGCCAAGGCAGCATCCTTTCAAGCGCGGGGATCGATTCTTCGTTCCGGGATGGCAGCGGCGGTGCCGTGTCCATTCGCGGGGGTCAATTCGTGGCAACGGGGGCCACTATTATTACGAGCCCTGCTGAGGGGGGCATCGGAGTGGGAGGAATGGTTACAGTTGATGTAACAGACGCTGCCGCCTTCACAGACAGCTTTATTCAGACTGGCCCTGTCCCTATGTCCTTTGCCGGCAGTGCGGGCGCCGTGTCCGTCACAGCCAACGACAGTCTGAGGATGACGAATACGTTTCTCGATGCCTCCTCGCAACAAGCCGGCGGCAACGGCGGGGCGGTCACCCTCCACACAAACGGATCACTCTCTTTGACCGAATCATTCATTGGGACAGGGGCGTACGGAACTTCTGCTCCAGGAAATGGCGGCGCAGTGACCATCATGGGAAAAGACGTGACTTTCAACAATTCCGGTGTCGGTACAGACGTGGACGTCTCTTCTAACATCATAGGTACACCCGCCTTGGGCCAGGTCCGGCCAGGCTTAGTCACGATCATGGCTCAGGACACCGTAACGTTCTCTGGCTCACTGTCCGGAGATCCCGGCATTCCGGTCATCAACGCAACCGCCATTGGAGCTCTCAGGGATGCAGGCTCGGTCACGGTCACCGGTAAATCCGTGAACCTGTCAAACGGATCGATCATTGCCGATATGAACGAAGGCCCAATCCCCAGTCCCGGTAACGGTGGGTCGATCGAAATTCGTGGGAACAACGTGAACCTATCTGAGTTCACATTGCGAAGTGTAAACGCAGGCTTGCCCGAGAGCACTGGGAAGGCAGGGAGTATTCTCATCCAGGGTGCTGATAATCTTCACGCCCACAGCATCCAGTTAGTGGCCTCCCATATAAACACATCCTCGGTGTCCGGTGGGGGTGGAGGGCCCATCGAGTTCCAGACGAAGGTTTTAAAAATGAGCGAGGGATCAGTTGTGAGTACCAATTCGTTCGCGCGTGGAGCTGGTGGCACTATCACAATCAGGGGTGCCGAGAATGTCACCGTAGAGTCAGGGTCGCAGATTTTAACGGATGCCGATGGTAATACCAATGTACAGGACAATTTTGGAACGGCTGGTGACATATTGGTCGAAACCCAGAATTTGGCAGTCCTTAGCGGAGGCCAGATCGGTGCCAGGGCCAGACCGCTTAGCACAGGGAATGCGGGAAATATTACGGTGCAAGGAAACAACAACAAGCCAGCCCAGTCGATCTTCATCGACGGAACAGGCAGCGGGATCTTCTCAACCGCCGAAGGTACCGGCGCGGGCGGAAATATCACTCTCAACGCCAACACAGTCTTCCTCCAGAACGGCAGCACGCTCTCGGCCACGACTTCCGGCACAGAAGCTACCGCTACAGGCGGCTCAATCACGGTGAAGACGACAGATCATGTACTTATGACAAACGGTGCTTCGATCACGGCCAACAGTACCGATCCCGGCAACGCGAACGCGGGCAATATCTTAATTAACGCGGGACAACAGTTCGAGATGCGTGACAGTTCGGTCACGGCCAAGGCGACGCAGGCCAGTGGCGGCAATATCGATGTCCGTGCGGTCGATCGCGTGCGGCTGGTCAACAGCGAGATCAGTTCGTCGGTGCAGGGAGGTGCTTCGACAGCCGGCGGCAATATCGCAATCGATCCCAATGTGATTGTGTTGCAAAATAGTGACGTCACCGCAAAGGCGGTTCAGGGAGCCGGAGGGAACATTACTCTCACCACTCCCCTATTTTTAGCCGATCCCAGTAGTGAGGTGAGTGCCTCCTCGCAGTTCGGCGTAAACGGCACAGTAACGATCCAGAGTCCTACGTCTAATTTGAGCGGGAGCCTGGGACCCTTAGCCTCAAAGCCCAGCCAGGCACAAGCCCTCTTGACGCAGCGCTGCGCAGCGCTAGTCAACGGCCAATCCAGTAGCTTCGTCGTCGCCGGGCGCGAGCAATTGCCGGCCGACCCTGGAGGCTGGCTGACAAGCCCACTTGCGTTCGCTACATTGGGCGAGAACCTTGACGCAGACAATGCCGTCGCCTCTATTTCAACAGTCATGGCGATAGCTGCCGATAATACAAGCACAGTCTCGCTTCGTCGATTGACCCCGGCCGGATTCTTGATGGCTAACTTTGCCGAGAGTGCGGCCACTGGATGCCATTCATAAATCCGCGCGCCGCATCGCCCGAAAGCGCATACAAAAGGCTGAAGACCGAAGGCCGGTGTGCAAAGATTCGAATCCTTCAGCCTGCTCACCTAACCCACTAGCTTCCCGCCTCAAGCGCCACTGAATCCAATTAGATTCAGTGGTGAATCAAAATGGATTCAGTTGAAATGCGTCGGTTGTCGTGCGCTGCCTTCGGTTTCCCCTCGATACCCCAAAAATCTACTGATATTGACGCAAGGCACGAAGAATTTCTCAAATCCAGCAGCGAGAAGCCCGCTGGCACAGCGATTGCGTTATGTCTTAATTGTCAGCAGGATACTCAAAAAGGCCGTTCAGCCAGGCCGCAGCGAGCGAAGATGCGAAGCGTACGCTTCGGTACGTTGAGCTTCTGAGTGAAGCGAGAACGAAGCTGGCGGACTTTTTCAGCAGCGTGCTAGGGCGGACGCGCAGTCAACCATCAGTCATTGGGCTTCATGCGTGAGGACTCACTGGCGAGGATTCACGCCGGAGAAACCAATGACAACGTGATTCTGGAGCAGACCCAACCGGACCCTCCCCCTGGTTGTTGTCTCCTGGTTGCCTGAGCGTCAACGCCACGGGAGCCCCGGCTCCGCGAGACCCGGAGCCGCGGCTCCCTCCCTCTATCGGACCCCTGTGGGGGAAAGGATCAGTACTATGGCTCGCGGCGAGGTAGAGATGTGCCCCATGATAGGGTGCTCAGCCCGCAACACCCCTACTAAAGTGGTATTGCACAAAATGGCACGTAAGCATACCTAAAGCGCATCCTACGGTACGTAATTATTTGTACTCGCAGTGTGACTCGTTTCTCTCACTGGACCTTTAATGGAGCCGACATGAATGGCACATCACGCCTCGGCAGGGCACATCGGCCCTACCTGAAAGTGATATTGCGGGATTCTGATTAATTAAAGGAATAGCTGGGCACAATAAGTTAAGGGCAATTCAAACAGGAGGTGCTGTCATGTTCCTAGGAAACCTCGTTCGCCTCGTATTTGTGGGTGTCCTGCTGATCTCGGCCGGCTCGGCCTATGCTAGGCATCCGGCATGTTGTGCTTGTGGCCAGTGTGTTCCAGGTTGCACCTGCGGGTGCGGGTGCGAAGGCGTGAATGGAAAAATGGCTTGCCTTAAGAGTGTCGATCCAAAAAATGATCTAGCTACTTTTACCGAAGAGACTCCAGATGGCAAAGAATTCAAACTCCCTCTTCTTGATATGGACCTGCTGGACAACATAAAGCCCGGTGACTGCGGGCTGGTAAAGGTGCAGAACCAGGTAGTATGCACTGGCTTCAAGAAACAAGAACAGAAGCAGCAACAAGAACAGAAGCAGCAATAAGACCAGGTTCTGGAGGTTATATCCAAGCGCAGCCTGATGGAGGAAGTTTGTGCGTCTGTTTGCGTTAACCTTGACAGTTCTTTGTTGTTCACCGGGAATGCTCCTAACTGAACAAGCTGCGCTGGGCGGGACGAATATATCTACGTCGCGAGAAAGCCAGGAAACCACACCGTTGAAACCTAAAAGGCGTATAGAATCCACATCGGCAAACTCTGCACAGCCCGGCGGATCCAAATCCAGCAGTGGAGCAAAGTCTCGCGACGAACCCAAATCTGGCAGTGTGCTCAAGTCCCAGGAGATGGTCAAAGCTGACAATAAGACTTCTAAAGCCGTTCGAGATTTCTTTAAGCAAGAGGGAGAAAAACGGTTCGCCATCACAGATTCCCAAAACAATATATCGATTCTACGAATAGACACTGATCCAAATTTTCCAAACCGCCGAATTGCACGTGTGCAACAGTTTGTTGACGGTGTACCTGTTTTTGGTGCGCGCGCAAATGTTTTGGTCAAGCAAGGGAAAGATGTTGTGCGTACAACAGGTAAGCTGAGCGCTACAAATGCGGTCGCAAACATAAAACCGATTCCAACAATAGATTGGTTAGACGCACTTGAGCGAGCTATTGTCCGCTATCGTCAAGATTTTCCCCAATCTAGTCCATACAAACAGTGCAACTTAGGCAGCATCGAAATTAGAACCTGCCGAATTGCGACCCAATTGCTAATATTCGACCCTGCAAGAGTCGGGCTAAAGACTGGCGTAGCACGGCTAGCTTGGATGGTTCGGTTGGATAACGTTGTTATGTTTCTTGATGCGAACGATGGATCCCTCATATTTCGATATAGTGACCTTCAGTCTGCCGCTACCACTAATCGGTTGACCTATGATTTGAATGGAGAGGGGATAGAAGGGCACGGTGTGTTAGTTCTCAACGAAAATGGCCCAGTCGATGGAGCACAAGTTCCCCATGATGCCGATATGGCGCATAGAGGTGCGGCCAAAGTTCATAAGTTCTTCAAGAATCTCGGATACGACATTCAGGACCCGCAAGTATCGAATGTACGTGTCGAGATTCCAGATTCAAAGGCGAAGTGGCACCCGTATGGTATGGCCTATTTCGGCCCGCAGGTTCCTCAGTCGGTTGACATTGTGGGGCATGAGTTCACACATGGTGTCCTACGTGCTATTCAGGAATTGGACCTGAACGATCCGGGACCAGCGTTCGGTGAGCCGGGTGCGGTCAATGAGGGTTTTGCCGATTACTTCGGGGCAGTGATCGAGGGTAAAGATAATTGGACGATCGGGGAGAATTTACCGGACGGCCCACTGCGAGACATGGGAAATCCTCACAGTGGCGGATTTGATCCCAAAGAGCCGCCCTGGAAGCCTTGGGGAAACAACAGCGGGCAGCCTGATCACTACACTGAAAAGGTGACAGCTTACGATGATATTTGCGGATATTCTCCTTGGCCTGAAAATGAAAACGACTGCCCTCATATCAATAGCGGCATTTTCAATAAAGCTACATATTTAGCTTCTGTTGGGGGTGTCCATCACGGTGTCGATGTTAAAGGCATCGGAAAGAAAAAACTTACCAGAGTACTCTATGCGGCTTTGTTTCAAATGGATCCTTTGTCGGAAATGAGCACCGCGGCTAAGGTGATTGTGACATCCTGCACAGATCTTGTAGGACAATTCAGTATTAGTAACGCGGACTGTAATCAAGTAAAGACAGCCTTTAAAGCTGTTGGTCTTACAACTCCGTAAGTTGTTATAAGCTTTGCGTATGTTAGCCCAAGCGCAATTGGATAAAGAGCAATTCCTCTGGACCGATGGAGCGGTGCGGATTGTCTTTTCTGTGATGATATTGATTGGGTTTTTGTATCTTACATGTATACATGTTTCATTCTGCCTGGCCCAAGTCGCGCCTGCCATCACACCAACCTCCGGCGTAGGAGACCTCGGAACCATCGTTACCTCAAGTGGAAATGTGCATACTATCACTGGGGGCACCAGACCTGCGGGTGAAGGCAATCTGTTCCATAGCTTTGCTGAATTTGGGGTTCTCACCAATATCACTGCCAACTTTCTCAATGAAACGCTGACTCCCACATCGAATATTCTTGTTCGCGTCACGGGAGGCAATATCTCGAACATATTTGGCACGATTCAGACAACCGATTTTGGCACCGCGAATCTGTTCCTGATGAACCCAGCAGGGTTTCTGTTTGGGCCGACTGCCGCTGTGAACGTCGGCGGAATGGTTGCCTTCACAAGCGCGGACTACTTGAGGCTGACCGATAACTCACGGTTCAACGCGATTCCGAGCGCAGCAGCAGACGCTTTGCTGAGCAGGACTCCGGTCGCAGCCTTTGGATTCTTAGGTTCCAACCCGGGAGCGATTACCGTTCAGGGAAGTCAGCTCGCTGTCGACACCGGCCAAACCCTTTCCCTCATCGGCGGCAATATCACGCTCAAGGCTGCGGAGCTCCTAGCGCCTCGGGGCCAAATCAATTTAGCAAGCATTCCTTCATCGGGAGAGATTCCATCGCAAATTGCGAATTTATCTCCAATTACAAATGGCTCTGGGGCCACGGGAACCATTCAGGTGTCCGACCAATCCGTTCTTGATGTCAGCGACGGTGGCGGCGGCACTGTCACTATTAGAGGCGGCCGGTTTGTATTGAGCGACTCGATGATTTTTGCAAACGTCTTGGGTCCCGCTGAGGCCACTCCTGGCAAGGGTATCGACATTGCCGTCGCTCAGGATGCCGTTATTCAAAATGGCTCAATCCTTGATACCAGTATTTTCGCTGATGCGACTCCTGGAGTGAAATACGGTGGCGTGACGATACGCGCTGACCGCATTGAGATATTAAGGGCACAAGGTGCCTCAGAGACAGCCATTTTTTCAGATGTATTAGGGAGTGCGGGGGGCGATAGTGGAGACATCTTGCTGACAGCGGGATCAATTCTCATGAGGGGCACTGAGACTTCAAGACCCCGTCTTTCTGCTGGAACAGAAGAGAGTGCCGGCAACGCAGGCAAGATCACTCTGGATACCATCGGGAATCTTGAGATTGATAGAGGAACTATTATCAGTAATGTCTTTTTGTCTTCTGGCGACGCAGGTAATATCGCGCTCTCTTCAGCATATGGAGATATTCTGATGACACGTGCCATCGTGACTTCTCAGACTGACCAGGGTAAGGGAAATACAGGAAATATTAAGGTAAGCGCTCCAGAAGGGGACATTCTTTTAGGTGATACAAGCCAACTTTTCACCGCGACAAGGGGTACCGGCGCCGGAGGGCAACTTGATATTATTGCCAATAACCTCGAAATGACGGGAGGGTCCTCTATAACAGATGATAATCTAGGCTCAATACAGCCGGGCAGCGTGAATGTGACACTTTCCGGCAAGTTGACTCTACGGGGCGGCTCCCGCATTGAACCCGTCTCACGCAGCTTCGTTGGGGCACCTGCCGCCGATTTCAATATCACCGCTAAAGATATTCTTATCACGGGAGCAGGAAGTAAACTCTCCAGCGAAACCTTCCGTGCCGGCCAAGGAGGAAATCTTAATATTTTATCGGAAACCGTGCAATTAACAAATGGCGGCCAAATCAGGAGCGGCAGCACCATACAACCAGTTCCACCGGCTCCTCAGAGAGAAATTCCGACTGGCGCGGGAGGAACCATCACCATTCAAGGTCTCTCAAGTCCTGCTACCTCGGTGCTCATCGATGGCGCAGGCAGTGGCATCTTCACCACCGCGGAAGGTACTGGAGCAGGTGGTACGATTCATCTTTCCACCCAAGCCCTAACACTTCAAAATGGTGGAGCCATCTCAGCCGCGACATCGGGAAGTGCTCCCAGTGCCACAGGAGGCACGATCGTCATCAGTGCGACAGATCAGGTGACGATTACCTCCGGAGGATCGATCTCAGCCAGCAGCACCGGTCCCGGCAACGCGGGCAATATCAAGATCAACGCCGGCCAGCAATTCGAGATGCGTGACAGTTCGATCACGACACAGGCGACAAGGGCCAGCGGCGGAAATATCGACATTCAAGCAGTTGATCTCATACGCATGGTCAACAGCGAGATCAGCTCGTCGGTCCAGGGTGGCGCTTCAACAGCCGGCGGCAATATCACAATCGATCCGAATGTCGTGGTCTTACAAAACAGCAAGGTGAAGGCGGACGCGGTCCTGGGCTCGGGGGGTAACATCACTATCTTTACTCCCCTCTTCTTAGCCGATCCCAGTAGTGAGCTAAGTGCCTCGTCGCAGAAGGGTATAAACGGCACGGTGACAATCCAGAGTCCCACATCTAACCTCAGCGGGAGCCTGGGACCATTGACCTCGAAGCCCAGTCAAACACAAGCCTTGTTGACGCAGCGTTGCGCGGCACTGGCCAGCGGGCAAGCGAGCAGCTTCGTCGTTGCTGGGCGCGAGCAGTTGCCGGCAGATCCAGGAGGCTGGCTCAGTAGTCCGCTTGCATTCGCAGCATTGGGTGAGAACCTTGACGCAGACCATGCCATTGCCTCTGCTCCAGCGATCATGACGATGGCCACACGGGACACAGACACGATCTCGCTCCGTCGACTGACTCCAGCCGGGTTCTTGATGGCGAACTTTGCCGAGAGTGAGGCAACTGGGTGCCGTTCATAAACCCGCACGCAGCTCTACCAGCGAACTGTCGAGCGGCGCGATGGTTGACGCTCTTTGGGGGTACCGTGCTGACCATGCTGGCAGGAACCTCCGCCTATGCACAACTAAACATTGACCCGACCGGGCGATCGGGAGAGCCGCCTGCGCCGCTCAAGAAAGAATTTAAGCCCCCGACTCCCGTGCCTCTCCCCACCCTCCCTATAATCCCGGTGCCGCCGGAAGGAGAGGTCAAGAAACCGCTGGGTCAGATTCAGGTCTTCGCCAAATCCATTCACGTGACCGGCAATACAGCATTCTCCGATGCGGAGCTGGACAAAGTCACTGCACCCTACACGAATCGAACGTTGACGACCGAGGATCTCGAACGCCTTCGTCTCGAGCTGACCCTTCTCTATGTGAATAAGGGCTATATCACCTCCGGCGCGATCATCCCGGATCAGGATGTGGCGAATGGCGTGATCGACCTTCACATTGTCGAAGGCCGTTTGGCCAGGGTCGATGTCGAAGGGCACAACTGGTTCCGTACCGGCTACTTGCGCGACCGGATCGAACGGGGCGCACAGACGCCACTGCGGATGGAACCGCTGCAAGAACGATTGCAGTTGCTCCAGCAAGACCCGCGCATCGAACGGATCAACGCCGAGCTTCGCCCTGGTGACACACGCGGCGACAGCACCTTGCTCGTGAACGTGAAAGAGGCTAGTCCTTGGAAAGCGTGGTTGGACTTCAACAATTATCAGACACCCGTGGTAGGATCCGAGAGGGGGCTCGCCACCATCGCCCACCAGAATGTCACCGGTAATGGCGACGCCTTCAGCTTTACCTATGGCCGCTCGCGAGGCGTGAATCCGATCGTCGATACGTCCTATGCACTCCCCTTGAATCGCTACGACACAACCTTCATCGCCTCGTACCGCCGAAACGACTTCCTGGTCGTCGACCAGAACTTTCGTTTTCTCGACCTCAACGCGGAATCGGAAATCATCGGCCTCACCCTTCGCCAACCGATCTACCGGACGCTTACCGATGAGTTTGCTGTCGCAATCACCGGTGAACACCTGTACAACAAGATCACGTCCATATTCGACGATATTCCAGGACAACCATTCCAATTCACTCCTGGTTCGTCGAATACCGGGGTCAGCACCGTGAGTGCATTACGGTTCATTCAAGAGTACGTGCATCGGACATCGACATCGGTGATTGCAGCACGGTCCCGCTTTTCCGTCGGGCTGGACGTCCTGAGCGCGACCACCAACAACTCCGACACATTGCCGGATGGACAATTCTTCTCCTGGTTGGGGCAAGCCCAGGCGGTTCGACGGTTCGACGACTGGTGGGGCCTGCAGCTCCTTGGGCAAATGAGCCTCCAAATCGCAAACGATCGATTGTTTCCACTTGAACAGATTCCAGTCGGAGGACGGTTCAGTGTCCGCGGGTATCGTGAGAATACGCTCATCCGCGACAACGCCTTTCTTGCTTCTATCGAAACGCGTTTTCCGCTCATGAGTTACGCAACCGGGGAACCACTCTTACAGTTTGCCCAATTTGTTGACCTGGGACGAACCTGGTTTGCCAAACCTCGCCCAACGGACTCAGGCACAAACCCCCTCGATGACCGAGAAACCCTGGCCAGTGTCGGGCTTGGCCTTCGCTGGAATATTCTGCCGCGCGAGCGTGCACGCTTTGAACTCTATTGGGGACTCCCGCTGAATCACATCACCCACTCAACAGGCAATTTGCAGGACCACGGGATCCATTTGCAGTTTGTCGCTCAGGTATTGTAACGATGCAGGTAGATAGGCTGAAGGCTGTTGGGGGTTCAGGAGCTAGGATGAATAGGCTGAAATGGTTCAGGATTCAGTATTCAGTGTTCGGTGTTCGGCCTTCAGCCTTCAGCCTTCAGCCTAAATACCTGAGGCGCCTTCAGCCTAAACACCTTGCATGCCTGTTGCTCAGCGCGGCGCTGCTGATCCCTTCCATGACGACCTCGGCCTCCGCTCCAAGCTCCCCTACCGACGAGGTCATGGTGCAAGGCACGCAAGCGTATCAGCGCAGTGCGTACCAAGACG
>Ga0163150_10004062_pt1 | contig 19907 bp, 25 predicted proteins | sample OliLakLV19P2IB_FD_148628 | JGI IMG/M metagenome (GOLD analysis project Ga0163150, IMG submission 148628) | Freshwater microbial mat bacterial communities from Lake Vanda, McMurdo Dry Valleys, Antarctica - Oligotrophic Lake LV.19.P2.IB | ecosystem: Environmental > Aquatic > Freshwater > Lake >...
CTCCCAAGCCTTTGCGCCAAATACACGACCTTTATTTGTAAAGAATAACAGTTGATCATGGGTTGTGGCTGAGACTAAGAACTTAATTTCATCCTCTTCTTTCGTGCTCATTCCAATAACTCCCTTCCCTCCCCTACCTTGGGACTTATAGGTTCCTTTGGGTACGCGCTTGATATATCCAGTTTTAGTAACTGTAATGAGTGTTTCCTCCTTTGGAGTAAGATCTTCCTCACGGAATTCACCAATTTTTTGCTTGAAAATACGAGTTCGGCGTTTGTCACCATATTTTTCAATCAGTACGTTAATTTCTTCAACCATAATAGAAAGTGGCTTCATAGGATCCCTCAAAATTGCAATAAGGTGGTTAATCGTCTCCATAATTTCGTTATACTCTGCCTCAATCTTCTCTCGCTCAAGTGCAGCAAGGCGTCGAAGCTGCATATCAAGGATTGCCGTAGCTTGCAGATCAGAGAATCCAAACTTCTCGATTAAGTTCTTTTTAGCCTCATCTTGAGTTCGACTTGCACGGATAGTTGCAATAACCGCATCTAGGTTATCAAGCGCAATTTTAAGCCCTTCTAAAATATGTACACGTTTCTTAGCTGCAGTAAGCTCAAAAATACTACGTCTGAGAATCACTAATTGTCGGTGCTTCACATATTCAACGAGTACCTGCTTTAAGTTCACTGTGTGTGGTGTTCCATGTACAAGCGCCACAAAGTTTGCCGAGAAGGTACTTTGGAGTTTTGTGTGTTTAAAGAGGTTATTTAAAACACTTTTTGGCTTTGAATCACGTTTGAGCTCTATAACGATACTCATACCGCTCTTGTCACTTTCGTCTCGAAGTGCTGATACACCGACAATTCGTTTGTCTCGAACGAGATCGGCAATGTTTGCCACCAACACTGCTTTATTTACCTGATATGGGAGCTCGGTGATTTCGATAATGGTTCTGCCTTTCTTCCCCTCTTTAATCTCAGCAATACCACGAACTACAATTCGTCCGCGTCCCGTAGCATATACGTCAGCGAGTGACGTTGCGTCATAGATTGCTCCGCCAGTTGGAAAGTCAGGTCCAGGAATGTAGCCCACGAGCTCTTCAATGCTAATATCGCTTTCAAACGCAGATGTGAGTGTGTGGTAATCCTCCTCTGTTAAGTCATCGCTTGTTCCTGCCGCGATTTTATCGATCTTATTAATAAAGTAGTCAACTTCTTGGGTAAGCTTCTCTGGCTCAATTACGGGCCTTCCTTTTTCAATCGTTGCAATGACCGCTGCACAGACTTCTTTTAAGTTATGGGGAGGAATTTTGGTAGCCATACCAACGGCGATACCTTCGGATCCCATGAGAAGGAGGTTTGGCAAGAGTGCCGGAAGGAATGATGGCTCTTTTAAAGTTGCATCGAAGTTTTCAGTAAAGTCTACCGTCGACTTCTCAATATCAACGAGAATACTTTCAGCAATCTTTGCGAGTCGTAGCTCTGTATAACGCATGGCAGCTGGCGGATCTCCGTCGACGCTTCCATAATTTCCTTGCCCATCAATTAACGGGTATCTCATTGAGAAGTCTTGTGCGAGGCGTACTGCAGCTTCATACACTGGAGAGTCACCGTGTGGATGGTATTTACCAAGGACTTCTCCTACTACTGTGGCACTTTTCTTGTATGGAGAGCCTGCACCCATTCCCATTTGGTGCATAGCGAAAAGAATTCTTCGATGCACTGGTTTCAATCCATCTCGAATATCAGGAAGTGCGCGAGCGACGATAACGCTCATCGCATAATCAAGATAGCTCTTTGAGAGCTCGGTTGTTATTTCTACTTGAATGATCTTTCCTATATCCATAATGTTCACAAAAAAAAGAGGCTAATGCGGAGTCATTTTAGCCTCTTTTCAATTTACTAGCAAGCCGCACCTTAGTAAGAAACCGGGCGTGGTGTCTTAACTGCTTTTGGTGTGGACGTTGGTCTTGTTGGGTTTTCATTAGCGTTATAGTACGGCTCATTCGTAGGTACCGTCAATCTCATTGCATTGCTCGGTCGAATTTCCTTTGTAGTATTAGCTGCCCAAAAAACGGGAATCATCAATGCAAACATTGCTGCGAGCGCAAGTGGAAGCACTGGTCCATGATGTAGTGGTTTAGCCATAAAAATTCACCTCCGTACTTATTGTGCCGTAAAAAACACATTGTTGCAAGTCGTATATGGGGTAATAAATATGACCCATAACATTGACTTTTTAGGTGTTAAATGTTACAATAGCGTATTGCATTTTAGCAAAGGAGAATTCGATGCTATACGTAGTACGATTCGTGATTGGGTTTTTGCGACTGCTTCCCACTCGGGGACGGATTCACATTAATTCAAAAAGCGGTCGAACCGGTTTGCATGGTGTGACCCAGCCGTTGCCTTTTGGGCTTGGTAGCCTGAACATGGCAATAGTCACCCGTCGTGATGGCCGCCGCGATTTTCGCCACAGCATCACCTGATTTCTCGCAAATGCGCCTTAACGGGCGCATTTTTTTGTACAAAAAAAATCCCTCTCGTGTGAGAGGGATCAGCAATTTAGCGTTCGAGAAATAATATGGCTTCGGAAAGTACTCGCTCTAGTCCCAATATATCGGTAGTCCACACCATTGTTCCATCCCCTAGTGGGTGCGATGCAACTTGAATGAGTGTTTCTTCTGCGTTCAATCCGATCCATATATCCCCCTTGCTCAAAGCAGCTGTATAGCAGGTATCCCCACCCATTTCGAGTGGTATATGCTCTGCTTTCTGTATTTGCGCAGGCGAGATTATTCGCCCAATTGCCTGAACCAGGCTATTGCCATGGTTAGCGAAACACCATGCCGTCGTATGGTTAAACATCCCAATTCTCCAAAAAACTATATCGGTGAAGAAATATACCACTATGGGTTTTGCAAGTCAAGTATCTACTATTTAAGATTGCTAAAAAATTGTTAAAAAAAGAGCTCGACATATGTCGAGCTTCAACTTTGCTATCTTTCACCCCACGTCTATCGGAATGACTAACCACATACTTACAAACAGAACTGTCCAGTTTTCTGCAATACACAATAAACTATCTATTCGAACTTGAACTGCTTGTGGAAGTTCCAGTTCATATTGTTGTAATTCTCGGCTGACAAGGTCAAGTGAGTTTATCGCAAGTTCTTTATATTTTAAGGTATCTACGACATTGGATACCGCACACTCTGGATCAGTGTCTGCAACTGAGTTCAAGTATAATCGCATTGCCTCTGATTGAATCAGTATCAATCCTTTTTGAGTCTTAAAAAATGCATCAGTTTTTGAGCTGGGCAAATACTCAAGTCTTAGACATATACTACCTCTTGCCTCTTCTTCAAATTGTTTCCATCCAGGCATAGAACGCTCCTCTGAATATTTGTGAGTGTATTTTACTCTAAAGTGAAGTTTAACGCTCAGGCATTACAATTGCAGCTACTGTGTAGGCTACAATACCTGGAACAAAGCCAGTAAATGCTACAATTAATAACCATGTAAGGCGAAGTAATGTTGAGTCAACTCCGGTATATGCAGAAACTCCTCCAATGACACCAGAAACCATTTTATCAGTGGTACTTCTAACTAACTTCTTGGCAGCGGATGTCTTCGGTGCTGATGCTTTTTTCTTCTTCTTTGCGGCCATAGTTCATATAAGCAAGTATGCAAGTCAGAGTCAAGGACCAGTTTACTCACATTCTAATTTAGTTTAAAAATATTCAATTTGAGGCTAATCTATATTGACAAATAACAACTTATGGGGTATAATATATACATATCGTTTAAAGGAGGTTTTGATGTTCCCACCGAACTGGAAAGCAAATTTTCAGATGCGGCCATTGCACACATTATTGCGTCCAGGCCTAACAGCAGGATTACCGTGATTGCACGGTGTAACGAATTAATTGCAAAGCCCTGGTGTTTAGGAGGGTACGTTCTCATGAGCGTTACAGACACAAACAATCAGGAAACATGGGAAATCGTAGGCTTGCACAAGCTTGGAAAAGTTAAGGTGGTCAAAGTCTATAATGTCGAAAACCTACCGCTGCATCCAAGGAACCAACAATCGGAATACAGACAATGCACCCTCCCGTTTGGGAATGGCATTCACTATGGTGATTGGATTCATTCTGGTCGTTGTAATATACTTAGCCCCAATTGTTGTCCCTCATCTCAACCGGTAATAACTCGGCGCACCTAGGTGCGCCATTTTTGTTCCCTAAATACTTAATACTTTATTTTTTTACTCATAAAAAAGCCGTGAGATATCTCACGGCTTGCTGGTTGCTAAGGGCTGCTAAGCTCTGAAGCAAAAAGGTTAAATACTTCGGCCAGTTGTGGGTGGTTACAAGTAACGAGTCCCACATTCATTGCCGTTTGCATCCGCTCACGTGCAACAAGTGGCTGTGGATTTGGTTCCGTGCCCATCATCATTTCGTGATAGTATTCCTGACCATCCATGTTGGCACCTTGTGCGTTGGCTATAGATCCCAGTGCATATATCATTTTGCACATTTGGATGCTAAAGAGCACAATCGCAGCTACAAGTCCAAGGATTATTATAAAGCCAGCCATCAGTCGACGAAACATGTTTTACACTCCTCTGTAATCTCACTTCGATACCTGCATTATAGCATAAACACGCTCATTTGTAAAGACTATGGGTAGGTTTTTTGAGCTAAAAAACAAAAAAATGTATACAAAAAAAGGGAACATGTGTTCCCTTTGCCTTTACAACCGTTTTGTACCGGTTTTTACTGTACTAATATCAAATATGGTAGAACAGAGCGGATACCAGCCGCGCTCATTCCACGAGTCCCCATTGGGACGTCGTACATAGTCTGGAATGATTCCTAAGTTCCATAGTGACACTTCAACCGGTGTCGCCGTGTCTTTAATCAGAGTGACGGCCACCCAATCGTTATTCTTGCGATATGCAAGGCTTTGAAAGGTATGGTTATAGAATTTTGAATGAGCTAAATGTGCCCCAACTTCGCCAATTAAGTCAAATAGTTGCAGCATTTTGGAAAAATCAGGAAACTGAGGCCGCGATTCAGTCGTAAAGACTTCACCATGTATCGCTATATCAATCAGTGTGAGTACAACTAACCCTGGTCTCACATCTGCTCGTCGTACCCCTCGTGGTCTCATTGGATTTACCTCTGTGCCACGAACCAAGTTATTGCGCCACTGATTAATCAATCCCACGTAATCCTCCTCACTACTTTGTACCCCATATTATATAATTGTTTGCTTGAATACGCAACTCATTACTCTTCTGTCAGTGTGCATGTCATTTGCAATATATTCGCTTAGTTGCTTTACTGGGTATAGAAATGAAGCAAAACCTATCCCCATGGATTGATCAGTTAAATAGAACACGCGAAGTTATGCATTTGGCTGATAACCGTGAAGCCGATGTTGCAATCATTGGTGGCGGTATTGCTGGAATTAGTACTGCCTACTTCACGTTGAAAAATACTGATTTGAAAGTTTTTTTGGTGGAAAGCGATAAAGTCGCGCACGGGGCAACGGGTCACAATGCAGGACAGATTGTAAGCTACTTTGAACGCCAAATTTCGGACCTAGTTAACGAGTTTGGTATTGAAATGACGGCACAAGCACAAGCTGCGATTGATGGCGCATGGGACTTGCTTGAACATATCTGCAAAGATGCAAAACTTACAACTCCCCTTGCCCAATTTACCGGCTATGCGGGGTGCCAAGATATTAATGAGCTTCTCGTGCACTTAGAAAACAATCTTGATGCACATACGGCAAATATTAATATGGAGCCATTGATGATTGCTGAGGAAACTGGCATTCAGTCGCAAATACCTGAAAAATATAATTGGCTGTATTCGGTCGTGCCTCAAGCAGATATTCTCTCGCTTCTTGAGACAGAAGACACGAGTTATGTTGCCGTCATTTGCGCCAGGAAAGGTGTCATGAATAGTGCTCTATTTTGTGAAGAGCTCCTTGATCACATATTTGTAAACTTCGCTGATCGCTTTACCTTGTTTGAAGAAAGCCACGTATCTGATGTCATCCTTGAAGCCGATCAAGCACGTCTTAAAATTCGAGACTTTGAAATCGTATCAAAGAAAGTCGTCCTCTGCACGAATGGGTTTGAACGTTTCAATATTACAAATACTGTTGGTGATGACATTAATACTCAGTTTCATCATTTAGTGAAGGGTTCGGTAGGATACATGGCAGCATACTTAGAGGATCACACGAAGTCCCCCACAGCCATTAGCTATCTTCCCAATGGACAAAAAACTGGTAACGCGACACTTGACGCAATACCGTATTTTTATTTAACAAGAAGAACCTACGAAATTGAGTCAAATCAAAAGCACAGCTTAATTTGTGTTGGCGGACCAGAAGTACGAATAGATGACACTAATGGATACAAAAAAGAGCACATGTATCCCAGTGAAGCACATGTGATGATCGATAACTTTCTTCACAAAACGTACAAGCATGCCCCGACAGGTGAAATAGAATACACATATAAATGGCACGGACTAATGGGTTACACTCCGAATGGAGTTCGCTGCATAGGACCAGAGCCAATTAACCCGGTTCTATTGTATAACCTGGGTTGTAATGGAATCGGTATCCTCCCCTCAATCTATGGGGGAAAGAAAATATCCCAGTTTTTAAGTGGAGAGCCGCTACCACCTGCAATTTTTGATCCTCAGGATAGCAGGGTAGCAAAGCAGGATTAGCGTGCGAAGTCGATGTTATTAACAAATATTATTCTCTATCTCGCCTCTTTTGGAGCCATTTGGATTGGTTCAGGACTAATCGTCTCCTCAACCATCAAAATTTCTCACAAGTTTCGAATCCCACAATTTTTTGTATCGTTTGTTATTTTAGGACTACTGACCTCTACTCCAGAATTTGCAGTAGGATTGTCATCAGTATCAAGTAATGCACCTGGAATATTTATTGGTAACTTATTGGGTGGTGTAGCTATCTTGTTTCTTTTTGTAATTCCTCTTCTCGCAATTTTAGGCGGTGGCATACAGCTGCGAACGAGCGCAGGACGAGGCACAATTCTTGTCAGTCTTATTGTTTCAATTCTCCCCTTCATTGTGGTGTTTGATGGTCGGGTAACAAATCCTGAAGGGGTGTTTCTAATCGCGAGCTACCTTACGGGAGTGCTTCTTTTACAGCTGCGGCATAGCTTCTTAAAAAAGGCGAAAGGAAACCTACTTCAGATGAAGAGATATTCATTAATCGACATCTTTAAAGTACTCGTTGGTGTGGCAATTGTCTTTATTTCAAGTAATACGATCGTTACGAAAACAATATACTTCTCACAGGTATTTGAGATTGCCCCGTTCTATATAAGCTTAATAGTCTTGTCATTTGGGACAAACCTTCCCGAGCTGACCATTGCCATTCGCTCGATATTGTCAGGAAACAAAGATATTGCTTTTGGGGATTATCTTGGATCAGCTTCAGCAAATACCTTGTTGTTTGGAATATTTACATTGATGATTAAAGATCCGGTGCTTCAAGTGGATAGTTTTAAAGCTATGTTTGCTATTGTTTTGTTTGGATTTGGCCTCGTCTACTTATTCGCCAAAAGCAGTCATTCAATCTCCCGAAAAGAGGGTTTTATATTGTTGTGCGTATATGTATTGTTTCTTATTATGGAGTTTGGAGCTTCATACTAAACAACCTTTTCGTCTTTCACTCCCCTGACTGGCACTACAATTGTTCGAACAAGCTGTGTCCCAAGCGACGCGACGCGGTAGCCCACTGAAACGATAAAACCCATGAGGAACAAGTGGGCCGCTAAATTACTTGAATCATTTAAAACTGCGGAGGGAATAATCTCTTGCTTGGCACTATTCCCCATTTGAGCTTGCATTGGTGCTCTTTCATCTTCTGGAAGCTGGCCACTTATAGCACTGCCTAAGTCGAGAGAAACGCTGGGGAAGCTAAAGATTTGTACCGGTTCAATTTGTTTACTAAAGACTTGATACACATTTAATGTTGAAGCAGCAATTACAAGTAGTCCTACGCTTAGGAGAATGTATCCAACTATTTTCTCGTTCATACTCTCAGAATATCATATGCATCTCGAGAAGATGCAAGGCAGCTAAGTTTCAAATCTCGGCACAAGCGTATCCAAAACGCGTAGTTAAAGAATGTTTGCTTAGTTTAAGCAACTAGAACTTCGCCTTGAACTGATACACTCACTTTTGAAGATTCATCTTCACTAGGAAGAGCGCGGTTAAAAGAAACAAGTCCATTTTCTTCGTTAAAATTAATACTAGAAATATCAAAATATTCATATTTGGTGTCTATCTCTCCGTTTTCATAGGTACGAACATCTAGTTGAAGATATGGAAAATCCCTTGATAAAGTGCGTGCAACTGTAAGTACTGTGCCGGTGATGATTGGATACACAGCATCTTCTACACCTGAGGATTGAATATAATAGGTTGCGATTTCTTGTAGACTATCCGAATCTCCCTCTGAAGTTAACTGATATTCTGGAGTTCCAAGAATACTACTGACCTTATTTATCCAATCCGAAGTAGGACTGTCATTAACAAAGTCAATTATTTTTTCAGGGGAACTCCCATCTCTTTCAGTATTCATATCTAGTGACAAGTAACTTTAAGCTTTAATAAGTTATTTATCAATAAATACGTGTTCTTCCTACATATGTACCCATATCTCCCTCTTGACATGGGTCTCTCGACTTTTCTATTCTGAGAGTACGACTGTATGTCCAACAACGGCACTTATTTTTTAAAAAGCTTCTTAGTAGTTGGACTTGCCCTCCTCGCTAGTAATTTTTCAAGTTCAGCACTTGCCGCCGTTAACCATTTAGTAGTTTCCCAAGTACAAACTCAAGGAGCTGCCGGGAGCCAAGACGAATTTGTGGAGATATATAACCCTACAAATGTAACAGTCGACTTAACGGGATGGAAATTAACGCGTAAAACCTCTGGAGGGACCGAATCAAACCTTGTTTCAAGCATGTCCGGAAGTGTTGCTCCTAATAAATATATTCTCGTTGCACATCCTAATTTCACTGGTACTGAGGACGTTGTCTATACAAGCACTGTATCTGGAAATATTGCTACAAATAACCGTGTCCTTATTTATAATTCTGAAGATGCTGTCGTAGACGAGATTGGTATGGGGACAGCAACTGATAGCGCTGGAATTTCAGTTCCAAACCCCGCCAGTGGAGGTAGTGTTGCACGTAAGACTGATGAAACAGGAGGACGTGGTTTGGATACTGATAACGACGCAAATGATTTTGTAGTTCTTGCCATATCAGACCCTCGAAATAATACGTTTATTACAACGCCAATTCCCACAGCGACTCCAACACCAACTGCCACTCCGACGGCGACAGCGAGCCCAACTGCTAGTCCCACAAATACACCAACGGCAACTCCATCCCCAACTAATACCGCTACGGCGGCACCAACTGCGACAAGCACTCCCACCGTAACACCGACATCCACTCCGACAATGACCCCTACAGCTACTCCTACGATCTCACCTACCGCAACTCCAACCCCGTCACCGACAAGTAGTCCTACTGCCACGGCAACGAGTACACCTACCCCTACTGCAACATCAACGCCGTTTGTTACCCCTGCACCAACGGTGATTGGAGTATTTGACTTCCCAGGGCGTCGCATGGAGTGTCGAGTACGATATATCACGTTTGACTTCGGTTGGTTTAAATCTGCATTTCCATCAGTGATGTGTGTTATGGTACGATTATAATTATGGAATTACTTGAACTGCTTCTTGGACCAATTTGGGCTATGGTAGTCGGCTTTTTCTGGTATTCACCAAGCTATGGATTTGGAAAGCCATGGATGAGAATGACAGGGATTACCGTAAAGTCTATGGAGGCGTCCCAAAAAGGAATGTCACGCATTTTTGGACTTACGTTTGTGCTAAACATTGCACTGATGTACATTTTGAAGCTGTTCCTTGGAGGTAACTCAGACCTTCTTTCAAATTTAATTACTACATTCTTCTTCGGAGTAGCGTTCACATTAATTCCGTTTACTGTAAATAACCTGTTTGTGAAGAAACCATTTGCATTAAGCTTGCTTGACGGAATGTACCATATCGTTGTAATGCTTGGTATGGCAGTGATTATCCACGTTGTGTAACTTATAAAATATATAAGTCTTGTCTCATTTTACTCTCTCCTACCTTCTTCCCTTTTCCATTCTTAACCGCCTCAAGTGGTGCACAATGTCTGCAGCCTTCGTTTCCATTGACACATTGAAACTGCTCAAGTTGACGCGCGAGCCGTACCCGTCGGCCAATAGTCATGACTTGGTCGTGTGCGGTGGTTAAATTTGGTAGCTCAACTCCTCGTGGCTCATCGTCTTTTTGCAGATACCAGTATGAAGCACCAGACACTTCACGCTTTTGAGTATTTTTGACCAGCAGATGGTAAATCGGCAGCTGGAGTGAGTCAGCCTTCTCCTCGTGCTTACCAGTTTTAAAGTCAATAATCTGAACGCTATTTGTCTCCTCAATAAACTGAAGCCAATCAACTTTACCGCATAAAATTAAGTTCTCTTCTTCACTGATCCAGTACCATGGCAGTGGTTCAGTTATTTTAACGGCCTTTTCTTTAAGTGGTCCAGGATACTCCATTAAGCGCTTAATCATGTCTTTCCCAAGCTCTTTATATTCAAGTTCCTGAGTCACGCTTTTAAATCCACCCTTCTCACCAGTTGATTCCTGCCACAAGAGCTCATACTGAGCCAGAAGCGGTGTATCCATCCGAGTGTCAGCGGGTAAGTTTGAGATTGAGTCAATTACGTCATGAACAACTTGTCCGAGAGTTAATGGGGCCGAGACTATTGTGATTTTATGTCCCGTAATCGGATCTTTATATACATTGCGAAGATAATACAATCTCTTGCAGGTTAAAAAATCCCTCATTGAGGAATGAGATAACCATACACCTTTGAACTTGTCCTTCTCCATGAGGCTATTGTAGCATGCAGGCTATTTAATGAGCGTGAATATGTCTTCCACTTTTACCGGGGATTTTGTACTTGGTGAAAATATAGGTAGCAAGAACAGTTGAGATTGGTACAGCCAAAATGAGCGCCGTACTTCCTACAAGTGTTCGAATAATTTCTTCAGCCAAAAACTCGCTATTGAGGGTAACCCAGATTGGTGTATTTCCGGTCGTGAACAGGAGAAGAAGCGGCAGTGATGCACCAGCATATGCGAGGACAAGCGTATTAATTAACGAGGCAATATGTTCACGTCCAATAGAGATTCCACTCGACATAAGCTCTGAAAACGTAATTTTAGGATGAACTTTTTTAAGTTCTTCTACCGCGGCTGTTTGGCTTGTTGTAATGTCGTCAAGAACTCCGAGTGCTCCGATGATAATTCCACCCAAAAGGAGCCCTTGGAGGTTTACATGAGCGAGAGTTCCAGTTTGGAGGAAAATTGCATCCTCACTCCCACTTCCCGACAGTTTAGTTAATGAAACAAAGACTGATGAGAGAAAAACTGAGATAAACAAGGTAATTAGGGTTGCCACAAGCGAAATGGTAGTACGAATATTAATTCCATGAGCAACATAGAGCGCGATAAATGCGATGATAACACTGCCTATTAAGCTTATGACTACTGGGTCCGCTCCACTCATAATTTGAGGAACGATGAACGACACAAGCACCACAATACTTACCCCAAGTCCAGCGACCGATGTGAGCCCGCGGATTCCGGCAAATAGGACAGCAAGAAAAATAAAAAGTGCAAAGACTATTCCCATTTGAGGAAGTCTATATTTGTCTGAAATAAAATATGCTCTCCCTGTTGGGCCCTCAGTTTTGACAAGTACAACCTGCTCCCCTACATTCACCCGTTGCGCTGGTTGTAATGCAAACGTGTCCCCCTGCTCAGTTTTTATGGTTTGACCTTTATCTGGACCACTGGTGAGTAATATTTCAATTTCTTGAGAAATTTGGGTGATGCCTGCGCTTTCGGTGTTACTGGTTTCACGAACGGTAAGCACCTGTCCTCGTGTATATTCGTCAGGAGGTGGATTCAGCTCTTGTGCACGTGCGTAAGGGGTATATACGAGTGTTATTAAGAATAGGAACGTTAAAACTAATTTATTTAATTTCATATGCAATAGTTAACATATACTCGGGAACAATTTGCAGAAGAAGTATTGCAAAAAACATTAGTAGTGATCCGTATGCAACTTTTCGAAGTATATTAATTGGTATGGGTTCATTAGATAGTATTTGAACTAATAATGTCATATTTCTAAAAAGTACAAAGAACGCCGCACCAAACAAAATAATTAGTACATGGGTTAAGTTTTGCTGATATACGTTTGCATAAATACGGACAAAGTTTGATGCAAGTGACAAGAGTTTCATAAAAAGCCACATCTGAAGGACCGCAAGTCCAATGGTATACACAACGTCAGTTTGGAGCTTATTTTTTTGTTCTGCCATTTTTGATTTGTTTTTTCGGGAGTGGTACCAAGGTCCCTATTACACCTAGCCCGGCGCCTCCTGCAATCCCAACAATTTTTAACGCATCAAGCACCTGAGGCCCGCATCCGCCGGCTATGTTGCATACCGGTATTGAGGTTAAATTGCACGCTAAGCACATAGCCAATGGTACCATGATATAATCCCATTGTGAAAATTAGTCGATACCGCATTTGCATCTTTTCAGAAGACCCTGATTCTCTCCAAGAGTTCTATCGAGTCGCACTTGAGCTTCCCTTGAACCGCAAAATGGATATCACCGACGACTATGGTTATGTGTTTGACTTAGGACCGCAGATTGAGCTCTATATCGCACGACACTCAGACATCCATGGCAATAATCCTGAAACTGTTCGTCATATTTTTGACCTTCAAGTAAACTCAGTCTCGGATCAATTTGACAAAATTAAAAAATATCTAGGAATCACCGTTATAGCTGCCCCATATCAAGCTCCATGCTCAATCGTTGCAACTTTTACCGATCCAGAAGGTAACTGTTGGCAGTTAAGTGAAAATAGTGAGTGCAAGAGCGACGAATAAGGAGAAAATCGTGGATTCACTGCTTGTAGTATGGCATCAAAGTACACTACTTGGATTGATTGCGGCACTAGGAGGTTTTTTTTACCTCTACCGAATGCAGAACTTTTACAGAAATGGGTACCCGTGCGACTATTATTCAGAGACATGCCACTCAATCATGTTTTTCGCAATGGCTGATATGCGTATTGGTTTGTTTGCAAGGGCTCTGTGGATTATATGCCTTGCCTGTGCATGCACTGGCTACAGTGCCCGGTTAGCAAACAGAAGTACATGGTCAAGTAGATCTGAAGAGATTATTCATGTAATTGCAATGGTGGGCATGATGGTGCATTTTTTGATACTTCCACATCCAGTCATTCCACTCATATTTATGTTTGTGTTTGTACTGTTTCTGTCGCTTGACCTGAACTACATTTTTTTTGAGGTTGCACCATGTTCAGTAAAGCAAAGTAAAGCGGCACATGTTTGGATGAATATGGATATGGTTATAGTCTACCTCGGGTTACTCATGGGACTCCTGAGCAACACGTCTATTACTGTTCACTCACATTAGTTCAACCCTCCGAAGTCTCGGAGGGTTTTTTTGCTTGTAAAAACGGCATCTCCTTGCTAGAGTAGGTCGTGAAGATATTAAAGCCATACGTTCTCTATATTGCATGGATTCAGGCACTCGTTGCAATGCTTGGGAGTTTGTATTTTAGCGAAATTGCTGGCTTTGCTCCCTGTCTCTTGTGCTGGTATCAGCGAATTGCAATGTACCCGCTTGTTGTAGTTCTTGCCGTTGGGATAGCCCGTCGTGATCGTTTTGTTCATTGGTACGCCCTCCCCCTTGCGTTAATTGGGTTTGCCGTTGCGGTATATCACAACCTCATGTATTACGGGTTTATACCTGAGAAAATGGCTCCGTGTACTATTGGCGCGTCATGTAATGCTAAATATATTGAATGGCTTGGTTTTATCACAATCCCCTTCTTGTCACTGTGTGCCTTTGTCGTTATTATTGGATGTTTGTTGATACACATTAGAAGCAGCTCAGCTAACTCTCAGGAAGACCAAGAATAATACTAAATATGAATAAAGAAAGCAAAATACTATTAAGCCTTGGGCTTGGAACTGTCGTGCTCCTTATTGCCGGCTCATTCTTTTTTTCGCGCCCTGTCACTGAAAAGACTACTGAAACACCATCACCGGTTGATACCGCACTTTTAACAAACGCACAGGCATATAAAAAAGGTGCCGAAGCTCCACAAGTAATTGTTGTTGAATTTGCTGACTTCCAGTGTCCCGCATGTGCAGCAGCAGCACCCGTGTCGAAGCAAATTGCAGAAGAGTACAAAGACTCAGTACAGTTTGTATATCGTCACTTCCCGCTCCCTATGCACAAGAATGCAGAAGCCGCAGCATATGCAGCTGAGGCAGCTGGTGAGCAAGGAAAATTCTGGGAAATGCATGACTTGCTATTTAGTACACAAAAGGACTGGGAAGATGAAGCTAATGCAGCACCAAAATTTGAAGCGCTTGCAAAGCAGCTTTCACTTGATATGACTAAGTACGCTGAGTCTGTAAAGAGTCAAAAAACGAAAGACAATGTTAACGCAGGGCTTCGTGATGGAAATGCCGCAGGGGTCAACTCAACTCCAACATTTTTTATAAATGGTATTCGCTACGTAGGAGTTCTCTCAGCTACTGAGCTCAAGAATGCGGTTGAATCTGCACGTACAAGCGCAACGAACTAACAACCCCTTCCTTGATATTGTATTCTCAATACGATATACCCAATTGATGAAACTTAAAAAAAGTACTGCCCAAAGTAATCCTTCGCCGTTTCACAGTGACCGAAAATTGTGTTTTATTGATCTTGAAACAACCGGCGTCTCCCCACTTCGAGATCGTATTATTGAAATTGGAATTGTGGTTATAGATGGGGAAACCATTGAGCGCTACTCAACCTTTGTAAATCCAGAGGTTCGTCTTCCTCCTGAGATAACCCGTATTACTGGAATTACTTCACAAGACTTGGAATTTGCACCGACGTTCTCTGAAGTAGTAGATCGTGTAGAGGAGCTCACCGCTGATGCACTGTTCATTGCTCACAACGCACGTTTTGACTATGCGTTTTTGAAACATGAATTTGCACGTCTGGATCGTCCCTTTAGTCGCAAAACGCTCTGCACGGTACGACTCTCTCGTGCACTCTTCCCTGGCCATCCGCGATATAACCTTGACGCAGTAACGACCTTTTTAGGCCTCTCGATAAGCGATCGTCATCGTGCACTTCCCGACGCTGAAGCTTTGGTACACATTTATGAAAAAGCAATGGTAAGAGATGACTTTGATAACACGGTGGCAAAGCTTCTCAAAAAGCCGACACTGCCGATGCAGCTGAGTGAAGAAGTTCTTGATAGTTTGCCGGACACTCCTGGAGTCTATACATTTGTTGATTCTGAAGGGACGATTTTATATGTGGGTAAAAGCATAAATATTCGCACACGGGTAAAGTCTCACTTTATGAGCGACTATGCACGAACCACAGACCTTGCAATGAGCCGGCAAATTCAGCAAGTTTATGCTGAAGAAACTGCGGGAGAGCTTGGGGCACTCATCCGGGAATCTCGAATGGTAAAGCAAATGTCACCGGTATATAACCGCGCTTTGCGACGCAGCCGGCAAATGATCGTTGCGCTCTTTGCACGGGAAAACACGCTCCCAACAATAACACTCGCACCGTTATCTGAGGTTCCGCTCGAGTCGGTTGAAAATATTCTTGCGTGTTTCAAATCACAAAAACAAGCGACTGAAAAACTGAGAGAAATTGCACGAGAATTTAAGCTTTGTCCTAAATACTTGGGGCTTGAACGAGGTGCCGGTCGGTGTTTTGCATCACAACTGGGTGCGTGTATGGGTATATGTGACGGAATGGTTGATCTTGAATATCATGATCGATTCACTGATGGGTTTCAAAAGCTCCGAGTTCCACCGTGGCCATTTCCTGAGGCTACCACACTTGTCGAAGAGTCAGAGCGCTTTCGAGAAACACATTTTATCTATAAATGGTGCTATATGGGCTCAGTCATTGAAAATAAGTCAACACAAGAGGTGAGTAAAAACCCTTATACCCATGCATTTGACTGGGATGAATATAAAATCCTCGCCCGAGCAATCCGGGCACGCCTTACAAAAAAACAAGGTCTGTCGCCGATTAACTTAACTCATATTCAAGAAGCTTTCTACCTATAGCATTAATTTGGTAGAAAACGTATAATACAGCTACACTTTGCTTATAATTGAGCTAGTTACTGCATACAAATTATGTTTATTGATGAATCAACTATTACTATTTCAGGTGGTCACGGCGGTGCTGGTATTGTTTCGTTTGGAAAAATGGAAAAAAGCGGTCCTGACGGTGGAAACGGTGGACGTGGCGGTGACTTGTGGGTAGAGGCTACGAGTGATTTAACACTTCTTTCACAATTCCAAGTAGAAACTGAATTTGCTGCTGAGGACGGCCATTCAGGTGGAAAAAAGAAACGAACAGGAAAAGATGGAGCTGACTTGGTAATTCGTTTGCCTGTTGGGACTACGTTAACTGAAATAGAAACGGTACGCCAGCCTGGCTTAGTTACGAGTGGCGAAACAATTGAGTTAACAAGTGTTGGGCAACGGGTTTTAATTTCAAAGGGTGGAATTGGTGGCCGGGGAAATTATGAGTTCCGCTCTCCTCGTCGTACCACCCCACGATTTGCGCAATCTGGTCTTCCTGGTGAAAAGCGTATTTTCCATGTCAACTTAAAGCTTATTGCTGACTTTGGATTGATCGGGCTTCCAAATGCGGGTAAAAGTAGCCTTTTAAATGAATTAACCAACGCAAATGCAAAAGTAGGTAACTATTCATTTACAACACTCACCCCTAACTTAGGAATTTGCGATGGTCGTGTGATTGCTGACATTCCAGGACTTATCGAAGGAGCACACGAGGGACGTGGCCTTGGTATTAAGTTTTTGAAGCATATTGAAAAAGTCGCGGTAATACTCCACTGCATTAGTGCCGAATCACAAGACCTCGCAGCAGATTACAACACCGTTCGTGAAGAGCTCGCGTTATTTAAGAAAAGACTCTTAAAGAAGCCTGAGGTATTACTTTTGACGAAGTCCGATATGGTGGAAGACCACGCAGAGCTTTTAGATAAAGTAGAGCTTTTAAAACGACTGAACCCGAATATTATTACTATTTCAATTCACGACCTGGATGCAATTGAGAAGTTGAAGTCAATTGTGAAAAAGAACACAAGATCTAATTTTCTTCCTGTAAACTAAGCCGCTCAAGCTCTGGAAGCTTCTCACCTAACGCTCCTTGTAAACTTCCGTACATACCACTCGTCGAGTCGAGTGCCTTTCGCACAAGCTTTTCTTGTCGTTCCCACTTTGCATTAAACCATTTGCGCTCCGTGTCGATTTCTTTTTGCATCGATTCAAAGGTATCCATAATCGTTTCAATTCGATGTGAGAATTCTGGGCTTGTGAAATAATTATAGAGCGCTTCAACTTGCTCGCTCTTCTGCTCTACTGAGCTTTTAGTTATAAATACCTGATAAATCTGAAGTCTCAACGCAGTCGCAAGGCTTACCATTGATTGCGGAGTACAAATCCAAACTCCATTGCGGAGTACAAATTGTTTCACTTCCTCGGGAACATGAATTGACGAGAGAACGGCGATATCAGCTTTTGCAGCACGTTGATCACTCTTTAATTTATCAAGCCAGCTATTGCTCCATTTTGCATTTTTTGTTTCCCAAATGATGCTCCCGCATGCACGGCCATATTTGTCACGAACAATTTGAATAATGTCCGCTCCTCGCACACCTTTAGCTACTTCTTGGATTTCGTCTTGTGGGAACTCAGTCCGAAGCATTTCCTCCAGTGAAAGCTCAAGTACTTCACCTTGTGTTTGTTGTGATCCTTGCGTGAGCTTTTGCTTTAACTCTTCGTTTTTCTTTAATGCATCAGCAAGTAGTTTGTCTTTTTCCAGGAGCTTCAGCTGCTGTACAGTTTCGCTTTTTGCACGCTCTTCACGGCGGATAATATCTTCCTGTTCTGCAAGTTTGCGCTCTTGAAGTACTTTGCTCGACTCTGCCGTTAGCTGCATTTCGCGCATTTGCCGCGTCATTGCGAGGATTTCACCCTGAAGTTTTTCTTGCGATTCTTTTGCGATCGTTGCCTCCTGTGCGAGCTTTTGCTGCTCAAACGAATGTTCACGCTCAAACTTTTCACTCGCTTCCTTAAAAGCCAACTCTTTGGCCTCGATAACAAGCTTTTCTTCAATTTGGTGTGTAAGCGCTTCGGTGATTTCGAACTCCTTGCCACAATGAGCGCAGATGATTTTATCCATGGGTGTGTCAGAGTATCCCAGTGTCACCCAGAATGTCAATCAAGTGACTATTTCGTGCGCGTACCTGAGCCTTTGCACTTGAGGTGAGCACTAATGAGTATCGACGTATCTGCTGATTTTCAAGAATTACATATTTTGGCCTATGTGCGGAAAGTGCACTCCCCAATTCTTTCAATGCTGAAAGTGGCATGGTGGTGAGGGGAAGCGAATCTGATGTATGTGTTCCTATTGGTAAATGGAAACCCGTTGGCTGTACATTCTCAAATACTTTTAATGCCTCATCCCAGCGGGACATGTTTATATGCCCGTCACCTTCTCGCAGGAAATGCACAATGTCGTAGGTTACTTCTGCTTTTATTCCATGGTCACGTAAACTGGAGAGAGCATTCACACACGCGGTCACTGAGTTTCGTTTGGTATCGTTTTCGATAACTACCAGGGGGGTACTTTGCAAGGCATTACAAGAGAGAATGTGCGGTACTAGACCTATGTGGAACAGGAGGTACTCAACATTACGTGAGCTCTGTGCAAGGCATGCTACTGTATCAAACAATTGGTTTATTGCAGGAAGGGTAACGAGATCCCCAATATCTCTGGTTTCTGCAATTCCACCCGTTCTTCCGTGGATGCCTATAATAGGTATCCCAACACTACGGTACTTCTCAAGTCGTTGTGCCGTACCTCTCCACCCAATCATCTCTACCCCATTAAAATGTGGATGATCAAGGACAAATCCCCAGGTGTCGAGCCAATCAGAGATAGATCCAAATACACCAATTAAATCGGTCGAAACAAGGAAATTTTTCTTATTTGCCACGTTATCATTCTACTCAAGGTATAATACGTATGTGAAGCGCCTAATTATATTCATCATTTTATTGATTGGAGCCGTTGCAATTTGGACTGCGTCTCTCAAACAAACAGAAGTACCAGGTATTACTCCTTCTCCGACACCTGACGTATTGTCGTATCCATCAGATACCTACTCGTCGTCATGGGCAGGGCCGTTTGCAGCTGAGCAGGTTCAACTCGAGCTTAATTTAGAGGAAAAAAATATCGCAACACGAATCCGTCAAGAAAAACAGTGCTCATTCCTTATTAATGCCGGGTTTTATACTAAGGAAAATACACCTATTGGTCTTTTTGTTGAGAATGGTCACGTCGTTCGCAACAAAGTTAGCAGCAGTCTATTTGATGGGTATATCACCATAAACGATTTACGTACCCCTCGAATCACTCGTGAATACCCGAGAGATACCATTATTCACGGACTTCAAACTGGTCCTTTTTTAGTTGAAAATGGCAAGCTTGCTTCTCTTAAAATAAAGAACGACCGAGAGGCACGTCGGATGGTTGCAATAGTTGATGGTGAAAACAAACTATACTTCGCAGCTTTTTATGACAAAAGCTCATTAT
>Ga0163150_10004068_pt1 | contig 19889 bp, 25 predicted proteins | sample OliLakLV19P2IB_FD_148628 | JGI IMG/M metagenome (GOLD analysis project Ga0163150, IMG submission 148628) | Freshwater microbial mat bacterial communities from Lake Vanda, McMurdo Dry Valleys, Antarctica - Oligotrophic Lake LV.19.P2.IB | ecosystem: Environmental > Aquatic > Freshwater > Lake >...
AAGTAATAATTATTGATTTTAGATAAATAATAATGAAAACTAAAAACGAAAGTAGAAAGAAATTTTATGATTGGGAAAAAATCCTGAAAGGATCGGCCAATCATCGTCGCTTAGAAGTGTTGTTTATCCTCCATGAACACAAGGATATTTCAACCGATGGTCTCGTGGAGATTTTAAGTATTAATTATCAAACTGGAGCACACCATATCCAGAAATTGGTACGAGCGGGGTTGGTTTCTACTAGACGTCAAGGTTCAAATTTGCTACATAATTTGTCGCCATATGGCCAATTGATTATCAATTTATTAATAAAGCTATAATTGATATGGGGCAGAAAATTTTAGATGGAGTTAAAATTCTATACGAAGACGAAAATCTAGCGGTTTTAAATAAACCGGCTGGTTTGATGGTGCATGGGGATGGGAGGTCAAAGGAGAAAACTCTGACTGATTGGCTTCTTACAAAATACCCGGAAATTGAAAAAGTCGGGGAACCCTTAAAATTAGTTAAAAGTGGAAAGTGGAAAGTTGAAAGTGGAACAGAAAAAAATAAAGAAGAAATTGGAGAAAATAAAGAAATTTTATATCGGCCGGGGATTGTGCACCGTCTTGATAAAGAAACAACAGGGGCAATTATTATCGTTAAAAATCAGGAGACTTTTCTATTTCTCAAAAAACAATTCAAAGAAAGGACGATTGTTAAAAATTATCACGTTTTTGTTTATGGCAAAATAAAAGAGTTGCGCGGAACGATAGACAGACCAATTGGGAGGAGCAATAAAGATTTTAGGATGTGGTCGGCACAAAGAGGAGCAAGGGGAGATCTTCGAAAGGCGATAACTTTGTATCGAGTTATTTCTCAGAACAAAGATTTTACATTTGTTGAGGCCACTCCAAAAACCGGCCGCACTCACCAGATCCGAGTTCACTTTAAAGCCATAAATCATCCGGTAGTTTGCGATAAATTGTATTCTCCAAAGAAGCCAGCTGGCTTGGGATTCCAGAGACTTGCTCTTCATGCCTTCCAGATCAAATTTCAAAATCTCGAAGGAAAACTTATTGAAGTTGAAGCTCCATATCCTCCTGACTTTAGGGAGGCAATACGAATTCTTGATTCTGTGACAGAGGCATGATAAAGTGGAGCACTAAGTTTTTAAAGGCTTTTAAAGCAGTATGGATACTAAAAACATCATAATCTCACCAGTAAAGATTGAAGACAGAAAAGCTCTAGATATTCGTGCTGGAGATACAGTTAAGGTCTGGCAGAAAATCATGGAAAAGGGCAAAGTCAGACTTCAGGTTTTTGAAGGGCTTGTTTTAGCTGTTAAGCATGGAAAGCAAGCTGGCGGGACTTTTACAGTCAGAAAGGTGGCGAGCGGAGTTGGTGTGGAAAGAATTTTCCCAATCTACTCGGCAGCAATCGATAAAATTGAAATTGTAAAAAGATCTATAATGAGACGTGCCAAGCTCTACCATATTCGAGACAAAGCAGTTAAAGAAATAAAGAAGCAAATGAGAAATATCAGAAAACTGCCAGACATTAAGAGCTCTGATGAATCTGCGGCCGTTGCTCCTCTCGAGGGAGAAAAGAAAGAGGAGCCTAAACCTAAAACCGACGAAAATAAAAAATAAAAAAGAGGACCCTCGTGGTCTTCTTTTTTATAATCTAATTGGTATACACTACACACTTGAGGTTTGTTCTTGATTTTACTATAATTCATTGATGGAGAAGAAAGGGCAGAAATCAAAAGGAAAAGTAAAAATAAAATGGTCACCTAATTTTGCTTACGCACTGGGTCTCTTGGCTAGTGATGGGAATCTTTCTCTTGATGGTCGACACATATGCTTCACTACAAAAGAGCTTGATCAGGCACAGAATTTTATGTTTGCGCTAAATATAAAAAATAAAATTGGGCTAAAGGCCAATGGAATAGGCAAGGTAAAAAAATATTTTATTGTTCAGTTTAGCGACGTGTTATTTTATAACTTTTTGATATCTGTTGGTATAACTCCGGCAAAATCGAAAACTCTTGGGAAAATTAAAATTCCGAATATTTTGTTTTTTGATTTTCTAAGAGGTCTTTTTGATGGAGATGGCTATACCTATTCTTATTTTGATCCACGGTGGAAAAGTTCATTTATGTGGTATGTAGGGTTCTGTTCCGCAAGTTCTAAATTCATAGAATGGCTTAGAAGAGAGATTTCTAAATATTTACATATAAATGGTCATGTTACGTCCGGTAAACAAAGTTTTTATTTGCAATTAAAGTATGCAAAAAAAGATTCACTAAAAATTATTCGATCTATGTATAGAAAAAGGAATTCTATTTTCCTAGATAGGAAAAAGTTGAAAATTATCAAAATGTTATCTATAGTTGGAGAGAAGATATAAAATACAAATATTGGTAAAGTAAATGCGCAGGTGGCGAAATTGGTAGACGCACTACCTTGAGGTGGTAGCGGGAGCAATCCCTTGGAGGTTCAAATCCTCTCCTGCGCACATTATAAAAAGAGAGCAGCCAATGCCAGGACGCATTGGTGAGAGAGGGCTCGAAGCCCGATTGAGCTTATTTTATGAGCTTGCGAAATAAAATAACCAATTGGGGTATTACTCACATAAGGATCGGTCCTCTCTCGCGCTATTATAAGAAACAATCTTTTCACCAACTTATTTGGCCCCAACTTAATTTTAGTGCTAAAATGAAACCATATAGATTCTATTTTTGAATTTGAATAAATAATATGGAAAACAATGAACCAACGGTAGAATTTGAAGAGGAAGATAATTCGCTTCAAATGGCACGACCGACATTCGAAAAAAAGGGGATGATCGGATTTGTCATAAAACATTCCGGTGGACTTATAAAAGATGAAAAAGGAGCAAATATCGTATTGATGCTCCTTGTAATTATTTTGGTTATTATAACCTTCACTCTCGTCTTGGGTTAAGTAAAAAGTCTCTATCATATGGTTTTATTTACTGGTAAGGGTGACAATGGCACAACCAAAACTTTTGGCTGTGATCAAAAAAGAATTTCTAAGAGCTCTAGTGTGGCTGAAGCGCTTGGTTCTCTTGATGAAATCAATTCTTTTTTAGGATTGTGCAAGATTAAAGCGCGGGAGAAAGGGTTCACTATTTCCGGATTAAAACTTAACGATCATGATTTAAGGATGGACAATCTGGTACACGATCTTCAAAGGGATCTTTTTATTGTTCAAGCCGAATTGGCTGGAGCTCCAAAAACAATCGAAGAAGGCAAGATCAAGGCAATGGAAGAGCGAATAAATTTCATTGAAAAAATAATGCCACCAATCAAAACCTTCTTCATTTCCGGCGGCAGTGAATTATCATCTCTTTTTGATATTGCTCGCACTTTTGCTCGTCGAGCAGAGAGGAGGGTAGTGGCCGCTCGCGAGGAAGGAGTTATAAAAATTTCGGATTTTACTCTGGCATACCTCAACCGTCTTTCAAGTATGCTTTATGCTTTAGCTAGACTATCCAATCATTTATCTGCTATAAAGGAGGAGGTCCCGGACTACAAATAGTGGGGTTTATAGAGGATGAATAGGGTAACAGTTCTGCTTATAATTAAGTTATCAAAAGTTTCGTTTAATTTTTAAGGTTTATATGGTGCCTATGGTGTAGTGGTAACAGTTCTGCTTATAATTAAGTTATCAAAAGTTTCGTTTAATTTTTAAGGTTTATATGGTGCCTATGGTGTAGTGGTAACACAGCAGCTTGTGGAGCTGTTTTCTCCGGTTCGAATCCGGATAGGCACCCCAAAAGAAAAGTAGAGAACAATTCTAAAAACCGCCAAATTTGCTTTTTGTCATCCTTTGGTTATTATTTGCCCGGATTCACATCGGGAACAATTCCCGAAAAGTGCGCGGCTTTACCGCGCAACAGTTCTTCAAAAATAGGTGAATCATGACTACGCATCAGAAGACGGCACTTCTTTCAGTTTTTCATAAGGAAGGAATCACACAGTTCGCACAAGCACTCGTGGTGCTCGGTTGGAACATTCTGTCTTCGTCGGGTACTTGCCGGCGTCTCAGAGAGGCTGGTGTGCCAGTCACAGATGTGGCGGAGATGGTCGGTGAACCAATTTTGGGTCATCGTGTGGTGACTCTCTCGCGGGAAATCCACGCCGGACTTCTGGCGACTTCTAGTGCGGAAGATCAAGCAGAACTTGATCGCCTTGGGATTATTCGTATCGATTTGGTCTGCGTTGATCTCTATCCTCTCCTAGAAGAGATTGGTCGGCCGGGAAGCACTCCGGATAGCGTTCTGAATAAGACAGATATCGGTGGGCCGGCCCTACTTCGATCGGCGGCCAAGGGTCAGAGAATCGTCATTTGCGATCCAGCCGATCGTCAGCGGGTGATCGCCGCTCTTCTTGCTGATGGTGTGGAACAAGAGCTTCTCATCGAGCTCTGTGCCAAGGCTGAGTTCACGGTTGCGCGGTACGCTGCCCTTTCGGCCCACTACTGGAGTAATGGCCGACTCCCAGCCTCCTTTAGCGGTGACTAGGACGGTCGGGTTTCAGGAGTGTCGTTTGGCTTCAAGTCAGACGACACTCTTTTTATTTTTCCTCCTTCTCAATCTTATGATGCCGGACTCCTTCTATTGTTTTAATATGGTTTAGTTTCTTAAAATATTTCTTGCTCATGAAAATTTTCCCCGAGAGAAGGTGTTTCATATAGATACGAAGTGGCCTCAAACCCTTTTCAATCACTTTTTGGCTTCCAATATAAGTTAGGCAATTGATTTTAGAGCCGTCATCGTTGTTAATTGCTACTATCTTTTTCCTAAAATAGTAATGAGGGTAGCCTTCTAAAAAATCCAATTTTTTTAATGATGGACGATCGATTTCGTAAATTAATCCTTCTACAGTTGAATGGGGAGAGGGAACAATATTTGCATAACCCGTACCATCGTGTTTATTATCAATTACGTTAAAAACTAGTTTCCAGTCGTGGAGAGTGGCAACTCGAATACTTGAAAAACGAAGACCCATTCCTTCGACTCTCTTCAAATCCATATTAGAACCATAGGCGAAATAGTAAATCATTTAGATAGGTTTCTATTATAATTGGTTTTCTATTTTTTTCTACCTTGCTATACTTTTGAGATGAAGGATATCTTGCGAGAATTTAAAACTTTCGCCCTTAAAGGGAGCGTAATTGATTTATCAATCGGAATTATCATTGGTGCGGCTTTTAATAAAATAGTAAATTCTCTGGTAAGTGATATTGTAATGCCACCAATTGGATTTATTTTAGGCAGAGTTGATTTTGAAGAATTTTATATAAATTTAGGAGATAAGATTTATCCATCACTCTCCATCGCCAAAGAAGCTGGGGCGCCAACGATTAATTATGGAATTTTTATCAATGCCTTGATTAGTTTTTTAATTACTTCAATTGCGGTATTTTTCTTAATAAAAATTATAAACAAAATCCGAACAAAGAAGCATAAAAATTCGGAATTGTCGCCAGGGACCAAAGAGTGTCAGTTTTGCCTGGGCCAAATCTCAGAAAAAGCCAGCCGCTGTCCAAATTGCACCTCTTACGTTATAACTAAGTAAGCAATAGTAGAAGAAAACGTCTATCAATATGGAAGATTTAGATCAAATAAAAACCAAATTCATTAAGGCATATGATGATTTAGCAGACAAGTTGTTTAACCACTGCTTTTTCAAGGTCTCCAGTCGAGAAGTGGCCAAAGATTTAGTTCAGGAAACTTTTACTAAAAGCTGGCATCATGTTGCGTCTGGGAAGGAGGTATTGAACCTCAAAGCTTTTTTATACAAAGTTGCCAATAATTTAGTGATCGACCATTACAGGAGAACTAAAGATGTTTCTTTGGATGCCTTAAGAGAAGATGGTTTCGATCATTCAATAAATGGGGGAGAAGAAATTGTTGTTCAAGCCGAGCATTCACGAGTACTCACTGTTCTCAAAAAATTACCTAAAGTCCATAGAGAGGTAATCATTTGGCGATTTGTTGACGGACTCACACCTAAAGATATCGCAGCAATTTCTGGAGTTTCTGAAAACGTCATATCAGTCCGCTTGAATCGGGCGATGAAAAAATTGAGGTTAAAGATTAATCCCCGGAAGTTTTTCTAAAAGTAAATAAAATGCACGACGAACAAATCCAAAAATTAATACAATCTGTAAGGAAAGCGGCTTTGTCTGTGGAAGAAAAATCCGCTTTGAAAAATCAGATTTTACTTAAAATGGATCAGCCAGTTTTAATTCCTGGTTCTAAGATTTTTAATATTTTTGAGAGAACCAGCATTCTTTTTGGATCTTTCAGGCCAGCTTATGGACTTGCTCTCCTTGCGATTTTTGTCTTAACAGGAGGCATTTCTTTTGCCGCCGAAGGAGCACTTCCTGGAAATTTTCTTTATCCTATAAAAGTTAAGATAAATGAAAAAATAAGCAGCGCTCTTACTATCGGAAGTTTAAATAAGGCAGAAAGAGAATCAAAACTTATCGATAAACGTCTCAAAGAGTTTAAAATTCTCTCGAAGAATGGTGAATTATCAAATGAAAAAATTAAAATTGTTGAAGATCAGATAAGTATCCACACGGAAAATTCCAAAGGCCACATAAAAGCGCTTGAGGAAAAAAAAGATTTTGAGGGAGCACTTAGCGTTCAGACAAAGTTAAAATCTTCTCTTATGGTTAATGAAAAAATTATTACCGATGTGGGCAAAGAAAATAAAAGTATTACTTCTATAGTCTTGCAAGCCAAGGAAGAACTATCAAATGCTTCAGATAAAAAAGATTCCCTAGAAAAGACTTTTGATATCGCAATTATCTCCGGACTGAAGCTTAAGACTGCTAAATTAGCCTTTTTAGAAGCGAGTGATTTTGTTAAAGTGGAAAACGAGAATTTTGCCGGCGTTGAAGAAAAAGTAAGTAGCGATGCTCAAACTACGAGTCTCAAGGTAGCAAGTGAAGTTTTTGTTCTTTCGCCGGAAGAAAAGATTTTGAAATTAATTGAACTTAAGATAGCTACAGGTGAAATTCTCCTTAAAAATGGCGATTACGAAAAAGCAACGAAATTATTTGAAGAGGCCTACCAGTTCTCTCGCAACATCGTTCTTTCTCCTGGAGAAATAAAAAATCAAATGATAGAGGAAGATTTAGAATCTCAAGGAGAAAAAGAGCCAATATCAACTAATCAGAACATTCCATTATCTATAAAGGAAAAGAATTCAAAAGAGTTGGAAAAAGAAAAAATTGAGATAAAATCTGAAGTGAAAGGAGAAAGTACGGTCAAAGGAGATTTAAAGCAAAATTCTTCTGCCGATGTCTCATCCATTCTTCCCAAGGAAATTAGAGACAAAAACCAGAACGAGAAAATAGAAGAAAACGTAGAGGGGCTACAACCATTATATTAGAAAAATAGAGTTATATCTGAGATTACAGATTTTTCATTATGCCTACAATTTTAGATGGTTTAAGTTTAAGTAAGAAAATAGGTGAGAAATTAAAGAAGAAAATTTCTTCACTTAAAGAAGTGCCGAAACTCGCGATTGTTCAAGTGGGGGAAGTGGAACAATCGGCAATTTTTATTTCCAGGAAAATTAAATATGCTCTCTCTATCGGTGCTAAGACAGAGCATGTTAAATTTGGCGAAACAATTTCTGAAAGTGATTTAAGAAAAAAAATAGAGGCCCTGAATAAAGATACGGAAGTGCATGGAATAATTATTCAGTTACCACTGCCGAAACATCTTAATTTTTTGAATTTGGTAGACATCATTGACGAGGAGAAAGATGTTGATGGATTGGGATTCCGAAATACCCGAGAACTGTTTTCTGGAGAAAGGGATGGTGTAATTCCCGCGACAGTGAGGGGAGTTATATCTCTGCTTAAGGAATATAAAATTGAAATTAAGGGTAAAAAGGTGGTGATAATCAACCGTTCAGTTTTAGTCGGCAAACCTCTTTTTCTAGCCTTTTTAAGGGAAAGCGCCACTGTTTCGATTTGTCATAGCGAGACACAAAATTTAAAACAAGAAATTCAGAGCGCTGATATTGTAATTTCAGCTATCGGCAAACCGAAAATTTTTGGACCGGAGTATTTTAAAAAAGGACAAACAGTTATTGATGTTGGGATTAGTTATGAGGGGATACCGGAAGAAATGGAGGGGAGAAAGATATCTGGAGACGTTGATTTTGCAAAGGTTAAAGAGATTGTTGGGGCAATTTCTCCTGTCCCAGGAGGAGTCGGACCAATGACTGTCGCTTCTCTCTTTATGAATCTGGTGGAAGTTGTGGAAAGAAAAAGCGATAATGGACGTCTATATTAGGATGGTAATTAAAGTGTCAAGAATGTAGAATTAAGAATTGGAATCTAGAATAGAAGAATCGAGGGGAAAATTATAAATTCAATATTATTTATTCAGTATTCTGAATTTATCATTCTTTTATTCGTGACTGCCTGCGGTAGGCAGGGATTGGTGTTGTGTCGTAAATATTAATAATTTAACTAGAAGAGTTATAAACAAAATGGAAAGTATAGAATTGAAAAAGGTCCTCAAATCAGTAGCGTTTCTCGTTTTTATTTTGTCTTTGTTCTTAGTCGTTAAAATTTTTGGCGAGATCAAAACCAATCGTTATATTGGGTCTGATATTGCTCCGCAAAATGTTATTAACGTAAACGGTCGGGGAGAAGTTTTTATTTTGCCTGATACGGCAACATTTTCTTTTTCTGTTACCGCTGAAGATAAGACAGCGCAAGATGTTCAGAAAAAAGTTACAGAAAAAATGAATCCAATTATCGAAGCTTTGAAAGCGGAAGGGATTGATGAAAAGGACATTAGGACTGACGGATACAATCTTTATCCTAGATATGAATACGGAAGAGGAATGCCTACAATCTATTTTGAATCTCAAGAAAATCGTACTCTTGTCGGCTATGAATTAAGCCATTCAATAACTGTAAAGGTTAAAAAAGTAGATGATGCTGGAAGAATTCTTGGGTTAGTTGGAGGATTAGGCGCGACCAATTTGAGTTCGATTAATTTCACTGTTGGTGATGAGGAAGGAGTAAGAAGAGATGCTCGAAAAATGGCAATAGATAATGCTGAGAAAAAAGCAAAAGAACTTGCAGATGATCTTGATGTTAGGCTAGTTCGAATAGTTAATTTCTCGGAGAGTGGTCCTGTTATGCCATTTTACGCTCGTGAAGCAGATATGAAGATTCAAGATACAGGTGCCTCTGCCGCTCCAAGTCCAGAAATTCCAATGGGGGAGAATCAGTTTGTTTCGGATGTTTATATTACTTACGAGATAAAATAGATTCAAGATTTACGAAACAAGACTCAAGAAAAGAACGGCTTTATGCCGTTCTTTTCTTGAGTCTTGACAATCTGTTTTCAAAAATGTATACTAATAAAGATTTTAGTTCTTTTGAAAACAATTTGTAAGGAGTTGATCGTGAGATCTCCACAAAATAAAATTCAGCAAGATGGTAATTACGAGCACCGATGTACCCATACTTTCAATGGTACAACCTGCGAACTTAGAGCCAGCCTCCCGGAGCATGCGTTAGGAGATCTGGGGCGCATTCTTGAGAGTATGGTTTACACTTGCCAGACTGTCAAAAGTCCGAATGATGTGGCCGGTTTTTTCCTACAAGCCAAATGGATATCTTACCGGTATCACCTTTCCATGCAAGCGGTCGTCAGACCCGCCTCACCTTAGTGTGGGGCTTTTCTTTTTTAGCCTTCTATCTACTAATTACTAATCAGGTCCTTGACTTTTGTATAGGATTTAGAGTACTATATACGAGCGCCGAAAGAGGCGTTTTTTTAAAGCCAAATTTCAATACATTGTTATAAGTGCGATATACTAAGATTCAAATAACCATTTAAAAAATATCTATGAGCAGAATCAGCAATTATTTAAAAGACACCAAAGGAGAGCTTAAGCATGTTAGTTGGCCAACTCGCCGCCAGACGATAGCTTTTACAGTTATTGTTATTTTAATTTCCGTTTCCGTTTCATTAATATTAGGATTTTTTGATTATCTTTTTTCTCAGGTATTAGAGAAGTTCATCTCGTAAATAAAAAATCATAAATCACTCCAATGAGTAAACAAACAATAGCAGAAGGCAGAAATTGGTACGTTATACATACTTATGCCGGTTATGAAAACGCGGTGGCTCGAAATCTAAAACAGAGAATCGAGTCTTTGGGTATGGGAGACAGAATATTCGATGTGATTGTCCCCATTGAGAAAAAGATAAAAATCAAAGCCGGAAAAAGAGTAGAAGAAGAGCAGAAAATATATCCGGGGTATATATTGGTTGATATGATCGTGACCGATGATTCTTGGTATGTTGTGCGAAATACCCCCCGTGTGACAGGTTTCGTTGGTTCTGGAATTTATCCGATACCGGTTGAGAAAAAGGAAATTGACGAAATTTTTAGAAGAATTAGTTCTGATACTACTAAGCACGCAATAAATTTAGCAATTGATGAGGGGGTGGTTGTAACGGACGGTCCATTTAAGGATCTTGAAGGAAAGGTGGCAGAAGTTGATGAGGTGAGAGGTAAAGTAAAGGTTCTCGTTTCTATGTTCGGCCGCGAGACTCCTGTCGAATTAGACTTCCTTCAAATTAGAAAACTATAAAATAGGCGCCAGGGTTTTAGACGCTAGGGCGCTAGGGGGAACATAAAAATTCTTGACCTAAAGCCCAGAGCCTAGTATCCTAGAGCCTACTAACAATATGGCAAAGAAAATAACTAAAAAACTCAAACTTCAAGTTCCAGGAGGAAAAGCAACTCCTGCACCTCCGATCGGTCCAGCTTTAGGACAAGCTGGTATTAATATTGGAGAATTTGTGAAGAGATTTAACGATGCCACTAAGACTATGGTGGGCGATATAGTGCCTGTACAAATCAGTGTCTACGAAGATCGTAGCTTCGATTTCGTTCTTAAAACTCCACCAGCCTCAGCTTTAATTCTTAAGGCGATTGGAAAGGAAAAAGGTTCAGGTAAGCCAAACACTGCAAAAATCGGGACAATTTCAAAAGCGAAAATAAAAGAAATTGCTGAAAAGAAAATGGTTGATTTGAATGCCAACGATATTGATGCCGCATCAAAAATTATTGCCGGCACTGCTCGTTCGATGGGGGTGGACGTAAAATAAATTCAAGAAAAAAATAAACAAAAATGGCGAGAGAATTCTCTCGCCATTTTTGTTTATTAACAACTCTCGTGATATGTTAAATGCAGAAAGGAGTACACAATGCGAAAACAGTGGACGATTTACCCCGCGAGGCCACTCACTGGTCTTCCTGCAGATTTTCAACAATCTCTCGACAGAGATTTCACTTTACTCAAGAAGGCTCTACGTGGACAAGGCTACAAACTTTTCGAGTTTCTTGGCTTAGAAGCTCAGAGTTCAAATGCAACCTGCGAAGATGTAACTGACTTTGACCTTAGGTGTGTTGAACTCAGTGACCTGCTTCTGGCTTTGAGGCCGTGTGCGGCTGATGGCGTGGCTTCCGAGATTGCCTGGAAGTGTGCTCGAAGAGAGCATGTCATTCTCGCTGTTCCAAGAGGAGCAGTTGTGTCTCGGCTCATGAGGGGATGGCTTGTCAGGAATCCAAACTTCACTTATGTGGAATACGACCGCATACTTGATCTTGTTCCGGTTGTTCTCGGACACTTTGCTAGAAGGACTGACAAACCAAAGGACATTGCGGAAATTCGTCGGTTTCGCCCAGGACACGCTGATTCTGCTCGCAATTTTCTGCCGAAAGCAACATGAACGTCAATTCCCACAGTTCTTCTTGAGGTCCAACTCCGCGTTGGACTTCTTTTTTTGCTTTTTATATTTCAATTCCGTATCATAGAATTACTTTACCGGTCGGGGTATCAGATACTCATTAACTAATTTGTCTCATTTATAATATGACAATAGGAAGTTTGATAATAAATAAAGGAGGCCTTCATCTCGAGAGCAATTTTGATAAAAGATGTATATATGATCTTAAGGTTATTTCTGAGTTCGTAACTCACGCTAAGGGTCTGGGGCTCAAGATTGTTCTCACCCAAGGCACGTTCGATATGGTCCATATCGGACACGCGCGCTACTTGGAAGAAGCAAAAAAGCATGGAGACATTCTAATTGTTGGGATAGATAGTGATAAAAAAGTAAGACAGAGAAAAGGGCCAGAACGTCCTGTTGTTCCGCAGAACGAGAGGTTAGAAATGCTCACACATCTCCGTTCGGTTGATTTGGTTTTTCTTAAAGAATTAAAGCATCCAAAATGGTCTCTGATAAAAAGCGTCCGACCAGATGTTTTAATTGCCATTGCTGAAAATTACAACAAAAAAGAGCTTCAAGAACTTAAAAAATATTGTGCCAAAGTAACTGTTTTAGATAGACAAGCAACCACTTCAACAAGCGCAAAACTCAGACTTCTTCAGATTGGCACTGCTAAAAAGCTTGGTACGTCACTCACTCCAAGAATTATAAAAACCATTGAGGAAGCTTTAGAAGAAATCAAAAAATAAAATGTCAAAAGTCATTGTGGCCTATGTTCCAGTCTTGCACGAAGGATACAGGCGTTTTTTTGAACAATATAAAGATGCGGAAACGCTATATGTATTCGGGTCTAAAATAATTGAAGAATTTGATTATTTAAGAAAAGAAATCCGGGCTTTAGATCCTGAACTTATAAAAAAATCCATTGAAAGCTGGAAGATTTTTCCAAAGATAGAAGTTTTAGACAAAGACTCTTTAAAGGATATTCAAAATTCAAAATGGGGGATAGTGATGCCGAATGAAGATGTTACAAAAGAATTGGCAGAGAAATATTTACCAGGGAGAAAAATTATTTTTGATGAAATTTTCCTGCGTTGGGATAAACACAAGACGATGGAAGAAAAGCCAGTTCTAGCTGATCAGAAAATTTCCCGCGATGAATTTGACCGAGAAGTTATCGGAAAACTTAAAATAGAAGCAGAAAAAAGTTCTGACTGGTGGCGACGGATTGCGTCGGCTGTAATAAAAAATGGAGAGATAATTCTACTAGCGCACAATGAGCATTTGCCTTCAGCGCATTCACCTTATGTTGAAGGAGATCCAAGAAACACTCTTAAGCAGGGGATAGGAATTGAGTATGGAACTAGTATCCATTCAGAAGCCAAAGTAGTGGCTGAAGCGGCACGAAGAGGAATTTCTCTTCTAGGATTGTCTTTGTATGCAAGTACTTTTCCTTGTCCACCGTGTGCTAAACAAATTGCTTTTTCAGGCATTAAAAAACTTTATTACACAGGAGGCTACAGCATTCTTGATCAGGAAAGAATTTTGCGCAGCAAGGGTGTAGAAATAATTTTCGTTGAAATGTAATCATTGTTTCTTGTAATTCTTAGGTTGGCCGAATTTGAAACGCCAGGCTTCCGTCTGTCCAAGTTTTTTAAGATCAGGCTCAATTAAGTGAGCATGAATATGGAGAACGCTGGAGCCATAATTGCCTTCATCACTTCTACCAAATCGAATTGCAACTCCACCCCCTTGAATTTTTCTTTTCTTTGTTTCCTCAGCAAACATTTCAATCAACTCTTTGCCCGCTTCCGGATCAATTTCACTTAAGTGTTCAATGTGAGTTTTATAAATCGCGAGTATCTGGTGTTTTATTTTTTCGTAAGGCCATTGATTGTCGGTAAGAATCCAAAATTTTCCTTCTTTCAGAATAGGATTTTTGTGGTACTTGTCTAGATTTTCACGGCAAAAAGGGCAATGTCCCTGGTCTTTTATTTTTTCCATCACCTTTAACTGGTCTTCTCGCCTGACCGAAGACATTTGAATAAATTTATTTTCTTTTTTCATATTTTACGAAACTATAATCATACTGATTCTTATCATCTTTCAAATGATTTTCTCTCGAAACTTCTACCCACTTTGATTTATCGTATTCTGGAAATTTTGCGTCTCCGAGAATATCGGCGTTTATTTCGGTGATGTATAGTTGGCCCACAATCGGCATGAACAGGCGGAATATTTCTTCACCACCAATAATAAATTTTTCTCCACTTTGTGAAATTGCTTCTTGAATTGAACTTATCACAATACATCCCGGAGCAACAAAATCTTTTTGCCGAGTCAGAATTATATTTGTTCGGTCGGGGAGGGGTTTGCCGAGCTTAGCGATGATTGATTCATATGTTTTTCTGCCCATAATCACTATATGAGGCTTTGTGATTTTAGCGAAATGCTTAAGATCAGCAGGCAAATACCAAGGAAGATTGTTTTTATTCCCAATCACACCATTTTTTGCAACTGCTGCAATGATACTAATTTTAGATTTCATAAAATATTTTTTTCTACAGAACTCGCAAATTTGATTTAATTCGAGACGTGAGTGAACAACGAGTCAGAAATTTTATATAACTTCGTTATCAAAATCTTCTGACATGATTTTTGTGGTGCAAAAATCAGAAGTAGACCAAATTTGCGAGTTCTGTTTATATGGCGACGGGGATAGCCTTAATTCCTGGATGAGGGTTGTAATCAGAAAGCTCAAAATCTTCTTTTCTAAAATCAAAAAGATTGGTTTTTTCAGTATTGATTTTTAAAGTGGCAAGAGAACGCGGTTCACGAGAAAGCATTGTCTCGACTGCCGGTATTTGATCCACGAAAATATGTGCGTCGGAAAAACTGTGTACATACTCGTAGGGGATTGTTCCTGTGACGTGTGCAAGCATCATAGTAAGTGCTGCGTATTGAACCATGTTTGACGGTACACCTACCGGGGTGTCTCCCGAACGCTGAAACATATGGAGTGTCAGTTTATTATCTATAATTCGAACATGGATCCATCCATGACATGGACAGACAACAACTTTTTGCTGTCGGCCCGGTACACGGTAAATATATTGCGGAATCCAAGGGGTGATAAAGTGTGTCCGCAAATGGGGCTGATCTTTAATTTGTCTCACTAAAAAATCAAATTGATTAAATTTCTCTCCTTCCGCTGTCGGAAAATCATGAAAAGCGGCTCCGTATGAGCCAGGACCAAGGTCCCCGGTTTCCAACCCTCTTTTTTTACATTTTTCTTCTGTAACCCACGATTTCCACCAAGATGTGCCGTATTTTTCGAGATCAGACTGGGTGCGTGCTCCGTTTATGAACGCTATAATTTCCGCAATTGCTTGTTGCCAGACTGTGACCGGCAATCTGTCCGAAACTTTCGGTGCCATGTTTCGTTCGTTGATGATTGGGAAACCATTCTCAAGTTTAAAATGCAGTGGGTTGGGTCCAATCAAGGTGAGAGCATCAGTACCTTGCTGGCTTTTGGTTCGGGTTCCTTTGTTTAAAATCTCTCGGAGTAAATTCTGATATTGATTGTCAGCGACCCTTTGATCTACTGGTTTGGTTTTGGCTGTATCTTTAAACATGAAATTATTTTATCACAGTGAAAGTAAATATCATCGAAAAATAAAAAAAGCGACTTCGAGAGAAGTCGCTGGGAGAGGAAGGTGACACTTTGAGAAAATTGGGTCAGTCACTTTCTAGATGAGTAGGATTGCTGGTTCCAGAACTGGAGTGGTGCTCTGCCACATGAGTCTCTGTCCACCCACGCCTGATGCTTTGTTTGCACTTGGGGCATGGAGTGCAGCACGGTACGCAATGTCTTACGCGTGAGCCTTTGTCATGACAAGAACAGTCGCAGATACAAGGATCGTTATGCAAGATTCACATCTCCTTTGTTTTTAAGGTGTACAATTCTGGCTTAAGAATGCGACTTTCTCTTTCTGAAGTCAATAGTTATAAGACCCTTTTATTTATCGGTCTTTATGAGTATGATATTTGATACAAACCATGAAAGATAAAGAAATAGCAAAACTCCTACAAACAGAGAAAAAGAGACAAAAAAGCGTGATCAATCTTATCGCTTCTGAAAATTATGTTTCAAAAGACGTGCTCGAAGCTCTGGGTTCGGAACTGACCAATAAATACGCTGAAGGATACTCGGCTCATCGATATTATGGTGGTAATGAAAATGCCGACAAGATTGAGGATCTTTGCAAGAAGCGGGCGTTAAAATTGTTTAATCTATCTAGCGAAAAGTGGCATGTGAATGTTCAACCCCTCTCGGGTTCACCAGCTAATTTGGCAGTTTATCTTGGACTTATTCCTTTGGGAGAAAAAATCATGGGAATGGATTTGACCAATGGAGGTCATCTGACTCATGGACACAAGGTTTCGATAACAGGAAAAGCGTGGAAGCAAGTGCCGTTCGGAGTTGATAAAAAGACAGAAACGATTGATTACGAATCAGTCAAAAAAATCGCTCTTGCCGAAAAACCAAAAATTATTGTTGCTGGCTTCACTGCTTACCCTAGAATCGTCGATTTCAAAAAGTTTAGAGAGATAGCGGATATCACCGGCGCATATTTGATGGTGGATATGTCACATTTTGCTGGCCTTGTTGCAGGAGGGGTCTATCCGTCGCCTTTTCCATATGCGGACGTTGTAACAACTACAGTTCACAAAACTCTAAGAGGTCCGAGGAGCGCTATGATTTTTTCGCGTCTTCAGAAAACAGTAACCAATGACAAAGGTAAAACTCAAACAATAGGAGAATTGATAGATAAAGCGGTATTCCCCGGACTTCAGGGTGGACCGCATTTAAATCAAATCGCGGCGGTTGCGGTTGCTCTCAAAGAAGCAGGAGCTCCAGCGTTTAAAAAATATGCGGCACAGGTACTCAAAAATGCTTCCGCACTTTCAAATGAACTTAAAAAATTAGGCTGGAAGATTATCTCCGGCGGCACAGACAGTCATTTGATCCTCATGGATACTTGGATGAATGGCACGGGAATTTCCGGCAAAGAAGCGAGCGATCGACTTGAAAAGGCAGGAATAATTGTAAACAAAAATACAATTCCAAATGAAACACGTTCTCCAGTTGATCCTTCCGGAATTCGACTTGGATCGGCCGCTGAAACTACTCGCGGAAAAAAGGAAAAGGATTTTGTGGCTATTGCCAGAAAGATAGACAAAATACTTCGTTTAAAGACAAAAACTCAAAATGCAAAAACTGAAACTCAAAATAAAAAAACTTCATAAAGATGCAACAATTCCAAAATTTGCCCATGAGGGGGATGCGGGAATGGACTTGTTTGCTATCGAAGAAACAACAGTGAATCCCGGGGAAATCGCTAGAATAAGAACTGGGTTAGCTATGGAAATTCCAGCAGGCTTTGTTGCTCTGTGTTGGGACAAAAGTGGTTTGTCTATGAAACACGGGATAAAAGTCTTGGGCGGGGTTTTAGACAGTGGTTTTCGCGATGAGGTCGTAATGGGAGTTATCAATTTAGGAAAAGAAAGTTACACATTCGAAAAAGGTCACAAAGTATTGCAGATGCTGATCCAGAAAGTCGAGTGCCCGGAAATTGTCGAGGTGGAAAAACTTTCTGTGACTGGTCGCGGAAAAGGTTTTGGTAGTAGTGGAAAATAAATGGTATTAACCGTAATGATTTCAATAAAAGTAAAAGAAAAATTAGAAAACTTGTTAAGTGAATCTTTAAAATCGCTTAATTTAAACTTGGAAGAAATTCAGGTGGAACATCCATCTGATTTGAAAATGGGGGACTATTCAACAAATGTTGCCTTGAGTGCCGCCAAAAAACTTTCTACATCTCCCAGGGAACTCGCAGAAAAAATTGTCGCCAAACTAAACGACAAACTCCCAAAAGAAATTGAAAAAATAGAAGTTGCTGGAGCAGGATTTATAAACTTCTTTTTGTCCCGCGAGTTTTTTATTTTTACGACTTCAAATATTTTAAAACGACCAAAAGATTGGGGCAGAAATAAAAATCTGGCCAAACAAAAAATAATCATTGAATATACTCAGCCAAATCCATTCAAGGAATTTCATATTGGTCACTTGGTTAATAATATTGCCGGAGAAGCCGTCGCCAGGCTTATTGAAGCGGAAGGGGCCAAAATAAAACGTGTCACTTATCACGGAGACGTTGGGCTTCATGTGGCTAAAGCAATTTGGGGCATGAAAGAAAATAAACTTGAGTCTGCAAGTGTCGCGGATTGGGGGCGAGCCTATGCCTTAGGCGATAGCGCGTATCTTGGAGATGAAGCAAGTAAGAAAAAAATTATTGAAATTAATCGGCAGGTTTATCAAAAATCTGATCCAGAAATAAATAAGCTGTATGAAATCGGCCGTTCACTCTCTCTCAAGCATTTCGAGGAAATTTACGCCAGAATGGGTAGCTCTTTTCACACTCACTTTTTTGAAAGTCAGTCTGCGATAATTGGCAAGAAATTGGTGGAGAAATTTTTAAAGAAAGGAATTTTTGAAAAAAGCGAAGGTGCAGTTATTTTTCCCGAGAGCAAGTCTGGTCTGCATACGCGTGTCTTCATTAGTTCCGAAGGTCTGCCGACTTATGAAGCAAAGGATTTGGGACTGGTGAAGCTCAAGAGAAATTTTTTTAATTTTCAAAAATCAATAACGGTAACAGATATTGAACAAGCCGAATACTACAAAGTGGTGACTTCTGCAATCGAACAGGTTTTCCCAAAACTCAAAGGCAAAGTCCTGCATGTATCCAATGGCCGCCTCCGATTGCCGGAAGGTAGAATGTCTTCGCGTACCGGGAATATTATCACTGGCGAATCTCTGCTAAATTCTCTCCAAGAATTAGTGATGGCCAAAATGAAAGATCGAGATATCGAAGACAAAGAAAAAGTGGCAGATCAAATTGCCGTGGCGGCTCTTAAATATTCTATTCTCAAACAGTCACTGGGCAGAAATATAATTTTTGATTTTGAAAAGTCTTTGTCTTTTGAAGGAGATTCAGGTCCGCATCTTCAGTATTCGGCCGTCCGTGCTAAATCGATTTTAGAAAAGGCTAAACAAGAGAAAATTTCATCAAGTAAAAAACCTGGAGCAAATTACAAAACAGGGGAGTTGGAAAGACTCTTGTATCGTTTCCCCGAAGTTGTAGAAAAAGCTGGTAAAGAAAGAGAATTCGCGCCCCACACACTCGTTTCCCATTTGATTGAACTTACGAGTGTCTTCAATACTTTTTACGCCAAAGAAAAAATTGTAGATTCTGGTAATCCCGATTCAGGATACAAAATTTCTCTGACTGAGTGTTTTTTGATTACGATGGAGAAAGGACTCAATCTTTTGGGTATCAAAGTTCCAGACAAAATGTAATTGGTAGAATTTCCATAACTGGCGATCTTCTTTTCAGTCCTTCTAAGGCACCAATAGACAGAAAAATCTTTATTATTAGCCACATAAATCTCTTGACAAACTATCCAGAATTTGCTATCATATAAGGAGTTAGTTCTTTGATACCAGTTTCGCCCCAGCAGATGCTTGCTCTCTACAAAGTAGAGGGCCGTCTCCTGCTGTGGCGACACCAATTTTTGGCCAAGTTGACAGCACAAAACACCAAACAGAAAGGATGACGCCATGACGAAGATCATGACCGCACCAGAAATGAGCGACGGCCAAATCGAAAACGCCGTCAACAAACTCCGCGACGCGATGCGTAAGCATCGTTCCGAGATCACCTCGGATGTCGCTCAACAAGTTCTCGGTGTCGAGAATCTTGGGATGTTGATGTTCACTCCCTTCCGCGAACGCGCTGAAGCAGTCTCGAACCTCATCATCCGCCGTGTTCGTGTTGATCGCACTCGCACTCCACAGGAAGCACTGAAGGCCACTGGCCGCAAGTTGTACACGGACCAGTCGGTTGTGGACAGCATGCCTCGTGGCGAAGGTGACGAGGTCGAGGTCGTGTTCTTCAAACCCGACCTCTCGAACCGCAAAGGTCTCATCTCCGATGACGACCTCGAAAAGGAGTTCGATCTGCGTGGCC